>Ga0265327_10000151_pt1 | contig 149323 bp, 130 predicted proteins | sample 41621metaG_FD_202089 | JGI IMG/M metagenome (GOLD analysis project Ga0265327, IMG submission 202089) | Rhizosphere microbial communities from Carex aquatilis grown in University of Washington, Seatle, WA, United States - 4-16-21 metaG | ecosystem: Host-associated > Plants > Roots >... | reverse complement strand
TACAACCAAATAATTTTAAATTTCATTTTCCATGAACACTTCCCATAAATCTCTAACCACCAACAACCAGCGCTAAGCCCGCCAACCGATACTCTTTTCAAAACTTCTTTGTAGGGGTCAATATGGACGTCGACTTCCCGTTGGCCTCATTCGTTGCTATCGCTCTCTGACAGCACGCGATATTAACCAACTTGCCTCCAGTGTTTTGAAAAGAGCATTCGGTCGCCGTGCGGTCAAGCCTGCTGCTATCGAATTTCCTAAAACCTAACTATTGACTACTAACTACTAAATCCTGTCACCCCCCTTCAAACCAATCGCAAACTTATTCAGATACGCATTCGGCTTCGTACCGTCGTATTCGATGCCATCGAGCGGACTTTTTTGCGGCGGCTTGATGAAAGTGGCTTTATCGAAATCCGGAAAATCGCTGGCTTGCATTTTTCCTTCGGCGATCAATTCTTTCGCAGCGGCGACATAGATATCCGGCCGATACGCCTTTTTTGCCATTTCCATATACCAACTATCGGGTTTTTGCTCGGTGATATGACCCCAGCGGCGCATTTGTGTAGTCCACCAAATCGCGTCGGAGTAATACGGAATGCCGTAATAGCCGCGGAAGAATTTATTGAAATCGGGAATCGGCCGCTTGTCGCCCTTTTCGAATTCGAAGGTACCGGTCATGCTATTGGCGATAACTTTTTCGTCGGCGCCGACGTAATTGGTACTAGCGATAATTTTCACCGCCTCGGGGCGATTGGCATAGTTCTTAGAAACCGGGTCATTCGCGTCGAGCCAAGCCGAGGCGCGGATTAATGCCTTGACTGCGTGAATGGTGGTATTCGGATATTTATCGGCAAATGCCTTGGTGACACCGAACACTTTGTCGGCGCCATCGGGCCAAATATTTTCACTGGTGATAACCGGCACACCGAGCCCCTTGAACACCGCCTGCTGATTCCATGGCTCGCCGACACAGTAACCGGCGGTCGTGCCCGCCTCCATGGTCGGCACCATCTGCGGCGGCGGCACTACCGATAGCATTGCCTCGGCGTTTAGATTGCCGCTGTTATCGCCCTTGTCCGGCGCGTAAAAGCCGGGATTGATACCGCCTGCCGCGAGCCAATACCGCTCGAGATAATTATGCGTACCGACCGGAAAAGTCATGCCCAGGTTGAATGGCTTGCCTTGCTTTTTGTACGCCTCCAATACCGGCTTCAACGCACCGGCGCCAATTGGATGCTTTGGCTTACCATTTTCAATCGGCACGGTCTTTTTCATTTCCTGCCACACGCTATTGACAACGGTGATGGCCGCGCCGTTGTACGACAGCGTAAACGGCGTGATTATTTCTGCCTTGCTGATAACACCGGTAGCCGCGCCGACCGGCATCGCAGCCAACATATGCGCGCCATCCAATTCGCCTGACACCACTCTATCGAATAGCACCTTCCAATTCGCCTGCGCTTCCAATGTGACGAATAAACCTTCGTCCTCGAAATAGCCTTTTTCGTAGGCCACCGCCAGCGGCACCATGTCGGTCAGTTTGATAAAGCCGAATTTCAAATCCGCTTTTTCGGGTTTACCCGCCACCGCGAGCGCGCTGCCGGTTATAGCCAGCAGGCCAATCGACAACACAATTTTCTTGATCCAGCCATTGCGCAAATAGCCGTTTTTTTCCTTTGATATTTTGAAATTCAGCGGCCGCCGACTCTGCATAAAATCTTCCCCAACTGTCTATCGATATAATCGCAGGCAAAAAAAAGCGCTCATCACCGTTGGATTTGCTTTTGCAAATCGAACGATCATGAGCGCCATTGCTCGAATATTTCTCGCCGCTAGTAAGGCGAGGGTTCTTTACCTAAGAAACCGCCACCGTTGGCGGGTTTACACTGTCTTCAAGATTTGTATAACAACTCCTGTGCCAATAAATAATTATTCAAGCCGGTCAGCAGGTTAAATTGGTGCCGCAGCAGCAGCGATTAATTAGCTGGTGTTTTTTCGCCCTATGAGAGTGCGGTTAGGGCGCGCGAGCGCCGTTATGAGTCGCTATCGAGAAGGCTCGCGCGGTGTCGCCAACTGTGGCCCGAATTCCGTGCGAATGTGCATTTAACTTTGCCGAGATTTTATTGGCAGGCTATTCAGCGACGCTTGAATAACGGCTGCGAGAGCAATCGATACGAAGGATCTGCGGCGTTGCAGCAGCCGATGGGCGTACCTTTCAATGCTGGATCGTTTATATCCCAAAATGCCGGCCCGACTTGCGCCCAATCGTTGATCAGCGTGCGGCTCGCAAACAGCCAGCGGCCGTCGCATTTTCGATAGCGATCGAGATAGCGCAGGCCTTCGATCAATTCGTTGTAACCGCCGTTGCCGTCGTGCAGGCGATGATAGGCCGTAACATATACTTCGCCCTCCGCGCAATCCGCGCTTTGCAACGCGATCAAATGATTGTGCACGCTGTGCGTAGTGATATCGCAGCTGGCCATCGCCTGCTCCAGCCAGTCGACATAACCGGCTGCCGGCCCGCAATAAAGCCCACCGTGATCGTCGAAACCGTCCTCGGTGTACAGGCTGCGCAGCAATTCGAAATCCTTGCGATCGACCGCGCGCGAATAACCGAATACCAACTCGGCGATCGCCTGTTTATCGATTAGCGCTTGAATATCCGCCGCCTGCTGACCGGGTATGCTCATGCTGAAATCTCCGATAAAAAATATCGATTGCACATATATATTTTGAGGGGCTGGGAAGCTCACTGCTGAGTTCACCGAGGCGCAGTAGCTGCGGGCCATGGATGGTATAACAATAACTTAAACCAACGATGTAGGGCGGATCATTCGATCCGCCGTTACGCGCATTGCAGCGAAGCCGAATGGTGTGTCGAACGACACACCCTACGGAGCTGAGGCGCAGTAGCCGCACCTTTTTCTTGGGCACGCAAAGACGTGCATCCATGCACAGGCTCGGTGTCGCCCTTGTGCCGCTCGCTCTTAGCGGTAATCCATGGCGACACACGACCCCAGAAAAAGGTGCGGCTACCGCGCAGGCAAACCTCTGCCAATACAATCTGTTAAAGACGCCAAGAAATTAATTGGCAGTGGCTGCGGTTCGCGGATGGTACGGTAATAACTTAAACCAGCAATGTAGGGCGGATCATTGGATCCGCCATTATGCGTATTGCAGCGAAACCGAATGGTGTGTCGAGCGGCACACCCTACGGAACTCTATTACTGTCCCTGAAAGCGCAGCGGAATCTCCGTCACACCGCCGTTGGCATCGGGCACTTTCACCACCACATTTAAATTGCCTTTGAAATCGGCCGGTGGCGTACCGACGAAATTACCGGTCTTCGCATCGAAGCTCAGCCACGATGGTAACGGTTTACCATCGGCGGTCGCCGCTTCAATTTTTTTGCCGGCCGGAATATTCGCGGGAATCGGTACGCTCGACTTAAATGTGCTGCCGGCGCTCATCGGCACCAGCGTGCGGCCCTCGGATTGAATAGCAGTTTTCTGTACATCGAGCGACGCGTCGGCCTTATTCAAACCGATTTCGCCACTGCCGCTGACCACGGTTTTCTTATCGACGCCGCCGGCTGCATCGATGTTGGCATTGCCGCCGGCAGTTACTTGCGTGCCTTCAAGCGTGGTTTTGCCGCCGGATTTAATATTCAAGTTGCCGGCGGTATCGATATTCGCCGTTTGATTTTCGACGCCGCCGCCGATTTCGGCTTTATTCAATTTCGCGCCGCCGTCGGCAAGGCTGCCGGCAATACCGCCGTGAATATCGGTGCTCTGCGCCGCCGCTAAATTCACCGCGCCGCCCGCTGCGATATTAGTATCGCCGCCGCTGCTCAATTGCGTGCCTTCGAGCGTAGCGTCTTTACCGGCGTTGATATCGATGCCTTTGCCGCCCTTAATCGACGCAACTGTCGCGGTGCTCGATTTGCCGCCTTCAAGCGCGAGACTTAAATCGCCGCTGCCGGTCTTCTCATTTTTTGTTTGCTTGCCGGTACTGTCGTTTTCTTTATTGCTCTCGACCGAGCCGCCAATTGCGCCGCCAACCGAAAGACTTTCCGACGTGCTTTTCGCCGCCTTGATATTGACGTTACCACCCGCGTCAATTTTCGCCGCGCCGCTCGCGTCAACTTGCGTGCCTTCGAGCGTCGTATCTTTGCCCGAATTCAATTTCAAATTGCCGCCACTGCTGATGCTGCCCACTTTCGCGGTCGAGCTGCTGTCTTTCGAATAATCTGCGGAGGCATCGAGTCCCGCCCCCTTCGATGATTTAGTGCCGCCGGTTTCCTCGTTTTTACCTTTGCTGCCAGTCGCCGATAATGACGCGTCGATATTGAGCGATTGGCTGCTACTCGTATCGTGTGCGGCATTGAATGCTAAATTATCTTTCGCGGAAATATTTGCATCGCCGGCACTTGCGATATTAGTGCCTTCGAACGTCGCATTTTTCCCTGCGTTCACATTCAATTTGCCGCCGGAATTAATGCCGCCGACCACCGCTTGCGATGCATCCGAACTCGATTTGTTGTAACCGCCTTCGATGCCAGTACTGCCTTCTTTATCGCCTGATTTACTCTTCGATAGGCTAAGGCTCGCCGATACATCGAAACCTTCGGCACTGCTCGTCTGGGTATTTTTCGCCGCATCGAAAGTCACGTTGCCGCCAGCGGCAACATTGGCATCGCCAGCGGAATTCAATTGCGTGCCTTCGAAATGCGCGTCGTCTTTGGTTTTGATATTTAATTTGCCGCCTGAATTAACCGAGCCCGTCACCGCAGTGGTCGAGGCGTCGCTCGATTTCTGCTCGCCGTAACCGCCCGCAACATCGAGTTTCGCCGCGCCATCGGTGCCCCTCTGGATACCGGCCTTCACATCGGCGTTGATATTAGAGCTGCTGCTCGAACTGCTCGAGGTATTTTGCGCGGCCTTGTAATCGAGCGAGCCTGCGTCGAGATTCGTATCGCCACCCGACGTTAAGTTAGTGCCTTCGAGCGAGGTCTTGCCTTTCGATGTGCTGTTGATGTTACCGCCCGCTTTGATGTTCGAAACTACAGCGGTGCTGCTATTGCTCGACGAAGAATCTTTTTGGTTTTCATAACTCGCATGCACACCAGCGCCGACATTGGCGCCAGCTTCAGCTTTCGTTTCGCCGCTGCTATCGGCGCTCGCGCCGGCGCTTGCATTCGCCTCCGCATAAATACCCAATTTCGCGGTATTGGTTTCGCTCGACGATGATGAGAACGTCGTATTTTTTGCGGCTTTGCTGTCGATCGTGGTCGCGCTCTGCGTGAAATCGCCGCCCGCTTCGATTTGCGTGCCGACATCGGTGATCTTGTTTTCGGCGGTGCGCGTCATATTGCCGCCGGATTTAAACGACGAGGTAATCGCGGTAGTCGAACCATCGGTATTGCTGGTCTGCGTATTCTGCGCTTTGATGCCGACTTCGGCGCTAGCGCTTGCACTCGCATCCGCGCTCGCATCGGCGGTCGTCATACCGATGCCATTCGCGCCGGCAGTGGCATTCGCTTCGGCGCTGGCTTTATTTTCGTTGTATAAACCGACTGTGGTGGTATCGCTGGTAGTGGTAGTGGTTTTCACATCGGTGGCGGCGAGATTTTCCATATCCTTCGCTTTCAGCGTCATATCGCCGCCGCTTTCGACCGTTGCCCCCTGCGTGGTCAATTTATTCGACGCATCGATCGACATGTTGCCGCCGGATTTAATCGCCGAACCTTTGTTGTTGATCTCCAGCGAATCGGTGGTGGTCGTGCTGGTGCTCATGAGCGTTACGTCGTTGTTATTGCTAGCCTCGGCTTTCGCATTGGCGTTGGCGCGCGCGTCCATATTGTTGGAATCGGCATTCGCATCGGCCGACGCATTGGCGCTCGCATTGTTGTTGCTGCTCGCCATCAAGCCGACGCTGGTGACCGAAGTGCTCTCGGAGCTGGTGTGAATATCCTGCGCCGCCAGCACTTTTACATCTTTCGCGGCGATATTGGCATCGCCGCCGGCGTTGATTTCGGAGCCGGTCAATTTCACCGTATCCGTCGCCTTCATATTTAAATTGCCGCCGACATTGAGGCTGGAACCGACGCTGGTTTGATCGACAGTTTCTTTATGTGTCGAAGTCGTTTCGGCGAATTTCACGCCGCCCTGCGCGTTCGCTTCCGCCTGCGCACCGGCCGATGCCTCGGCGCCGGCGGCACCGTCGCCGGACGAAGCGCTGGAACCGGATTGACTGCCCGACGACGAATCGCTGCTGCCGGTATCGACTTTCAAGAATGTTGTCGTGGTGGTCGTGCTGGTCGAGCGATCGAGATCTTTGCCGGCCAGAATATTGACGTTGGTCGCATTGATATCGGCGTTGCCTTTGATATCGGCTTTCGAGCCTTCCAGCGTTAAATCTTTACCGGCATTTAATTTCGCATTGCCGCCCACATCAAGCGTCGAACCAACGTTGCGGCTGTGGAAATCATCGGTATCGGTGGTCTCCATACCGCCGAGACCACCGCCAACTCCAAGGCCTTCGGTAGTGGTTTTCGTGGTTGTGGTAGTGGTGTTGGCGCGCGCCAGCAAATTCACATTGCCGGTGGCATCGATATCGGCATCGCCGCCCGCTTTGACGTCGGTGCCGGCAAACGTAATATCGTTTTTCGATTTAACGGTGAGATTACCGCCACTTGTGAGGCCCGATTTGATTTGTTCGGTGGTCGCCACGGTGGTGCTGGTCGATGTATTGGCCAAGCCGTTGCTCGACGATGTATGCGTGGTATTAGCATTTTTATTTTCGACGGTATCGAATGTAACGTTGCCGCCGGCACTTAAACTCGCATCGCCGCCCGCCGACATATTCGCGCCGAGATTGGTAATATCTTTCGCCGCGTCGACCGACAAATTACCGGTCGCTTGAATGCCGGCTTGTTTACCCACTGTCGTAACCTGCGAACTGCTTGCATCGCCGCTGGTGGAAACATAGGTTTGATTGACGATGCTGCCTTCGGCCGAGGCCAGTTGCACATCGCCGCCCTTAATCGTGCCGCTGGTATTGGTGATATCGCCCTTCGTAGTGATATTGAGTTTATTGTCGCCGGAAATGGTGCCGCCGGTATTGGTCAGCGATTCCAGATTCATATTCACCGTGCTGCCGGCGATCACCGCACCGCCGGCTTCATAATTCGCCTTGGTAGCATTGGATAGATAAACAACGGGCGTTAATACCTTCTGGCCGGCGACGACGGTTTCAACCATCCACATCACGTCTTCTTTTAAGTTGGCCAATTGCTCCGCGCTTGGCGGTTTACCGAACGCGAATCCCAAGCGCTTGCCTTCCGTTACTGCGTTATCCATCAAGCCCTGCATTTGCGCGGCTTCGCTGTCGTAACCTTTTATCAGGTTGGTGCCCAATTGCTGAATCAATTGCTGCTTCAATAAAAAAGCTTCGTAGTTGGCATCGCCTAAGCGCTTGGTAACCACGTCGGGACTGTAACCGTAGCGATCCGCCAGATAATTCGAGCCGACAACATTCGAACCGACTGCAAACAGCGGATTAGTCTCCACTAAATACTGGGCGCCCGGATCTTTATTGGTAACAAAATAGCCGTTCGGATTCGCCGGCAGCGTAATCGTCAAACCACCGAATGCAATAGTCGCAGCGCCGGTAACCGGATTGACACCACCGATCGGCGTTGCGCCGAATACCCGGGAACCACCGCTCGTAGTAGTGCCGGCGCCGACACCGCTCTCACTTTTGGTCGCGACCGAAGCGCTGAGCGGATTGCCGGCATTAACCAGCGAAAAGCCGGTGGCATTTAATTGGCCGTTATTAGCGAAAATACCCGCGCCGAAACTGGTCAGCGTTGCATTGGCAGTCGTAGTGGTCGAGCCGCGGTGAGTGCCGTCATCGAAATCGTTGTAATACTGCGCCGGACCGGCAGCGATATATTTAATTTCTTGTGTGTAGGTTTCGGTGCTGTTTTCGCGCAGTAACGTCAAATCGTTATTAGTAAAAGTTGCACCGACGCCGGCGCCGGTGATATTGACTGTGTGGCCCGAAATTACGCCGCCGATATTGGTGCCGGTGGTGAAATCTTTAATCGTCAGCGTATTGCCGGCAATCAGCTGCGGCTTAAACAGCGGCGTGCCGCCGGCATAATATTGATCGCGATACCAGGTATCGGTGTAGTACCAGGTTTCGTATTGATCGCAACAGCCGTGGCCGTTGTAACCCTGCGAGTCGTAGCCGGTTTGCGTATGCGTCTTGGTCGAATACGCACCCCAGGTGCGCGTATCGCCGCCCGGCACCTCGTTGCGGAAGGTGGTGGCGGAAACGGTAATATTCTGCGACGCATTGATCGAACTGTTGTTGATAAATGTGAGGGCCGATAAATTCATACTGCCCGACGAATCGATAGTACCAATAAAGCCGCTATTATCGGCGTAGTTGGTGAAGGTTCCGGTCGACGACGCGGTCAATAGATTGCCGGCGTAGAGTGCGCCGGCGTTATATAAATCGCCGGCCGTGGCGTGAATCGTTAATGTGTCCAGCGCGGAAATGCCGCCGGTCGAGGTATTGGTCAGCGACGGCAAATTAAACGTCAGATTGCCGCCGGAAAAAATCGCGCCGGGGTTTGAAAAACTATTGGTCAGCGTAATATTGGCATTGCCGCCACCGGTCGCCGCAACGATACGGGAATGCGAACCGCCGAATGTCAACGTATCGATCACCAACGTCATCGCGCCGGTGGTATTAACGATGCCGCCGCTGCTGCCGTTATCGCCGACACTGAGCGTCTTGGCGTCGAGGTCCATACTGGCGCCGCGCAATATGCCGGCCGGACCGACGGTAACGTTGACCGCATCGCTGCCGCCATAACCTTTGATATCTAACAGACCGCTCGATTCCAGGCGGCCCGAATCGCTGATGCTATAGGCCGATGCGGAGGTGCCGCGCGCAGTCAATGCACCGGTACTCAACAGCGTGCCGGTATTAGTCAGCGTCGAGCCGATATTAATGGCGGTCGCGCCCTTGGATTCTAAATTGCCGGCGTTGGTCAATACATTTGCACTCACCGTGCCGCCGCCGCTGTTCAATAATAATTTCGCGCCGCTGCTGTTAGTCAACGTGCCGCTGACTGCAATCGTGCTGGCGGCGCTGCCGCCTTGCATCAAACCTGCGTTCGTCAAACTCGCGAGCAGCAAATTCATATGGTGATCGGCAAATATTTTACTGGCGGCCTGCGTGCTCAACGTGGCGTTGCCGGCGCCCGCCGTACCGCGCACTTGCAACAAGTTAGCCGCCTGCAAAATGCCGCTGCCCTGGTTGTTCACCGCCAGCGTAGTGCCAGCGTTTTTTGCTTCGATCAGGAGATCGCGATCCGCCGATACGGTGCCGCTGTTGTCGATTGCGTTCAATACGGTCAACGATAAATCTTGCGCCGACTGTAAGGTGCCGGTATTGGTCAGGCTATTGGCATTGAAACTCGAGGAATAACCCGCGGTCGTCGAGCCGATCCAGGTGCCGCTGTTGGTCAAACTATTCGCTGTGGTGGTGCTGGCTAATGCCGACTGCACAGTACCGCTGTTGAGTATGGTATCGGCGAGAATATCCAGCGTCGTATCCGACAATAATGCGCCGGAGTTATTCAAGGTGCCGGTTACATCGAGATTGGTACCGTTGGCATGCCCCTGTAATTTACCGGCGTTGCTTAAACTGGCGATTATCAGATTTAAACGTTTGCCCTGGGCGATGCTGTCGGCCTGGGTGGTAAGGGCCAGATTATGCGCACCAGCTGTGCCTTGCAGTTGCAACAAATTGCTCGCCTGCAAGACGCCGTTATTTTGATTGCTGACGGTCAGGGTCGCGCCACTGCTCGCCGCCTCGATGGACAGATCGTGAGCTGCCAATATTTTTCCGCTATTGGTCAATGCATTCAGCAGCGTTAGATTTAAATCGTGGGCGGATTGCAACGTGCCGCTATTGGTTAAATCCTGCAAATAAAAATTAACGCTGGCAGCGTCCGCGGTCGAACCAATCCATGTGCCGCTATTGGTTAAACTATCGGCGTTGACGGTGCTGCCGGTCGCGGCTTGCAAGCTGCCGCTATTAGTGATGTTGTGCGCAATAATATCGAGCCCGGCCGCCGATATCAGCGCACCGGTATTGGCGATATTCTCGCCGCCATCGCCGCTTTGATCGGCGATCGATAATAATTGCGCGGAATGCAAGGTGCCGCCGTTGCTTAAATCGTCGACGCGCAAGGTCAGTGCGCCGGCATCGGCGCTGATGGTGCCGCCATTGGTCATGCCATTTGCATTGACGACGACATCGCCGCTGCTTGCTTGAATACCTTGGCCGGCGCCACTACCCGTAGTCAGATCGCCGGCCTGCGCGGTGAGATGCATCGCTCCGGCCGATTTAAGCGCGGCATTGGCCAGCGTTAAATTATGTGCGGAATTCACGTCGAGCGTGGTGGCACTGAACAGCGTCGCGCCGTCGGCACCGATCGTCAGGTTATCGGCTTCCACATTCAAGGCCGTGCCGCTGCCGTAACTAACGCCGTTTAAATCGACGCTACCGGTCGCATGAATGTGTAAACCGGCGCCGGCGAAACGTTTGTTATTATCGGCTAATGCACTCGCGGTGGCCGCATCGCTTAAGCTACCGACATTCAGCGTGAAGTTATTATTGGCGAGCAGCGCGCCGCCGTTGAGCGCTGCGCCACCCAATAGCGCGCTCAAATCGAGATTGCGTTGGGCGGTGATGCTGCTGTCGAGCAACGCCAGCGCGTCGGCATCGCTCGCCGTGCTGGCGATTTGTATATCGCGCGCGGCCGACAATTTACTTTGAATAATAATTTTGCCGCTGGCATCCAAATTAAAATCGCTGGCGGTCGCCGCCGCTTCGCCCAGCATGCGCACGCCGACACCCGCCTCGGTGGCGACAATTTTAATGCGATTGGCATACATGCCGCCGAGCACGGTCGAATCGATCGCGTATGCCGGCAGCGCATCGGTCGGCGTCAATGCGCCGGTCGTTGCGCGCGAGCCGTAATCCCAACTGTTCGCACCGGCCGTTAAACTTAAATCGTTGGCATTGACTTGGCCGTCGATTTTAATAGAGCGCGCCACCAGATCGAGAATCTGCTGCGCGGATGCATTCAAGCCGCTGCCGTTGATCAACAGATCGCCGCCGGTTACGCGAAATCCATTCAGCGCGCCATTGCCGTTCAGCACGGGCACGCCGGTAGTCAACGTCACGCGATCGGTATTGATAAAACCGCAACCCGAACATGTGATGCCGTATGGGTTTGCCACCACTACATCGGCCTTGCCGCCGAGCACTTCGGTAAAACCCGATAGCTGACTGCGATTCGGCGCGACTACTTCGTTCAGGATCAACGTCGCCTGCTTCGCCAGATTCGAGTTTGCCATCACCTGGCCGGCCAACTGCGATTGCCGCGCCATCTGATCGGTGTTGCCGTTATTGAGCACCAAACCTTTATTATCGACGTTGTATTTCCAATATTGATTATGCGAAACGCCGGCCGCATTCGCCGTGTTGATATCGACCACCGGCACGCCGTTCGGCGCGATATACGCGGCGGTATTGCCGCCGGTCGGCACCACCGTGGTCGGCGCCGCCGCCTGCGCCCCGCTCGAACTCAACGCGCCGAGCGCCAGCGCGCCCACGGCTCCGACGACCGAGCTGGAGCGCTTGCCGCGCGCGCGACTGGTCTCCGCAACCGCCACGTAAGCGTTGCGCGCTTCGCTCCAAACGAGGCGATAAATTCGATTCAAGCTAGCGTGGCGAAACATAGTCAACCCTCGGGGTCGCTACCGCGACCGACTGTCCAGTCGAGAAAAATTTTTTAGAGTGAATACGAAAGCCGAACCCAGGTTTGGCTGCCTTCACGTTCCATATTGCTCGGCATCGAAATCGGCCGCGTATTAAAAACTTCGAAGGTCGCAGCGCGCCAATGCAATTCGGCACCGAAGCCCCAGCCCGATAAATGCCCCTCGGGCGTATCCGCCGCGTAGCTGCTGACCTCGCCGTAATCGACGCCGACATATAGACGGCTGCCGAACGTTTCGCTGCCCAGCGTGAAATGTGGCTGCACGGAAAGATCGTTATGCCAGTAGTAACCGGTGTCGCCGGACAGCGTGTTATCGACAAAGCCCCGCACCGAGTAAGTACCGCCGATCAAAAGCTGCTCCGATCCGTACAAGCTGTCGACCGCGTGCTGACCGGTGATGCCGCTGCTGAAACTCCACGGCAATTCGCGCCAGACAAATGGATAGCTGTAGCTCAATGCGTATTTATATTTTTCGAATTGCGCGCGCGGCGCGTCGCTCGGCAGACTGGCCGGATCATCGAGCGCATCGAGCGCATTCAGTCCGCGCGCATAACCGATATTCGCGCGCACCAAGCCACCCAGCATTGCGGTCGATACATTGCTATCGACATCCAATATGGTTAACACGCGGCTGCTCACCGCCAGATACTGATCGGCGAAATAACTCTTGGTGTCTTTGTTAGTGAGGCCGACGCTGAACGACACGCGCGAATCTTGATCGCGGTACGCGACATAATCGACCAACGCATTGTGGGTACGTGTCGAGCCGCTGGCGATTTGATCCAGCCCGCTCTGCGGCGTCACGGTACTTTCGTAGGTGGAGTAGCTGAGGCCGTAAGAAAACGTAAAATAGCCGTACGGCACGCTGGCATTGAAGGTATTGCTTTCCGAACGTTCGCCATGGCCATCGCCGAACACGCTTTCGCGATGCGTGCCCGACAACATATCGTCCGAGCCCAATAAATTATCGAGGTAACCGCTGGCGGCGGCCTGATTTTTACCGGTGCTTTTGGTGCCCTGATTATCCAGGCTCAAGAATAAATGATACGGTGCGGTCGGCTGGTTGTGCACGACGACATCGCTAATGCCCGCATCCGCGCCCGGCACGACTTCCATCGTCGCATTGTTCGACGACAGCCGGTTGATCTGCTCGATGCCCTGCTCCAGATCGCGCAGATTCAATATGTCGCCTTCGACGCCGGGGAAAATATTGCGCTTCGATACGCTGTGCGCGCCGTTATCCTCGATGGAAATTTTACCGACCTTGCCCTCGACGACGACGATGCGCAGTTTGCGCGAACTCAAATCCTGCGCCGGCAAATACGCGCGCGCGGCGATATAACCGCGCTGCAAATAGGCGCGCGTAACCTCGCCGAGCAATTGCTCGATTTCGTTGACGCCGAGACAGCGCTTGGTAAATTGCTGGACTATGGCATCGCGCGCGCGCTCGGATAAATGCGGCGCATCTTCGATGGCGATTTCGTCGATCTGTCGGCAGGTCGACTCGGCGCTGGGCGCGGCGGTTTTCGGCGCCAGTTCGCGGGTATCGATACCGGAGGGTTTATCGTTGCGCTGGCGCAGCGCATCCAGGTCGCGCTGCTGGCGCTCTTGCTCGCGCCGCTGGGTGTCCTGGATCTGGCGTAGCGCGGCTCCAGGATCCTGTTGCGCGGTGGCAAGCAACGGCAGGCCGCTACCAATTATCAGTAGAAGAAGACGAAGAACAATTTTCAAGCGACACCCCATCCGGAACAGCCGCCTAACCGGCCGTCATATTTTTTAAAGTTATCGAATCCATATAGCGGTCGGGCGACCCTGAATACATCTTATTGTGGCGGTCGGTATCCGGCCCTTTTCTTCTGATTTGATCCGCTCTTCTAACCAGCCTCTATAAAAAGCCGCCTCGCGACTGAAGCAATTTCCTAATGGCGGTTTTTAAAAAAGCTTGAGGAACTATAGCAGCTCCGACAGGGCTACAGAAGAGCTAGCGCACCGGCCGATCGGCCAGCGCTGCCGCCGGTCGAACAGGGCAGGCGCCTATTAGTTTCGGGCTGTTAGTTTTGGGCAGCCATTAGATGGAGCGGGGAGGTAGAGGCGCCACCGAAAAACCGGCCGGCGCCAGACCTTGGCGTTGGCGCTCGTACATTGTTATGTATGCGCTCTCCATGTGTCGGCAAAAGCGCTCGGTATCGAACAGCGGATAGGTATTTCTATTGCGCAGCAACTTGGCCCGAATATCCGCCAGCAGGGCGGGCGTGGTCGCCAGCCTGAACGCTAAGTCCTCATAATCGGTCAAATTCTCCGTAACCAACTCCGGCAACCCAACCGCCCTAAGCACACTTGCGGCGACCCGCCCGACGAAAGCGCCGCCCAGACAGGTCAGCACCGGCAGGCCGGCCCACAGTGCATCTGTGGTGGTGGTGTGCGCATTAACCGGCAACGTATCCAGAAATAAATCGGCGCGACGCTGGCGCGCCAAATGTTCCGGCAGCGACCGGCGCGGCGCGAATATCAGCCGCGCCGGATCGATACCGCGCTGCCGCGCCGCGAGCTGCAGATTGGCTCTTGCCGCCGCATTATCTTCGAGTAGCCAAAATACGCTGCCATCGATTCTGTTCAGTAGCCGCATCCAGATATCGAAAATATCCGGCGTGATTTTGTAATTATTATTGAAACAGCAAAACACAAAACCATTGGCCGGCAAGTTAAGTTCGGCGCGGGTCGGCGTGTAATCGGCGATTTCCATCTCGTCGTCGGTGGACCAATAAGTCTCCGGCAGATTCGCAATCTTTTCGGCAAAAAACTCACGGTGCTCGGGCGGAATGACGACTTCGTCGGCGATCATATAGTCGATATAGCTCGACCCCAATGTGCCGGGATACCCCATATATAAAATCTGCAGCGGCGCCAGCCGATGCGCGAAAATGCCGAATCGACTATTACCGGTAAGGCCTTTTAAATCGATGGCGATATCGATTTCCGCGGCGCGCAGTTGCGCCGCAATCTCCGCATTGGTGCAGTTGCGGACGTCGACGAAGCGATCGAAGGCGCGCTGCAGGCGCACCCGCATATCATCGTTGGCGTCTGGGCCGAACGAGTAAGCCGATACTTCAAATCGATCCTTATCGTGCAGCTCAAAAAATTTCACCATCAGGAATGCGGTGGCGTGACTGTGAAAATCGGCGGATAAATAGGCGATGCGAATTTTTTCGTGGTTATAGCGCTCGCCGCGCCACAGCGGCTCGGCCGCAGGATATTGATCGGCAACGTAAACGCTGGCGCATATCAATTGTTCGGCGGCGGCCGGCGACATCGCGAGAAAAGAAAACGGCACCGCCACCACTTTGCGCGCGCGCACCGCGGCGCGCACCCGCGCGACGCTATCCGCGTACAATTGCCAATCGCAAATCTGCAACTCGCATTGGAGTTTTTTCCCCAGCGCGTATTTGCATTCGGGATCGCATGCCAATGCCCGCGCATACGCTTGCGCCGCCTCGGCGTAGCGCTGCAAATCGCACAATACATTGCCGCGGTAGAGATGCAATTGCGCGTTATCCGGCTGTAGCGAAATTGCCGTATCAAAGCTGAGCAGCGCCGCATCGCTGCGTCGCAAAAGACTGAGTATCACGCCGCGGCTGGAATACGCTTCGAGCAGATCCGGCTGCAGCGCGATGGCGCGATCGTAATTGGCCAATGCCGCCTCGAGGCGCTGCAGGCTGTACAGTGCGTCGCCTAAACTGACGTAGGCATGTACATAATCCGGGTTGAGTTCCAGCGCTTTACCGAGCGCTTCGAGCGCGATCTCGGTGCGCCCGAGACGCCGCGCAATCAGGCCCAATAAATGCTGCGCATCGGCATCGTTCGGTTCGTCGGCGATAACCTTTGCGACCAGCTCGAATGCAAACTCATGCCGGCCATCCTGATGCGCGATACCGCCCAACAAATATAAAGCACCGGGATGACCGGGATCGATATCGAGTATTTTTTTATAGAGTATTTCGGCCTCGGCCAAACGACCGGCCTGGTGATGCTCCAGGGCGATGTCGAGTAAATCGTCGGGGTCGGTTATAGGCTCCGTCATGCGCTGCTATCTCTCGTTTTAATTTCAGGCTCTCGCTGATTTCAAATTTCTTATCTTCTAATTATCTTATCGATTGCGCGGCAATCGGCGGTACCGCATGGGCAACTGTCCGAGAACATAATTCGTTTTTAAGAGGCTCCCTATTGCTTGAGGGCTACCATTCGCTCGCTGATATCCCACAATTTTTTTGCCGCATTATCGTCGCGGCCGTATAGCGTAGGAGTAGCAATTTTGCAATCGGCGAAATATTCGCCGCTAATGTTGGCCACCTCCGGCGCCGCGCACAAATAAATGGAGGTCTGGCTGCCCTTTGCTATCGAACGCTGAAATGGCCGCATCAGCGTCATCGCAATATTATAAATAGCGTTGGCGTGCGCGAAGCGCGTCGCGACAAAACCGGGATGCAAGCAGTTGACGGTGATATTGCTGCCCTGCAAACGCTTCGCCAGCTCGCGGGTAAACAGGATGTTCGCCAACTTCGATTGTCCGTAAGCACCGAACGCCGCGTAGGATTTCTTGCCTTCGAGGTCATCGAAATTCATGCCATTGCGCGCGCCTTTGTGCGCCATCGAGGCCACGTTGACGATGCGCGCCGGCGCGCTCTGACGCAGCCTTTCCAATAATAGTTCGGTCAATAAAAAATAACCGAGATGATTCAATGCGAACGTCATCTCGATACCGTCGATCGATTCCGTGCGCTGCGGAAACATCGCACCGGCATTATTCAACAGGATATGCAACGGTCTACCGCTGTTGAGAAAATCGGCCGCGACTTTGCGCACCTCGGCCTGCACCGATAAATCGGCGACCAGATGATCGACCTTTTGATTGCCGGTACTGCGCTTGATCTCGGCCACCGTGCTTTCCGCCAGCGCGCGATTGCGACCGACGATGACTACCTCCGCGCCCATGCGCGCCAGCGCAATGGCGGCGGCCTTGCCGATACCGTTGGTGCCGCCGGTGACCAGCGCGGTTTTACCGCTTAAATCGACATTGAGTTGCGCCATCACAAAGATTCCCGACAGATTGATGATTAACCTCGATAGTGCTCGAAAAGCGGCGTCCTAGCAACTTGCCGCGCAGCCATTCGATCGCCGATTACTTATTTTTTGTATTTCCATGATCTTTGTTCGCTCCTGGATCCGCACTGGCAGTCGGCGGCTCTACGTGGAGCTTATGCAGATCTTCTCGCACTTCGCCGATACGATTCAATTTTTGCGGCGCGTGCGAAGCCAGATAGCTGATAAAACCAAACTTCAGTATGTTGGCGGTCAGTAGCACCACGCCGATCTTGACCAACGGCGTGCCGGCAATCGCGGCGATGACGACCGGCGGCTGTTGCGGAAAAGGCGCGAGCCCGGCGACGAACACCACCCAGGCGCCGTAATCGGAGAAGAAGCCATGCGCCCAACTCCACATCGGCGTTTGCAGCAGCTCGGGGAAATAGCTCTCGATGAAGGAAAGCCCTAAATGCTGCGCGACCACACCGAGCAGCCAGGCTCCCAAACACGACCCGCAGGCAGTCCATAGCGCGATGGAAAGCCAACGCTTCGGCGCCAAAAAGACACTCGAAGCCATCAGTCCCACCGTTGGAATAAATATCACGTAGTGATCGATACCGGCCGCCAAAAACAGAAACGGCCCATACCACCATCGGCAGACAAACTTATCCAACTGCTGAAAACGATCGAGCAATTTTCTCATTAAATAATTCTTACCGCTTAAATACCAGGCTCGGCCAATGCATCGTGGCGCAGGCGTCCCATCGATAAAATTCGCGCTCGCTCTTGAAGCTCTCCTGGAACTGCAATCTACAACCAGCTCGAATGTTTCAGCTTGCGATATAACAAGCCACAGCCAATCAGCGTCGCGCCCACTGCGGCAGGATAACCGAAGCGCCAGTCCAGCTCAGGCATCGCCTTAAAATTCATGCCGTATAAGCTGAACACCACGGTCGGCACCGCCAGGATCGCGCCCCAGCCGGCCAGCCGCTTCACGACTTCGTTTTGCCGCACCGTCACCAGCGCCAGATTAACTTGCATCGCCGTGGTCAGCATCTCGCGCAAATTATCCAGCGTCTCGCTGATCCGTACGACATGGTCGTGAATATCGCGGAAATAGGCGCGAATATCCTTTTGTATCAACTCCGGATGAAACCGCATCAGCTGCATGCAGATGTCTTCGATCGGCACTACCGCATTGCGCAGGCCGATCAATTTTATTTTCAAATCGTATAAGCGTTCGAGCGCCAGATTATCGAATTGATCCTTGAAAATATCGGACTCCAAAACATCGAATTCGGCCTCGAAGCGCGCCACGATCGGCTGATAATTGTCGACGATGAAATCCAATAGCGCATACAGCGCATAGCCCGGGCCTTTGGCCAGCATCTGCGGCCGATCCTCGCAGCGATCGCGCACGCGCATATAGCCCTGCGAGCAACCGTGCCGCACCGATATCAGAAAGTTAGCACCGACGAAGAAATGCGTTTCGCCATATTCGACCCGCTCGTCGATGATCTCGGCGGTTTTCACTACGATAAACAACGAGTCGCCATAGGTTTCGATCTTCGGCCGCTGATGCGCATCGCGCGCATCCTCGATCGCCAGTTCGTGCAAACCGAACTCTTCTTGCATTTTTTTCAGCAATGCCGATTCCGGCTCGTGCAAACCGACCCAGACAAAGGTATTCGGCTCTTTGATGACATCGCTGATGGCATCGAGATCGATATCGGCCAAGCGCACGCCTTCGCGATAGGCGACGCTATTGATCACGCTAGCTGCACTGAGTGTTTTATCGTCGCCCATACCCGAACAATCTCCGCCGATTAGCCAGGACCCGTTAACAGGCCCTGGAATAAAGAGCCGCGCATCGTCAATCGGCGTCGCCAGCAACGGTGCGCGGATAGACGCGCACCAGGACAATCCGCGGCCCGTTCATTTTCTTCACCACAATCGAAAACTCGTCGAAATCAATTCTATCGCCTTCTTTCGGAATTTCCTTGAGCTTCCATAAAATCAAACCGCCGACCGATTCCGCCTCGATCGATTCGATCTCCAGACCGAGCGCGCGCTCCAGTGTGAAAAGCGGCAGACTGCCCTTGCCCATCAAAGTGCCGTCATCCAACTTGATCCAGTCGTTCTGCGCCTGACGAAACTCGTCGCGAATTTCGCCGACCAACGCGCCGAGCATATTGTCGAGCGTGATAAAGCCCTGCGGCGGCTCGCCCTTGTAACCGACGATGGCGAAGTGCGGCACGCCCTGGCGAAAGCGCCGAAACAATTCGGGGGCCGGCAAATCAGGCGCCACATACTGTACCGGCCGCACCAGCTCCGCCCAATCCGCAAAACCGTTTACCTTTTTTTGCTGCGCGTTTTTTTGTTGTAAAAGAAATAAATCCTTCAAATGCAAAATACCGGCGACCTGCCCATCGGCATCGATATAGGGATAGCGACTGAAGCGATGGCGATCGATCGCCGCCAGATTTTGTTCGAGCGATTCGTTCGCCGACAGCGTCACGACCTCGCGAAACGGCCGCATCAGATCGGCTACTTCCAGCTCGCTGAAGTCGAGCGTGTGCGCGAGGATATTCCATTCCGCGCCGGTGAATTTGTTGGTGGCACGGCTGCCGCGCAAAATTAATTTTAATTCGTCGACCGAATACTGTTCGTTGTGATTCGCGCTGTCGACCAAACCAACCCAACTCAACACTTTGTTGGCACTGGTCTGCAATGCCCAAATCGCCGGGTACATCGACCAGTAAAAGCCGTACAGCGGCGCCGCCGTCCAAATTGCCACGGCCTCCGGCATGCGAATCGCCAGCGATTTGGGCGCCAGTTCACCGATCACAATATGTAAAAATGAAATGGTGAAAAAGGCGCAGGCGAACGCCAACCCGACAATCAAACGCGGCGATTCGATACCCGCGGCGGTGAAAGCGCCTTCCAATAATTTCGCAAATGCCGGCTCGCCCACCCAGCCCAACCCCAGCGACGCCAGGGTTATGCCCAACTGGCACGCGGATAAATACGCATCCATCTGGCTGTGTACGCGCATTAGAATACGGCCGCGCAGGCCATGTACTTTTGCGATTGCCTTGACGCGCGTCTGGCGCAATTTAACCAGCGCGAACTCCGCGGCCACAAAGTAACCATTCAAGAGCACCAGGAATATGGCGACCAGAATCAACAATATGTTGGTGCCCATAGCGGGGCGCAACCGCCCCCCTCCGCTAAAACTATCGAGGCGCTATTGTGCCAGTAAACGGCGGGCGATGGCGGCGCTTTGCGTACGGCCAGGGAGCCGCTGCCGACCACCTAGCCAGCCACCCATCTTTAGCACTGCCAAAAATGCCTAAATGCGCTAAGGTACGCGTCGACATTGAACCGGACGGCGCCCGGTTGGTCACAAGCTGAGCTGCGACAGCTGCCCTATCGACGATTCATTATTTAGAGGAGAACGCAATGCGAATATTGGTCACAACCCTGGCACTTATCGGCTTTATTGGCGTGGCCCAGGTCGGCTTTATCGGTGCGGCTCAGGCCGACGAAACCGTCGGCGAAAAAGTCCAGGCAGCCAGCAACGATGCCACCCGCACCGCGAAAAAGGCCGTGCACCGCGCCGAGGAGGCAGTGTGCACCGAAGGCGACATGAAGTGTTTAACCCAGAAGGCCAAGCATCGCGCCGAAGAAGCTGCGGATTATACGAAGGATAAAGCGAAAGAATTGAAGAACGATGTGGACTCGGACGATAGCGCGGAGTGATTCACCTCGGTATTTTGCGCATCGACCGGCATCGGCAATGCGCAAAATATGTATAAAATATTTCAACCACTGTTGGCTTTTAGTTTTCTATAACTTTTAAATTATTTTCTCGCGCCAATCGGTACAAATTTCACCTGCCGAAGCAATTAGCCCTTCTCAGTCACATCGCGCGGAAATATTTAGATGAAACAAGTAACACGGCTAAACTCGCGCTACTCATGCACCACTATCGTAAACTACTTTTAACTTTAGATTTTCGCCGCGCCACGCCCGCCAAGCCGAGCAGACTCGAACCGAACAACCAGGCTGGAGCTGGGATCGGCACCAGCGATGGACCTGGTGGGCTGCGGGGACCTGGAGGACAATCGCCTTCTGGAGTACAGGGGGTCGGCCCCAACGCGGATATCTGCCAATTAATCGTGGTGGTATTGGCCGATGCGCTAAATCCAGAGGTATCCGTGCCGGTCAAAGAGCCATAAAACCAATCCTTTTCGGCAGAAAACACGAAGTTCAACGCCAAACCTTCCCAGGCTTTAGAGGCCGATGCGAACGACGTGCATATTTTACCGACCACGCTCGTTTTACCGTCCTTGCAGCTCGCGCCGGTCTGCGTCTGCACCGAGGCACCGCCACCATTAACGGTGCTATTCAAAAATGAATAGGTGAATATATTGGTAGCAGCATCAAACGAACCGACACCGGAAAAGCTTTGCGTGACGCCGGTAAACGTCTGACGGCCATCAATCGCAAAACCGGTATTTGCTGCATTCATTTGAGTTTTGTAGTCGCCATACACAATGGAGCCGCTAAACGCGACCGCTGCATAGTTGCTGAAATCGAAAGTCCAATTGGAGGTTTTTGTCAGCTGTACCGCGGGCGTGCTGGTATTGCTGGCGGTGCCGCTGGCGTTGTCGACGTAGAATGAGTTAGTCGCCGTAATTTGGTTAACAGTAATAGCTGCCGCCGGATTGGCCGCGGTACCCGATGTGGCCGAGCCATAGTATTGAATTGCAAAGGTCGGCGATGAAATCGCCGCAATGGCAGCGGCTAGCGCTAATTTATGCATTTTTATATTCCTTTATCAGCAGGATTATTATTAAATTAATCGAACACCATGCTCACTGCACTCGGCGCGATATGCACTGCAATGGCACGGTAACAAATTAATCGCTCTCTAGTAAAGCATCGCGCCACACCAAACCTGCAGCGGCACAGCATATACCTCGTTATACTAGGCGCCCCTCACCGCCACCGATTTTGCTAATGCGTATTCTGCTCGCCCCCATGGAAGGTCTGCTCGACCATATACTGCGCGACACATTAACGCGCGTTGGCGGCATCGATCTATGCGTCACCGAATTCATCAGAATCACGGATACGCTATTGCCGCGGATCAGCTTTTATCGCGTGGCGCCAGAGTTGAAAAATGGTTGCCGAACGCCGGCCGGCGTGCCGGTGCGCGTACAGCTATTAGGCTCCGATCCGATTTGCATGGCGGAAAACGCCGCGAAACTGGCGCGCCTCGGTGCTTACGGCATCGATCTCAATTTTGGCTGCCCCTCTAAAACCGTAAATCGCCATCGCGGCGGCGCGGTGCTCTTGAAAGAGCCCGAGTTGCTGCACGCGATCGTCCAGGCGGTGCGCAAAGCGGTACCGCATCACATCCCCGTCTCCGCCAAGATGCGTCTAGGCTACGACACGCCCGAGCATGCGGTGGAATGCGCGCAGGCCTTAAGCGCCGGCGGCGCCGCCGAAATTGCCGTGCATGCGCGCACTAAAACCGATGGCTATAAACCGCCTGCGTATTGGGAGTGGATTGCGAAAATTCGCGAAAGTATAACGACGCCGATAGTCGCCAACGGCGAAATATGGACTGTCGACGACGCGCGCCGCTGTCGCGAGATTTCCGGCTGCGACAATATTATGTTGGGGCGCGGCGCGGTGGCGAACCCCGCATTGGCATCGATGATCTGCGGCAAGCGCGACACGGCGCTGTCGTGGTATGAAATACATCAATTGCTGCACCATTTTTGGCAGGGCGTCGAACAGCGCGTCAGCGCACGCCACCGTAACGGCCGGCTCAAACAATGGTTATATCATTTAACTCGTCAGTATTTAGAAGCTCAGCAACAGTTCGATATTATTCGCCGCATGACAACGCCGCAGGAAATTACCGAGGCGCTTTTCACGACGGCGCCGCGCTCGAGCATTGCGTCTCGTTGAATATAGGCGCATTCGTCAACCCGCTCGATTCAACGGTTTTCTATCCGATTGTAATCGAGAATGCCCGCTTCAATTTTCGATTGTTGTTGCAGCTGCTGATGCAACCAGTCGCTATACGGCCAGAACTGCGCGGAATTGCGCCGCACGCCGTAGCGATCCACCAACTGCCGATAATCGGCTTCGCTGTCGAGCTTGGCTATCGCCGCGACGAAAGCCGGCAACTGCTCCGCCGTTAAATCGAAAAATGCATTCGGATATGCACCGAGAATACCCGGCACCAAACTGATGGTATCCTCCTCGGGAAGGCGTTGATCGGTTTCAAATAGCAACGTTGAAACATTCGCATGGCCGGTGTTATGCACCATCGTAAACACCTGCTTTTGACCGTCGATATCGACACTGAGCAGCGCCAGTTGCGGCAGCAGTGCCAGTTCGCGCCCGGTTAAATGTTGCAGGGATTGCAGTGCCTGTTGGGCCGACGCCGACAGCTTGCCGATTGGTTTGAGCGTCCAGCGCTGGCTCAGCGCAGGCCCCAGGTAGGCGCGCAGGAAGTCGAACATTTCCAATTTCGGCTGATCGGTTTTAAATGGAATCGCGGATTCGCGATCGAGCTGGTAATGCGGACCGTAGACGTATTGCGCGACATCGTCGTTGACATTGCGATACCAGAGCATGCGCTCGTAAAGACGCGCATCCTGCGGCAGAAATGCCAGAAAATTAAACTCGCCCTCCATGCGCAGAAAATCCATATACATGCGCGTCATCAGTTGATGGCCGACGTTGCCGTAAACGTCGTAACCGGCCACCAGCAAATAATGAATGCGCTCGAGTACTTCGTAGCTGATGACCCAGGCGGTTTTAGGCGGCTCGCCGACAAAGCCCTGCACCACCGTGGCGTTGTCGAAATGGCGAAATATCGTCAGCGCCGCGTTGGGATTATTGCCGTCGCCATTCCAGATAGCCCGCAGCGCGGGCCCGCTCTGCTCGGGTATTACGCTGTTCAGAAAATCGATTTTGTGGCGCAGGAAGCGATTGTGCGCGCGCGAATAGCGCAGCCAGTTGAGCGGCACCGCATTGCTTTCGGCCTGGGAGGGTAAGTCTAAATCCTCGCTCTCCTGTTCGAGGAATTTCTCTTCCTTTTCCACCAGCGCGCTGTCCGGATCCAGAAACACCACCCAGAACTGATCGTTGATGACATTCAAAGCGATTTGCCCGCGGCATACCGGACCTTTGATAAACCCCATGATGGTGAATTGCGCCTCGTCGAGCATGAATCGATAGCGACTGCGCGCCGGCAGTTCGCGAAACGCTTTGAATGGATTCGATGCAACGGCAGGTTCGTACGACGGTAGTTCGCTGACCGTGAAATCCTTGCCTAAAAACCAAGTGCGCCATTTTTCCATGCGCGCATCATTCAATAAGTACGGCATATGGCTCTTCACCAACAAACTGGCATTCAACAACTGCAACCGGTAATACACGCGCGCCACGCCGGGATCGTCGTATGGCCGGCGCGTTGCGATCATCTGCGGCGGTTGCGAGGGCGGCGTGCGCGAGCGCACTAATTTAAAGAAATGCGTTTCGTCGCCCGAAAAGTATAAATCGCCGAGATACAGATGTTCGTAAATGTAACGGCTCATTAGCTGCTGCTGTAGCGAATCGCCGTTGAGAAACTTTTCCCAACGCTGCACTTCATTCAATACCGCGCCATCCGGCGACGGTGGCGCGATGACCTTCGCGCCGGTTTCCAGCCAGCGTTTTATCGTTTGAAAATTATTTTCCTCGATCGCCGGCATACCGTAGGGCATGCCCCACTGCGGATAATTACGCGCAAAGTTATCGAAGGTCTCCACGCGCGTACATTGCTGATTGCGATCGAGCGAAAAATCGAAACTCGACGGCAATGGCTCGTTGCCGGTAATAGGATGCTCGCGCTTCAATTCAAGCATTCGGTACAGCATGCTGCCGGTGAGACTGGTCGCGGGTTGCTGATACTCGTCGAGCACCGGATAGAAATCTTTCTGGCGCCATTCGTCGGCGCCCTGCGCGTCGATAAACAAGCGAGTTAAATTTTCCGCGAGCAAGCGCGTGCCATCGTAAACCTTGATCGGACTGGCGCCGCGATCGACACCGGAAAACGAAGTCAGCTTCAATTGGCACGGCGCGTCGTAACAACCGTGGCAGGCGACACAACGCTTTTCAAAGATCGGCTTTATATCGCGGTAATATTCCGGCTCGCTGTATTGCGCCAGCGGTACGCTCAACTCGCGCGACAGCGGGCTGGGTTTGCCGTAGTTTTTTTCCCAGCGCCACTGCGCAATCGCCGCGCAACCGGCAATAGCGACTAATAGACACACCACGGCGATGCGCGCGCCAAGCCGCTGTAGCGACAGTGTTCCGATCATCGCTATCGATTCCTATATTTAAGCCCAGCCAGCCAGCGGAACAAATTATTGCGCCGTTACGGCTATCGATGCATCTCGCGAAATGCTTGCTCACAAAATTCGCGGCAACCCAGGCTAGATTAACCCGAAAATAGCCGATGCTGGAAGGCTAGAGCGCATTGTGCAGCGCGATCCACTGTCCCAATACGACCATCGCCAACAACAGGGAAACAACCTGCCAAAAGCGCAGCGGGTTGCGCTCCAGCAGCGGCGCTGCCTGCCGCTTCGCTAGCATGCTCTGATTCGGTACGCATAGATCGTGCATGAATTCCGATAGCGCGCTGTAGCGCAGCCTGACATCCGGTTGCGTGGCCTTTTGCAATGCCAGATCGATCCATAACGGCAGATCGCCGCGATATTCGCCCGCGGCGCGATAACGATACGCGTGCAGATTCTTTAAATGCCGCTGCCGCTGCGGCGACAAATTAAATGGCAATTTACCGGTCAGCATTTCGTAAACGATAACGCCGAGCGAAAAGATATCGGAAGAAAAGCTGCCCGACTCGCCCAGGAGATACTCCGGCGCAATATAGTTCGCCGAACCGACCGGTACTGTATCGCGCAGTGGCGATACCACCTCTTCCAGGCCGCCGACGTAGACAGTGCCGAAATCGATTAGCTTGATGCGGCCCGCGCGCGTCAGCATAATATTTTCCGGCTTAAGATCGCGATGGGTCATATGCAAGCGCTGCAGCGCCCGCAACGCGCCGATAATTTCGCGCGTTAGATCGCGCACCGTTTCGAGCGTCGGCCGCGGGTTATCGAACAGCCATTGGCGCAGCGTTTGACCTTCGATGAATTCGCACAATAGATACAGAAAAGGACTGTGCGGCGGACGCGGCCATATCTTCATCACTCCCGCGTGCTCGATCCGGCTGGCAATCCACTGCTCGCGGATAAACCCTTCGAGATACTGCGGGTCGTCGCTGAAGCTTTCCGACGGCGCTTTCAAAACATACAACTTTGCGTCGCGGCCGTTGCGCACCAAATACAGATGACTGCGCGTGCCGCTATGCAGCACTTTTTGCACCGACAAGCCATCGATGCTTTGACCAGGCTGCAGCACCGGCGGTATCTTCAACTGGGTGAGTCGACGATGTACTTCGTCGATATCTTCGCGCGGCAGATCCAGAATACGCACGAGTAGACAACTGGCATTGTCGCTGCTGCCCGCCGCCAACGCCGCGGCAACAATGGTTTGCGCCCGCGCCTCGAGCGTCGGCGCCGGCCGAGCCAACAGCTCGCTCAACGCGGCGGTATTCAACGCCGCGTGCACGCCATCGGTGCTCAATAAGAGAAGGTCTTCGACGGCGATCGTTTCGCTTAAATGGTCGACCTCCAAGTGACTGTCGATGCCCAATGCACGTGTCAACACGGCACTGCCGTCGCGCCGATAATAATTGTGATCGCGCGTCAACTGCTCCAACACGCCGTCGCGGTAGCGGTAGATGCGGCTATCGCCGCTGTGAAAAATATGCGCCGTGGTCGATTTCACGATCACTGCGCTAAAGGTCGTCACTAAACCATTGTGTACCAGCGCGCTTTGTTTGCCGTGATGATAGAGCCAGCTATTGAGCGCCGATAATACGCGCGCGGCCGCCACTCTGACCGGCCAGGTATCGGGCGTGCTGTAGTAATCGTTGATAAAATGCGTAACGGCGGTTTCGCTGGCGAGCTGCGCCTGCGCACTGCAACTTGCACCGTCCGCAATGCACGCCGTTATACCTTTTAAAAGTCGCGCGCTGCCACTAGGCTGTTGCGCCGCGAACGCATCTTCATTGCTGGATTTAATACCGGCGGTCGAATAGCCGCCGAATTCGACCTGAAGCTTTCTATCGCTGCTGACGGCTAAGGTTGTGTTCATAAAAGATATCGATTTTTCGCTGCTGTAGGTCGGACTTCAGTCCGACATCGTCCTTGCTTTCTTGCATTGATATTTACTGTGTCGGACTAAAGTCCGACCTACGGTTGCAAATGGCAGATTAGTGAGAACCCGCGCGCGCAACGCTGATCAACTCCACCGTACCATCCTCGCGTACTTCGGCCATATGACCCGCCGGCTCATCCATAAATAGCAGCGTCACAAAACCTAACACAGCAGTGCCCGCAATCACAAAGAAGAATGTGTGGTAATCGACGAACGACAACACTGTCAGATAAACCACCGCGCCGACATTGCCATAGGCGCCGGTCATGCCGGCGATTTGCCCAGTGAGACGGCGCTTGATCAACGGCACCACCGCAAACACCGCGCCCTCGCCGGCCTGCACGAACAGCGCACAGGAAATTGCCACCAGCACCGCCACCCATACATTCCAGGTGCTATTCACCCTGCTCATGATTAAATAGCCCAGCGCGAGTCCAGCCGTAAGCAATAGCAGAACGCGTTTACGTCCGAACTTATCCGACAATACACCGCCGCCGGGCCGCGATACCAAATTCATAAACGCGTGCGCCGAGGCGAGTATGCCGGCGATGATCGGCGTCAATTGAAACGTTTCGGCAAAGAACAGCGGCAGCATCGATACCACCGCCAACTCCGAGCCGAATGTCGCAAAATATAAAATATCCATAACCGCAACTTGCTTGAACTTGTAGCGGTGTAATTGCGGCACGGGTTCGACAAAAACCGTCTTATTTACCCGCCATACCTGCGCTGCTTCGTACGCGTAAAGCACGATCAGGCCGATCCAGATGCCGTAGACAACCGCGTCGCTGAGCAACTTGATTCGCGCCGGCGATAGATTCCACGCCAGCAATGCCAAGGCTGCGTACATCGGTATTTTCATGACCAGCAGCAGGAAAAAATCGCCGCGACTAGTCACCTCCATGGCGCCGAGGCTTTTCGGTTTGAAGTAGGTCGAGCCCTGCGGCGTATTGCTGACGCCGCAATACCAGATAACGGAGAAGAGCAGACACAATACGCCGCTGCAGGCAATTGCGTAACGCCAGCCATCGTCGCCGCCGAACCACAGCGCCAATGCCGGCATGCCGAAAGCCGCCACCGCCGAGCCGAAATTGCCCCACCCACCGTAGATGCCTTCGGCGGTGCCGAGCTCGTGCGCGGGAAACCATTCGGAGACGATGCGAATGCCGATGACGAAACCGGCACCGATAAACCCCAATAAAAAGCGCGCCAGTGCCGCTTGCGCGAAATTATCGGCGGCCGCAAACATGAAGCAGGGAATAGAACAGATCGCCAGCAGCAAGGCATACATGAGTCGCGGACCATAGCGGTCGGTCAACATGCCGACGATCACTCGCGCTGGAATTGCGATGGCAACATTCAGCGTCAGCAGGGTTTTAATCTGCGGCGGCGTCAGCGCCAGCGACTTGCCGATGGCCTGCAATAGCGGCGCATGATTGAACCAAACGATGAACGTCGTAAAAAAAACCAGCCAACTCAGATGCAATATCTTCATCTTGCCGCTGAACGAAAATAAATTGAACCGCTCGCTCGACATATTTTTTCTCCACCCCCGATCATCGATAGATAGGCAAAAAAAAGCGCCCACGGCGGATACGATATCGGGGATATTCGCATCGCCATGAGCGCCATTGCTCAATTCTTTTTACAATCTCGTCGAGACTGCGCGATCGCCGGACCCGCCGCCATTGGCGCTTCCCGCAATCGTCTTAATCGTTCTTCAGCGCGACATTCGCGCTGACTTGCATATTCAAGCTGACTTGGTGGCGTGTCGCCTCATCGCAGATACAGCGATTAATCGTGCACGCTATCGATAAATAAATCCGGCCCCAGCAAAACTTCACCGGTGGTGCCCGGCGCATGCCACTCCGCGCTATGGCGGCCTTCGTTTTTTTCGTCGTCGCGCGGCAGCGGGCGCGTGGCGCCGAAAATTTCGCGGTATAAATCTGCGCGATATACCTGTTTCGCCGCAGCCGTGGTATCGATATTCGCTGGTAACTGTCCCCAGCGCGACATCTGCTGCAACAACCATTGCGCGTGCGAACGCCAGGGGAAGTTCGCCTGATAACGATGAAACACGTGAAAATGTTCGGGGCCGCGCTGCGTCTGTTCGAGGCCCGCGCGCAGTTCGCCGGTCAACGACTGCGCCAACCACGCCACCGGCACATCCACGTAGTGACCGCGGTCGAGCAGTTGCAACGCACTACCCAAATTATTTTCGATCCACGCCGCCGCGGCGTCGAGCGCACGCAAGATGGCGGCATGCGCATGTGGATGCTCCGCATGCCATTGCTCGGTGACGCCAAAAACTTTTTCCGGCGCGTTTTGCCAGATCTCATAGCCGGTCACCAGGCAGCGGCCGAGCCCCATCGCCACCGCGCAACTATTCCAGGGCTCGCCGACGCAGTAACCGTCGATGTGTTCCAGACGCAAGTTGTCGACCATTTGCGAGGGCGGCAGCGCCACCAGCTTCACATCGCGATCCGGATCGATACCGCCGGCGGCCAGCCAGTAACGCAGCAGATAATTGTGGCTGGAGAACGGAAATACCGTGGCGAACACCAACGGCTCCAGACCGGCATTGCGGCGCTGCTTTACGACCAATGCAAGGGCGCGCACCGCATCGAGCGGCTCGGCGGGCGCTGAAGCGGCGGCGCGCGCCTCGCGCACCGACAACGCGCGCAAATTGGCGAATAAACGATTGGAGACAGTGATCGCGTTGCCGTTTAAACCGAGTGCGAACGCGGTGAACATCGGCTTGCGCACGCCGCCGATACCGAGACTGGCGGCCAATAACATCGGCGCCAGCATTTGCGCGCCATCGAGATGGCCGACGATGAGCTTATCGCGAATATTCGCCCACGAAGCCTCGCAGCATAGATCGACCGTTAGATTTTCGGCGGCAAAAAAACCTTGCTCTTTGGCAACAACCAATGGCAAGCAATCGGTGAGCGGGATGTAACCCAGACGCAATGTATGTTTTTCCAATATCATTGCATTCGCTCCATTGCGTAGACTGTCTCCATTCGGTGGATGGCCTCGATTCGATTGCCGGTCAATTTCATGCCTCCAGCATTTCCAATACGGCGATGATATTGCCGGCCACTTCCGCCAGGCGCTGGCCGCGATCCATCGCCATTTTGCGCATCGCGTGATACGCCTGCTGCTCGTCCATCTGGCGATGCTTCATCAACAAACCCTTGGCGCGATCGATTTGTTTGCGATCCGCCAATTGGCTGCGCGTCTCCTCCAACTCGCGACGCAGTGCCTGATATTCGCGAAAGCGCGCGATGGCGACATCGACGATGGTTTTCACCCGCGCGGGATTCAAACCATCCACGACGTACGCGCTGACGCCGGCGCGCATCGCCCGATCGATCGCCGTGGTATCGCCCTCGGCGGAAAACATAACTATCGGATGCGGATTGTCGCGATGCAGTAATGCCATATGCTCCAGCGTGTCGCGATCCGGCGATTCGATATCGATGATAATGACATCGGGCTCCAACCGCGCTACTTGCGCAGCCAAACCCTCCGCGCTGCTCAGACGCGCAATGACGGTGTACTGATGATCGCGCAACGCCTGCTCGAGCAATGCCGCGCGCGCCGGTTGATCATCGACCAGCATGACGGAGAGCGAAGCATTTGTTTTAACAACCATCGGATTCCACAACTGCGCAGAGAAATTGCCGGCCACTACAACTTTATAAAAAAGGGCCAATGCAAGCGGGGTGCCAGCAGCTCAATGGGCGGTATGCCAGGAAAACCGTCGGCGACTAAACGTATCGGTGAACAAATCAGTGCGCGCGCAAAATATTCGCACCAAGTCGGCGCGCGCTTGAAATTCGAGGCAAAAAAAAGCCCCACTTCGTTTCGGAAGAGGGGCCACCCTGTACTGCAGGGTAAATTACCTCCCGACTACAAACTTCCAGGAGGTTCTCGGGCGAGAGCCGGTTGCGAGCGGCATCGTGAATGATGACGTCTCGATTATTTATTGGCCGCCACCACAGCGCGGCAAATTATTGCGATCTCCTTACGATACTATTCTTGCGATGGCGCCCTTAACGACAGAGCCCATGCTCTTAACGACAAAGCCCCATATAGCACGTATGTACTTTGCCGCCAGCGGTATAGAAAGTGCCGGTGTACTGCTGGTTGTTGCGAAACTCTCCTTCAAAGCGATCGCCGTTGGCCCACGTAAACGTGCCCCGACCCTGGCGTTTATCGTCGGCCCATTCGCCGACATACTGCTGCGTACCGTGCGCCCAATTGTAGGTGCCTTCGCCGGCGCGTCGACCGTTGCGCCAATTGCCGGTGTAGGTATTACCGCTGGTGCCGCTCGTCCAAGTACCTTTGCCATCGATACGGCCATTCTTGAATTCGCCGTTAAAACGATCGCCGTTATTAAACGTAACTTCGCCGATACCTTCAGGTTTGCCGTTGACGCATTGGCCTTGGTAATTGCCGGCCGGCATCGCTTCTCCGACACGGTCCACCGCAACCTTGCACACTCCTTCACCACCTGAGTCCACCGTCGTAACAACGGTAACGGAATCGACTGCGTGGGCTGCCGTTGCCAGGAAACAGCACATCAATAGTGCATGTCGCATGTTGAACTCCTCCTTTAGCCGCAAGCCTCGACTTCAATTTAGCCAGCGCTTTGCGGTACATCAAGCCTGTCATGGGATGCATATCACAGCGCCTTTTTAGCTGCGCACGAGCGCTCTAACGAAATCGCTTAGCCTTACCGCGAAAGAGATTTTTTGCTGAATTATTTTTGACGATCGGTGATTTTTTCAACTTTCGGCGAGGAGCTCGCGCCATTTTGATGACACAACGCATAGCGCGCCGAGCGATGCAGCGCCGGATGCCAAATTTCGGTCGCCGCGCTACGGCATTCGATTCAGCGTCGATGTCCATGCGCGCCGCAACTCCGACCCCAATATCGCTCGCGCGTAGTTTCGCGGCCCGCCCGACGAGAAAAACTCGCTGCCTGTATAAGTAGTTACCGCAACTTCCGGGCAGTCAATGGCGACGGTCAATAGTTTGTCGAGGCGCTGGTTATGAGCGGTCGACGCCGCTTTTTAAGTTTCCATAAAAATTTAATCTAAGTGCTTTTGCACAATCGCCGACCTGTCGCGCAAATTGTCGTTGCTGGATCGTTCGATTTGCGGCGCGAATCTACATACGCGACTTAAATCGACGGCATTGCACGACCGACCTGCCGGCTATTTACTGACACCGCCAGGGGGCGATGGCATAATGCCGCCACTTCATCCGGTCGCGATATTCGCCTGCGGCATTCAATAAAAGAAAGGGGTTCGCATATGCAACGTCTGCCACAAGTGTTGCAGAGTCAATCGCTGCAACCGGCGTTGATAGCCGTGTTGAGCGCTATCGCCGATGGCTGCCGCGATATCGCACGACAAATCAGTCGCGGCGCGCTGGCCGGTGTGCTGGGTACGGCCGACGCCGAGAATGTGCAGGGCGAACAACAAAAAAAGCTGGATGTTATCGCCAACGATATTTTGAAATCGCTGCTGCAGGCCGAACCTACCGTGCGGGCGCTGGCCTCCGAAGAAGAAGACACCATCGTGCCGGCCAATGCCGACGGTCGCTATCTAGTCGCCTTCGATCCGCTCGACGGTTCATCCAATATCGATATCAATAGCATGGTCGGCACTATTTTCTCGCTGTACGACGTACCGGCCGCGACACCGGTCACCGAGGCGGATTTCCTGCGCCCCGGCCGCCAACAGGTAGCTGCAGGTTACGTGTTGTACGGGCCGTCGGTAATGCTGGTATTGACTGCCGGCCAGGGCGTGCAAATGTATACGCTCGATCAACATTTGGGCGAATTTATTCTGACGGTCGAGCGCGCGGCGATTCCGCAGGACACCAAGGAGTTCGCGATCAATATGTCCAACCAGCGCTTTTGGTCCGAGCCGATGCGCGGCTACATCGCCGATTTATTGATCGGCGCCGATGGCCCGCGCGGCAAGAACTTCAATATGCGCTGGGTCGCCGCGATGGTGGCGGACGTGCACCGCATTCTGTGCCGCGGCGGCTTGTTCGCTTATCCCTGGGATCGCCGCGAGCCCGAGAAGCCGGGCAAATTGCGGTTGCTCTACGAAGCTAATCCGATGGCATTATTGGTCGAGAAAGCCGGTGGCGAAGCCTGGACCGACAGCGAAAAAATTTTGGATCTGCAACCGCAAGCCATTCACCAGCGCGTGCCGGTAATTCTCGGCTCCAGCAACGAGACTCTGGTTTGTATCGGCTACCACCAGCCGAAAGCATAATAGGACGTTAAAGAAGGGCTGGCGGAGACTGTAGGTATAGATAGCTCCGCCGATCGGGAAGATAAATCAGGAAGACGCCAACAACGACTGCGGAACGCCTTTGCCGAGGCGTAGTTGGCGGTCCTTCATCGCGCCCAGCAGGCGCTGCAGATGACTTTTACCCGGGTTGCGCAACCGCAATAAAGCCGCTTTTTCAACCGGCTCCAGATGCGCCAAACGCTTGAACTCGCTAAACGGCATACGCAGCCACTCGCGATGCGTGCCCGCCTTGCAGTGGATGTCGGAAAACTCATCGAACTCTGGCACCAGCAGCGCACGCAGGCCAAACAAGTGGCCGAATGGTGGCATGGCGCCTACTTCACAGCGGGGAAAACGATGCTGGAATTGACGCTCCTCCGCCAACTCGACCTTTTCGGCTTGCAGAGATTGGCGAAGTAACTCGGTGGCTAACCGGTAATGCACCGGCATTACCACCATCGCCAGCTCACCGTCGATGCGCGCCATCACTACTTTGGCAAAGCGGCGCGGAGCAATGCGACCGAGCCGCGCCGACTCTTCGGCTGTGTATGCAAAGGGCGCTTCCACTAATGAGTATTGAGCGCGACTGCGCTGCAGATAATCGACAAGCAGCAGGCTAGCCATAATCCCTCCCGTGCAAACCCGGCACTAAATGCTCGGAATCTGAACACTAACGGACACGGTCGAGAACGTCTCCCACTATTTGATATTGATTTGTTATAAGTTATTTTTTCAGCGCCTTAGCGAATTTTGTTCAAGTCTTCAGCAAAATTGCTCAATGGCCTTACCAAGAGCTTCCTTTATAGCTACGATCTCTTCAAACACGCGCGGCCGGCGCCTGCGTCATGCCGCCCATCATCATCATTTGCAGCGCCTCGCCGGGCTTCATGTCGAGCGGCTGCAATTGCGCGCGCGGCAGAATCAAGGTAAATCCGCCCACGCCGTAACTCATCGGTATGTATACGAAATCGCTGTCCTTCGGCAGCCACGGCGTGCGCGCGCTAGCGCCCGACTGCGTGACAATACCGATCGCCTGGCCCATGCCGCCCGGCAAACTCACCAACACCACGCTGCCATTTTGATTGTTATCCGTGCCCGACAATAAATCGGTCAGTTGCCGTACCACCGGATAAACGCTGCCCACCAACGGCATTTTTGCCATCGTGCGCTCGGTAAATTCGATCAATTTGCGCAGCAATACATTGCGCGTCAGTAAACCCAGCAATAGCGCACCCGCCAAAAACAACACCACCGCGAGGCCAGGCACGTACCACTCGGGGGGCAATAAAAAAGTTGCGACCGGCTGCAATTGATTTTCGATTGTGCGACTCAGCCAGACAATACATTCGACCGTGATAATCAACGGCACCAACAACAATAATCCACGCAGCGTTTGCGCCGACAACCAGCGCCAGATAACGCGAGGACTCATATTTTTCTCCAACCTAAAGTGAATGAAAGAAGGCGCATCGCCGCGCGCGCAACGCATGCTACCATGCCGATTCCGAGGCTTTTTAGATTTAGCAACAGATGCGTTTTACTTTTCTCGGCACTTCCGCAGGTCTACCGACACGCGATCGCAATGTCACAGGTTTGGCGTTGGCGGTCGATCGGCAGCGCGAATGGTATCTGATCGATTGCGGCGAAGGCACCCAGCACCGATTGCTAGGGACGCCCTACTCGGCGGCAAAATTGCGCGCCATTTTTATTACGCATATCCACGGCGATCACTGCTACGGCCTGCCGGGCTTAATCGCCAGTGCCAATATGGGCGGCCGCACGCTGCCGTTGACGATTTGTGCGCCGGCGGGTATCGCCGAGTTTATCGAAGCGGTTTGCCGTTACACCGACTTGCAACGTTTAACTTATCCGCTGCACTTCGTGCGCAGCGACGCGACAGATTTTCGTTATGAGGACGGCGATGTCACGGTCGACAGCATTGCACTGTCGCATCGCGTGCCGAGCTACGGCTATCGTTTTACCGAGCGGGTGCGCGAATACGCTCTCGATGCAAATCGACTCGAGGCACTGCATGTACCGCGCGGCCCTTTGTGGGGCGAACTGCAACACGGCCGCGCCGTGCAACTCGAAGATGGCCGCCACATCGCACCGCAACAGGTTTGCCTGCCGCAACGCGCGGCGCGGTGCGTATTGGTGGGCGGCGACAACGACAAACCGGAGCTGCTCGAGGCCGCATTGCAACACAGCGACGTATTAATTCACGAAGCGACTTTCACCGAGGATGTGCTTGCGCGCGTCGGCCCTCAATACCAGCACAGCACACCGGCCCAAGTTGCAAAAACCGCGCAACGCGCGCTGCTGCCGCATTTAATATTGACGCATTTCAGCCAGCGCTACCGCCGCCAGCCCCATGCCGGCGGCCATTCGCTCGACGATTTGTTTAACGAGGCCCGCACGCTCTACAGCGGCAATCTGATTATGGCGGAAGACCTCGCCAGCTACGAGCTAACTAAAGACAAACAGCTACTGCCGTTAGACGCTCACTGACTCGCCCACACAACTAACAACCAATTACTAACTACTAACTACTAACTACTAACTACTAACTACTATTATTTGCTGTCCAGCACTTTACCCCCCAAGCGCTTGCACTCCGCCGGCGTCAAAACCTTAAACCCCTGCCCCATGCATGTGTTCTGTCCCTTGCAGGCATTGGTTGCCGTTTTGCAATCGGTACTACCGTGACAGCCGGTGACGCCACCGCAATTCACCGTGGCCTCCTCCGCTGCCGCAGCGTGACCGACCGGCAATGTCGAGCCCAACAATAGCGCTGCGGCAACCGCGCTCAGGCGCAATGTTTGCGCGGATAACTCTTTCATAAAGACCTCAATAAATTCTTGCGGACGGTACAGAGCCGTCGATTTGTGATCGCGATCAAGCCCGCTTACCGTTCACAGTGTTGACAAATGACTGCGTAGTCGTCAGCGTAGCTATTAGACGGATTGTTAAAGCGAGAAACGGGCGCAATTGAACCGACCCTTAAAGCGAGGAAGCCACCATGGAAATGGTCTATCACAACCTCAACGATCTATTTAAGCAACTCGGGCTACCGAATGGCAATGCCGCAATCCGACGTTTTTGTCGCGAACACTATGTGCCCGCCGACGAAAGCCTTGCCGATGCGCAGTTCTGGAATGCCGCACAGGCGCAGTTCATCCGCGAAGCCTGGCAGGAGGACGCCGATTGGGTCGAGCTGATCGACCAGCTCGACGCCTCCCTGCGCCATTGATGCCCACCTGCACCATTGATGCCCGCCTGCTCTAATTGGAAAGCATCGCCAGTTCGGATGTCGTACGGAATACTGCGCTGGTTATCGGTGGTCGCGATCTGGCTAGCGATCGCCGGTTTCGCCGCAGCGCAAGAACGCCACCTCTATAATTACAGCATGCGCCACGCATTGCCGGAGCAGGTCGTGCCGGTTCTCACTGCGCAGCTTGCCGCCGGCAGCAGCATCACACCCTACAATCAGCAATTGATTCTGAACGTCACCAGCGCGGAATATCGCGCTCTTATCGAATTGCTCAAACAACTCGATGTGGCTCCGCGCTCGCTATTGATCAGCGTGCGCAATCAAAATCAAAGCTCATCGCAACAGGAGCGCTACGGCGTCGACGGCCATATCGGCGACGGCGCGGTGCATGTGCAGACCGGCGACAACCGCGATCAGGCGCGCGGCGAAACGCGCGTCATCGTCAATAACGGTAACGCACAAGGAAGCAGCGACGGCACCCAGCAAGTGCGCGCCGTCGAAGGTATCGCGGCATTTATCAGCGCCGGTCAGGTTTATCCAATGCGCAGCGATCGCTACGGCAGCCGCGAATTGGTGCCCGTCACCAGCGGCTTCTACGCCACCGTGCGCGTGGTGGATAACGAAGTGGTCGTCGATATCGATCAACACGATGATCGCCTGCAAGGCAGAAGCATCGAAACCCAAGGGCTGCAGACCCAGGTGCGCGGACAGCTCGGCACTTGGATTCCACTCGGCGGATTCCAGAGCAGCGGGCAGAATAGCGATCGCGCCGTCTCCAGTTATGGCAGCACTAATAGCAACAGTGCGACCGACCTCGCGATCAAGATCGATCTGGCCAATCAGTGATGCTCTTTCGGCAGCCGCGCAAACACATATAAAAAATAATCGCCACTCGCTACAATTCAGGTCGTTTGTGTTTCCATTAGGTATCGACCAATAAATCACGCGAGGAACCAATGCTGCGAGCAATGCTGATCGACGACAAGGGCGGCACCCAAATCGGCGCCGAGCAATTGGTGCGCGACTGGCAGCAACATCGCACCGGCTTTTTGTGGCTCGATTTATTTCCACAGGATGGTCCCATCGATACGCCATGGCTGCAGGAATTCGGTATTCATCCGCTGGCAATTCAGGATGCGCAACGCTCTCGCCATCCGCCGAAATACGAATTCTTCGGCGATTTGTTGTTCGTACTGTTGCGCGGGATGTGTTCGGATAGCGAATCGCTCGATGTCGATACCATTCAAATCGCATTATTCTTTGGCGATAAATTTCTCATCACGCGCCACGAGCGCTCCTCGCCGAGTATCGATCGCTATTGGGAACTTTGCAGCGAAGATCGCACGGCGATACCCGCCGATCCGAGCCTGCTCGGCTGGCATATCAGTGTGCATGCCGCCGGCCGCTACCTGGATTTGATGAATAATTTCGAACCGCTGCTGCTGGAAATGGAAGAAAAAATGTTTCGTCGCCCGCGCGACACCCTGCTCAATCGGCTGGTTGCCAATCGCACCAGCCTGCGCCATTTAACGCGCATCTTCAATTATCACGTGCGCGTCTTTCAAGGCTTGCGTCAACATTATCTCGAGGACACCACGCACACGGAACGCACGCACCTGCTCAACGATATCTACGAAAAATACGATCGCCTTAACGGTCTCGCGCACATGTTTTACGATGTAACGGGCGATTTAATCGACGGTTATCTTTCAACCAGCTCGCATCGCCTCAATAATACGATGCGAATTCTGACGGTCATCACCGCGATCTTCGTGCCGCTGAATTTCATTACCGGCCTGTACGGCATGAATTTCGACTACATGCCCGAACTGCATGCACGCAACGGCTTTTACATTACGGCTGGCGTGATGGGCAGTATCGCGGTATCGCTGCTGCTGGTATTTCGGTATAAGCGGTGGCTGTAATTCGAGATCACAAGACCATCATATACTTGCGTAGGGCGCAATAACCGAAGGGCACTTGTGCCCTCTGGGCATTGCGCCGCCGCTGACGAAAATCATACGGCGCAATGCGCTTTGCTTATTGCGCCCTACAATTTTTTACAGCCCTCCTTCTATCTTCGCCAATAACTTATGTAAAAAATTAACATCGTCCTCCGCCAGCAGTGCGCAGCGCTCGTCGGCCCAGCGCGCCAATTTAGAATCTGGCTCTATCTCTAAATTTTCCAACAATTTTTCTATCCGCAATTTCAACGCGCGCCACTCGCCGACATCGGCCGGCTGCGACTCAATGCCGCGCAACGCTGCCAGCTCGTAGGCATACAACATCACCGCCTGCCCCAGATTAAGCGACGGATAATCGGTGGCGAGCGGAATACCGCTCAACGTATCGCACAGCGCCAACTCGGTGTTGCTTAAGCCGGATTCTTCGCAGCCAAACACAATCGCCACGCGCGACAATAAATTTATTTTTTCGGCGATGCTGCTGCGCAACTCGGCTGGCGTCAATGAATAACGGCGATCATGGCGATTCTTGGCGGAGGTGGCGACGCTGAAATCGATATCGGCGAGCGCGCCCGGTAAATCGACAAAGCTTTCGGCATCATCGAGAATATCGTTCGACGCATGCGCAAGAATACGCGCAGCTTTCTCGCGATGCGCCTCGCTGCCGACGATGCGTAACTTCGCAAAGCCCATGGTTTTTAACGCACGCGCCGCCGCGCCAACATTCTCGGGCACCGCGGGGCGCACTAAAATAAAATATATTTCCATCGTTTATTTTCCGTCTATTTCAGCACACCGCACTTGCAGCATGTAGCAGCGGGAAGTTGAGGGATCTGATCCCAGCGTACTCCATCGCTGATGCTCCGATTTTCCAAAAACTTTCAGTGCACCACGCTCGCAGCAAGTGGCGGCGGGGTCGGGTTGTTTTTTCGGGATTAAGAAAGCAGTGAGTGATTTTGGCAGCAGAGCTTAATGAGTCCGACGCAGATGTTTAAATCTACTTTGACGGCCGCACACTAATCGAGCTGTGCAAGGAAATCCCGAAAAAATAGCCCGATGCCACCGCAACCAGCTAATCGAATACTAAAGGCCAAAAATTTTCGCCCCCTTTGCACTCACCCACATTCCCTCACCTAGACAGCCCACAGAATGAGGGAAGTACACGCTTAAGCCTCCAGCAAGAACGTCACCGGCCCATCGTTAATCAAATGCACCTGCATATCCGCACCGAAACTGCCACAAGCTATCGGCCCATGTTTCGCGCGCAACTCCGTCAGCAACCACTCGTACAACTGTTCCGCCTCGGCCGGCGGCGCGGCGCTGGAAAAACTCGGCCGCGTGCCCTTGGCGGTATCGGCCGCCAACGTAAACTGCGAAACGACCAACAAGCCGCCGCCGGCTTCGACGACATTGCGATTCATGCGCTGCTGCTCATCCGGAAACACGCGATAACCGAGTAATCGTTCGAGCATACGGGCGGCATTGGTTTGAGTGTCGCCCTTTTCCACGCCGAGCAACACCAACAAACCCCGCTCGATACGGCCGATTATTTCGCCATCGACAGCCACATGCGCAGTGGAGACGCGCTGGATCAATGCTTTCATTTATTAACGTTCACGGCGGATTATTCTTCTTCGAGTTTGAACTCGCGCGCGAAGCGATTGGTGGCGCGAATCAATGCATCGGTGATGCCCGGCTCCATCGCCGAATGGCCGGCATCGCGAATAATTTGCAGATCGCTTTCCGGCCACGCCTCATGCAGAGCAAATGCATTATCGAACGGACACACCATATCGTAGCGGCCATGCACGATAACGCCGGGAATACCTTTCAACTTATCGGCATTGGCGATGATTTGATTCGGTTCGAGAAAGGCATCGTTGACAAAATAATGCGCCTCGATGCGCGCCAGGGCCAATGCCATGCGCGGATCGGTAAATTGCTCGTACAACTGATTGTCGGGTTTCAACGTGGCGCATTGCGCTTCCCAGCCGCTCCATGCCTTGGCCGCGCCCATGCGCGCCAACTCGTTGCTGCCGGTCAGTAATTTATAATACGCACGCATCATATCGCCGCGCTCGGCCGCCGCCACCGGCGCGACGAACGACTGCCAGTAATCGGGAAATACATGGCTGGCGCCGCCCTGATAAAACCACAGCAAATCCTGGCGTCGACACAAAAATATGCCGCGCAGAATCAAACCCAATACGCGCTCCGGGTAGCGCTGAGCGTATAACAAACTTAACGTCGAACCCCACGAGCCGCCGAATAACAACCATTGCTCGATGCCGAGCGCCTTGCGAATCGCTTCGATATCTTCGATCAATGCCTCGGTATTGTTGTCGGTCAGCTCCGCATGCGGCGTCGAGCGACCGCAACCGCGCTGATCGAACAAGACGATGCGATATGCCATCGGATCGAAAAAGCAGCGATGCTTCGGCGAGCAACCGGCGCCCGGCCCACCGTGCACGAACAAAACCGGGATACCCTCGGGTGTACCGCATTCTTCGACATACAAAACATGCGGCGGCTGCACCGCGAGTTGACGGTGGCCATACGGCTTAATATCGGGAAACAAACTGGACATCAATCGGTACCAGGGTCGCGGTTGGATGAGCCCGTGCGGCCGGCGGCCGCGAAAAAACACAATATATAAAAATAGTTCGTTCGTTGCTATTGCGATAAGTATCGCCGATGAGACCTGCGCTTGCCTACGCCTGTTTGATTTAGCGCCTTTTTAAAGACCATTTAAAATCAGCATTGTTGCGCGGGCGCAAAGAGCTGCGCCGACGCCAACGCGCCCGGGAAATTTTGGGCGGCGCGCTATCTTTTGTGGCGTGCTATGTTTTGCGGCACCCTAGGTTTTGTTTTGCACCGCCGGCGCCACCCGCATGACCTCCTCGATAGTGGTTTGGCCCGCCGCCACTTTATGCGCGCCGGACAAGCGCAGCGTATGCATGCCCTCCTTCATGCCTTGCCGGCGCAGCGTTTCGAGTCCGGTATGCTCGCCGATCAACTCCTGCACCGCCTCGCTCATCAACAAGATTTCGTAAATGCCCTCGCGACCGTAGTAGCCGGTATTGCGGCATTCGAGGCAGCCTTTCGGATGGTAGCCCAGCTTCGGCGGCGCCGCGCGCCATGGCGCGACCAATTGCTGCCACGCCGCCTCGTCGATCGGACCGGACTCCTTGCAATGCGGGCACAAAGTGCGCACCAGCCGCTGCGCCATCACACCGAGCACGGTGGCCTTCAATAAATACGATGGCACACCCAACTCCAACAGGCGCGTTATCGCGCTCGGCGCATCGTTGGTATGCAGCGTCGACAACACCAAATGCCCGGTCAGCGCCGCCTGGATCGCCATCTCGGCGGTCTCCAGATCGCGGATCTCGCCGATCATGATAATGTCCGGATCCTGCCGCAGTAACGCGCGCACGCCGCCGGCGAAATCCAGGTCGATATTGTGTTGCACCTGCATTTGATTGAAAGCGTCCTCAACCATTTCGATCGGATCTTCGATGGTGCAAACGTTCACTTCCGGTGTGGCCAACTGCTTCAAGCTCGAATACAGCGTCGTCGTTTTACCCGAGCCGGTGGGGCCCGTCACCAGCACGATGCCATTCGGCTTATTGATCATCGTCTGCCAGCGCTCGTAATCGTCGTTCTCTAAACCGAGCTCCTTGAAACTGCGCAGCAGCACGTCCGGATCGAAAATCCGCATCACCATTTTTTCGCCGAACGCAGTCGGCAGGGTCGACAAGCGCAGCTCGACTTCATTGCCGTCGGGGCTGACGGTTTTTAAGCGGCCATCCTGCGGGCGACGCTTTTCGGCGACATTCATGCGGCCGAGAATTTTAATCCGCGCCACCACCGCCATCGCCACTTGAAACGGCAACTCGTAGACGTTGTACAACACGCCATCGATGCGGAAGCGCACGTGGCCGATTTCGCGGCGCGGCTCGATATGAATATCGCTGGCGCGCTGATCGAAAGCGTACTGCAACAACCAATCGACAATGTTGACGATATGCGAATCGTTGGCGTCCGGATCTTTTAAATTACCGAGTTCCAGCAATTGTTCGAAGTTGGTGACGGCACTGCTGCGCGCCTCATTGCTATTGGCGCCGCGCACCGATTTTGCCAGCGCATAAAACTCGATCGTATAGCGCTCGAGATCGGTGGGCTTCACCAGCACGCGCCGCAGCGGCCGGCGCAGCGCTTGCTCCAGATTGAGCTCCCATTTAGTGATGAACGGCTCGGTGCTGGCGATAGTGACTTTCTCGGGCGTGACCTCGACGGCAAGAATGCGGTGGCGCTGCGCGAAGGCGAACGACATGACTTCAGTGACGGCAGTTACATTGATCTTCAGCGGATCGATATGAAAGTACGGTTGCTGGACGCGCCCCCCGAGCCAGCCCAATAGCAGCTCGGGCGAAAAAAATTTGCCGGGGTTGGCCAGATCCTGCGGCTTCTGCGCGGCAATCCATTCGATCGGGTGCAACTTAGCCTCATCGCCGAAGCGCGGCGCGCGCATGATGCGCTCGGCGTCGTCGCCGCTGATACGGCCATCGCGCAGCAGCTCATCCAGTAACCAGCGGCTATCGAGCGCACGTTCTGCGGGCAGGGCGTTTAATTGCACCATAAATGGAATCCGTTAAGCTGAGGTAGAAAAAGAGTCTGTAGCGACTGAATTACCGTGCCTAATTATGGCTGCTGATCGGCATTTGCGAAGCCGAAATTTTACTTTTGCGAGCCTTTTCCCAAGCGAACCGGCAACGGGGCTAGAATGGCGGCCTGATATCCATTTGCATGGGAAGCCACTGTGAGAGATTCGCTGTCATGAAGCTCGCCGCCACCGACAAAGTGCCGCGGCTGTTCGGCATGTTGCAGGCCCTGGTGCGGACACCGTCGATTAGCAGCAGTGCCGCGCAGCTCGATATGAGCAATTACGCGGTGATCGAATTACTGGCCGGCTGGCTGGAGGCGCTCGGCTTCAGCGTGCAGATAACCCCGATCGCCGCGCAGCCGGCGCTACCCGGCAAACCGCAGAAAGCCAACCTGATCGCCACGCTGGGGCGCGGCCCCGGCGGCTTGGTATTGTCGGGCCACACCGATACCGTGCCGTACGATCAGCACAGCTGGTCGATCGACCCATTTCAACTGACCGAAAAAAACGCGCGTTGGTACGGCCTCGGCGCCACCGATATGAAGGGCTTCTTCCCGGTGGCGATCGAAGCGGCGAAAGCTTTTGTCGATCAACAATTGCAGCAACCGCTGATCATCCTCGCCACCGCCGACGAAGAATCGTCGATGGACGGCGCGCGCCAATTGGTGCAGCAAGGCCAGCCGAAGGCGCGCTTCGCGGTGATCGGCGAACCGACCGATTTAAAACCGGCCCGCCTGCACAAAGGCATCATGATGGAGTCGATTACCATCGTCGGCCGCAGCGGCCATAGCTCCGATCCCGGCCTCGGCAACAACGCGCTCGAAGCGATGCATGAAGTGATCGGCGATCTGCTGACGTTTCGCAGCGAATTGCAAACGCGCTACCGCAACGATGCCTTCGAAGTGGCGGTACCGACACTGAATCTCGGCTGCATCCACGGCGGCGACAACCCCAATCGCATTTGCGGCGAGTGCGAATTGCATTTCGATCTGCGACCGCTGCCCGGCATGGACATCGACGAACTGCGGCGCGCCATCGCCGCGCGCCTGCAACCGTTCGCCGAAAAACGCCGCATCAATATTCAATTGCGCTCGCTATTTCCCGGCATTCAACCATTCGAACAACTCGCCGATTCGCCACTGATAAAAGCCATCGAACAATTGACCGGACACAGCTCGGGCACGGTTGGCTTCGCCACCGAGGCGCCGTTTTTGCAGCAACTGGGCATGGACACGGTGGTGTTCGGGCCGGGTTCGATTAAACAGGCGCATCAGCCGGATGAGTATGTGGAGATTAGTCAGTTGCAACCGGCGGTTGAGGCGCTTCGAGCATTGATAAAGAAATTTTGTTTGTAATTTAAATATTTTAAATCAGCCTTTTCTTAAACTTTATTTTTCAACACCTGCGGTGGGCGTCACTTTTTTGCTTCGCCAAAAAAGTAACCCAAAAAGGCGACCCTCGCCGGGAGCGCTCCCATTACAGCAGGTCGAAAACTAACTAGTTTTCGACTTCTCGAATTCACCGAAAGTAGCACTTTCGGCAATTCGACTGCCGCGATTTGGGGCAAACCGCAACCAACGATGGAGCTTCTTAAATTTTTTAAACTATTGGAAAATATTTTGGTGATCGACCGATATTTCTCCGTATTTTTCGATGAACTTTGGTTTTTCGTCGGCAGTGCGTAGGATTATTTTAAAATCCCCGTCCCATGCCACTCCTACCGGCGGAGGCGAATACGAAACACCATTTCTGGTTATCGCACCGGTATCCGAAAGATAGATTATCGGAATTCCTTTTTTATCTTTTTCGCCATGTAGTTCTATTTGTCTTTTGTAGATATTCCCGCCACAGTTCGCCAGATTATCCACCACTCGATAAAGCCCACCCGGAGAGGGATACTCTTTGCTCCAGAATATGGAGCAGGTATTTTCCTTTTTGGATAAAATTGAAGTTAGCACCAATGAAAAAATTACATACGCGCCGATAACCGCAAAGATCGCGACCACAACTTTCCTTATCCTCACTATAACCTCCAGGCTACTAATGGCATCGAACTGTTGTGGGTTACTGTAGCCACTGCTTCGAAAAATAAACAGAGCGCCAAAAATTTACCACCCTATGCAGCGGGTATCGCTATCTAGCGCGATGGCACAAGATTGAAGCGGACTTCCTCCAAGCGACGCCATGCGTGATTCGGCGAAGCCGAATGGTGGATCGAATGATCCACCCTACATCCTTGCTCTCGCCAAGGCATGGGCAGTTCCTCTGATGAACTGCCACTATGTGTAACCTATGTCCTGGCACAGCTGTTACCTATGTCATCGGTCTATACAGGCAAGCAAAGAAAGGTAACTCGCCTGCAGGCGAAACATGCGCCCTTGCGCCGCAGGCGGCACCGAAAACTAGTTACACAGCGAATTAGTCAGCTCCTCGCAAGGATACAGGCAACTCAACTGCCTCTTGTCGACTAAACTCATTCCCCACACAATGCACCTGTACCAACACTCGGAATAACGGATCGCCCCGTGGACAGCACCAGCAAAGACTACGTCAAATGGTTCCGCAATTCGGCGCCGTACATCAACACGCATCGGGGTAAAACCTTTGTGCTGATGTTCAGCGGCGATGCGGTCGAACATGCGAATTTCGCCAATATCATTCACGACATCGCGCTACTCAACAGCCTCGGCGTGAAATTGATCCTGGTGCACGGCGCGCGTCCGCAGATCGAGAGCCGCTGCCAATTGCGCGGCATCACGCCGAAATTTCACAAGGATTTGCGCGTCACCGATGCGGCGACCCTGGAATGCGTGAAGGACGCGGCCGGCAATCTACGCGCGCAGATCGAAGCGCTATTGACCACCGGGCTCGCCAATTCGCCGATGTACGGCGCGCAGATTCGCGTCTGCTCGGGCAATTTCGTTATCGCCAAGCCGATGGGCATTCACGACGGCGTCGATTTCTGCAACACCGGCGAGGTGCGGCGCGTCGACACCGAGGCGATCAATCGCCTGCTGCAGGCCGGCGCCATCGTGCTGTTGTCGCCGATCGGTTATTCGCCGACCGGCGAGGTATTCAATCTCTCGTTCGAGGATGTCGCGACGCAGACCGCGGTGGCGCTGAACGCCGATAAAATTGTCGCCTTCACCGAGTCCAGCGGCCTGCACAAAGACAATGAATTGATCCGCTTCGCCGAGCTGCGCGAAGTGCGGCTATTAATGAGCCAGTGCCGCGATCAGCAAATGCTTGGCGTGTTGCAGGCGCTGGTGCAAAGTTGCGAGCACGGCGTCAAACGCAGCCACTTGATCAGCTATAGCGAAGACGGCGCTTTGTTGCAGGAGCTATTTACCCGCGACGGCGCCGGCACGCTGATCACCGAGGATCAGTATGAGCAGATTCGCACCGCGCAGCTCAACGATATCGGCGGTATTCTGGCCATCATCGAGCCGCTCGAGGCCGAGGGCAAACTGGTGAAGCGCTCCCGCGAATTGCTGGAGACCGAGATCAATCAGTTCACCGTTATCGATCGCGACGGCATGGTCATCGCGTGCGCCGCGCTCTGCCCCTATCCGGAACAGGGTAGCGGCGAGATCGCCTGCGTCGCTACGCATGCCGATTATCGCGGCGCGGATCGCGGCGAACGGCTGCTGGCGGCGCTCGAAACTAAAGCGGCCAGCCTCGGTCTATCGAAGGTATTCATTCTCACCACGCGCACTGCGCATTGGTTTCAAGAGCAAGGCTTCGTACCGGCCAGCCTGGAGGAGTTGCCAGCGCAAAAGCAGGCGCTGTATAACTATCAACGCAACTCCAAGGTATTCGTGAAAGAGCTCTAACGGTTTGTCGGCGCCAGTTAATGCACGCCTAACACAAGACTAATACAAGACAATCACTGGCGGCCAGCGCCAATTGTCGACCGAACCATCCACCACCGCAGGAGTTCAGAAAATGAGCAAAGGCATGGATAAGAAGAAAGAAGTAAAAAAGAAATCCGACAAAACCATGAAGGAGAAACGCGCCGAGAAAAAAACTAAACAAGCAGCCCGCAATTCGCCGAATGCTTAATCATTCCTTAGTTATCGGTTACCGATAGGAACCTTCGAGAGAAATCGGCTGTGTGTCAATTACTGGGTATGAATTGCAATACGCCGACCGATATTTGTTTTTCCTTCGAGGGTTTCCGCAGTCGCGGCGGCCTGACCGATGTACATCGCGACGGCTGGGGCATCGCCTTTTTTGAAGGGCCGGGCTGCCGCGTGTTTCTCGATGCGCAGCCGTCGATCGATTCGAAAGTCGCGGAGCTGGTGCGGCGCTATCCGATTCACTCGATGAATGTGATCGCGCATATCCGCAAAGCCACGCAGGGCGTGGTGGCGCTGGAAAATACCCACCCGTTTATGCGCGAGCTATGGGGCCGGTACTGGATTTTTGCGCACAACGGCAATCTGCTGGATTTCGCACCGGCGCTCGATGGCAGCTTCATGCCGGTCGGCAATACCGATAGCGAGCGCGCATTTTGTTTCATATTGCAGACCTTGCGCGGTCGCTTCACCGAGCGCGCACCGACGCAGGACGAGTTATTCGCGGCGATGAGCGAATTGGCGGCAACCATTGCCGGACACGGCGAATTTAACTTTCTGTTGTCGAACGGCGATTTTTTATTCGCGCATTGCGCCACCAAGCTGTCGTATATCATTCGCCAGGCGCCGTTCTCTGTAGCACATTTGAAAGATCAGGATGTCAGTATCGATTTCAGCGAAGTCACCGGCAGCGGCGATCGCGTCGCAGTGATCGCCACCGCGCCGCTGACCGACAACGAACATTGGACCGCGCTGCAACCCGGTACGCTCGCGCTATTCGTGCAGGGCGATTTGGTCGTACAGAGCGAGCTCCTCGTGTAGGGCGAACCGCTCATGTAGGAGAACTGGCCCGCTGCGGCTAACTCAATTCTGCCGCTCGCTTGCCCAAGAACAACCGAACAACTCGACGTGTCGCACCGACACCGTCACAGATACCGTCACCATCAACCGCTAAGGAGCCCACTATGGCACTTTCGATGTACCAAGCATCCATACCGACCTTCATTCACGCGCTGAACAACTTAATCGCGATTCTGGAAAAGGGTTTGGCGCACGCCGAAGCAAAAAAAATCGATCCCAGTGTGTTTTTGAACAGCCGCTTGTTTCCCGATATGCTGCCGCTGACCCGGCAAATTCATATCGCGACCGACGGCGTGAAGGGTTGCGCGGCGCGCTTGGCCGGCCAAACGCCGCCGGTGTTTGAAGACAACGAAACCACGTTTGCGGAGCTGATTGCGCGTCTGCGCAAGACCATCGATTATCTGAACACATTTAGCACAGCACAGATCGACGGCACGGAAGAAAAGGAAATTACGCTGAAGATCGGCGCGCACGAAATGAAATTCCTCGGCCAGCCTTATCTCTTGAGTTTTGTCGTACCGAATTTTTATTTTCATGTCGCCACCGCGTACAACATTCTGCGCCACAACGGCGTGGAAATCGGCAAGCAGGACTATCTCGGAAAAATTCAGTAACTCGCACGCATGCCAGTTCGCTACATCGAGAGCTGGCTACTTCTTAAGTTAAAGCCGCTCCTCCTAGACTAAATAAATGGTGTTTCGGCAGCGCGCCGAAACCGCTTGAAGCCACTCCGATCGACCCTCGCAAATACGCGCCGTACCCATCCGGCGGACCGATTGCTTTACAAAATCCGCCGCTCGCAGGCGACTAACGGATTTTATGCTCTATGCTTGAACACAAAACACTGGCAAACAACGCTAACGGACCCCATCGGTAAGCACCACTGGCCGTAAGACTATCGTCGATAGATACCGAGCGGGTAGCCGCGGGTGTTAGTAGCTACCGATGGTGGCGTTATTGGTGAGTTAAAGCGACAACACGGATATCGACAATGACAGAACCTTTATTTCACGTGATCGCGGAGGGTCGCCCAGCGGTGGGATTCGACGCCACGGCAGTCGCACGGCAACTCGCGGAGCAACTGAAGTTGGCGCCTGCGCAGGCGCAGCGTCTACTTGCCGGTCGGCCGATCATCGCGAAACGAGCGGTGGCGCATACCATAGCCGAAAAATATTGCGTAAAACTAACTGCATTAGGTTTGGCGGTACATATCGAAGCCGTGGCCGAGACGAATAGCGCGGCCGATAACGGCGCATTGCCGAGCGCTACAGCGGCCTCATCCATTGCAGCGCCGACGCCGGCAACCGCTGCCTCGTCGACACAGGCCGACTGGCCCGCATTGAGCGATTTTTTTGCCGGCATCGTTATACCGGCATCGTGCACGCACAATAGCGTGCGCTATTTACGGCGCATTGTTGCCGCAAGCACGCAAACGCTGTGGATTGCGCTGGCCTATGGCGGCATCGCACTGAGCGCCGTGGCAGTTTTTGCATTTTACTGTTGGTACTTCGGCTACCTGTTGAGTGCCCCGCCAATATTATTTAGCATTTCGGTTTTTATTGTTCCCTGGCTGTTGTTGCTACTGGGCACCGCTATCTTGTTGCGCCCCTTTTATCCGCAGCCGCATGTACCGTCCGCCGCAGTGGCATTGCACCCGCATTCGCAACCGCAACTCTTTCACTGGCTGGCACAGCTCTGCGAACGAATTGCAGTACCGATGCCGGAAGAAGTGGCAATAGGCACGCAAGTCATCGACCAGGTGACGCCGTTTCACGGCGCTCAAGCGTTTTGGCAAGGCCACTACCGCTTGACGCTGAGCCTGCCGGCGCTCGATATCAATACACTCTGTATCAGCACCGCGATGCTCGCCGCCACGCTCGGCACGCAGGCAAAAACCAGTGCGCTGCGCAGCCGCCGCCTGCTGGATAGCGTATCGTCGCGCTTCGATACCTGCCTGGAAAATAACGATTGGTTAAGCGCTAAAATTTTGCAAGCCGAGCGCAGTTTGTCGGCAAAAAATAGTTCGGCGGCGCAAAAACTGTCGCCGCTATTTAGGCTGCTGCACAAATCGATTGCGCTGCATAACCGCCTGCTGGCGCGTTTTTCGCAACGACTAATGCATGCGCGGCGGAAGCTGGCACGACATGCGTTGCTGGAAGCGGATCGCTTGCAAGCATTATTAGTAGGCGCCGATAATTTTAGCGAAAACGTATTGCGCCAACACAAACTGGCGCAAGCCTATCGCGATGCCGATAATCTCAATCGCGCCGATCGTGGCGGCAACTTAGTCGCCGATCTGCCGGCGCTGATTCGTTTCTACTTTGACAACTTCGATCCAAAGACCAAGCAACTGCTTCAGGCGCAATGGCGCGAAACCACCGCACCCAACCGCGAAGTTTTGCCGACCGCCGGCGAACGCATCGAGGCCGCGCGGCACTGTGCAACCAGCGCCGTGCTGACCTCGACGCTGCCAGCCTCGACCCTACTACACAAGCACGCGACTTTGGCGCAGCAGGTAACGCAGACTTTTTATGACGAACTCGATCTGCCGTTCGACGCCGCACAATTATCCGCAGCCGACGAAGTGATCTTTACCGCCACCGAAGATATGTTGCGCCGGCAACAGGCTACGCTGTATTTCAACAACTGGTTCAAGCCGTTTCGCTTTTGGCGCGTCGCCGACTACGCGCTGATCCGCGACATGCCAACCGGCGATGCCGCGCAACAGCTCAACGTGTGTATCAACGAAATTCGCCGGCTGACGCCCGATCGTATGCGCTTGCTCAACGAATACGAGCGCCTGCAAAATCAAATTCAGGAGCTACTGCTGGGACAACTGGTATTGACGCAGGGACGCAATTTTCAATTTCGCTACGTAATCTACGATGGCACCAATCTGCAACCGCTGCTCGAAGAGCGTCAACAGCAGATGCTGAAAGTCACGGAACAATTGGCGACTCAGGAAACCATTATGGGCGGCCGCATAACCCTGGGCTTGCGACTCAGCGGCCAGGCACCCAGCGATATAGAAAGCCTGCATAAGGCATTGCACCTCGGGGTCGGCCTGGAACATCGTCTATACAAACTGGCGCTCGATACATTCCAGCTCGAGCAATTGCTGCAACGCCATACTCGGCGCGAAGCCGACTATGGCTTGCCGATCAAACGGCTCGAAGAAAAAATAAACGATGCCTCCTTATTATTGCTGGAACGCCTGAAAGAAATTCCTTATCCGCTCGACCCGCGTTATGCAACGCTGAGCGCTTATGTCACAACCCTGCTGGAAAAGCCGCAAAACCAATCCAGTAAATCTGCCACGCTCGATCGCGCGCAACGTCTACTCAATACACTGTATGGCTTTAACGAAGCGCTGACGCGCCTGGCGGCGGACTGCGGCACCATCGCCGAAGAAGCGTATAACATCGAGCCGATTAAACTGATAGGGTGACGGACTGCGGCCAGGTTTTAGGTTTTAGGTTTTAGGTTTTAGGTTTTAGGTTTTAGGTTTTAGGTTTTAGGTTTTAGGTTTTAGGTTTTAGGTTTTAGGTTTTAGGTTTTAGGTTTTAGGTTTTAGGTTTTAGGTCATGATTGTGGTAGCGATACCCATTTAAGCAAGTGCCTTTAACTAACTACTAACTACTAATGACTATATTTGGCTCTATCCCCGTCGCTCGCCGCATCGCGGCATTCGCCGCGTATCACATTGCCAGTGCGATCTTCGAACATTTCCAAAATCACGTAGCCATCGCGGCAATAGCCATTTTCCAACAGCATCGCCTGCAATGCCTTTTTATTATTCTGCGCCATATCGGCATGCATGCGCGGTCGATCGTCGCTTGGTCGGCCCTCGTCGCGCCTAACGGTATTATCGCCGCCCTCGTGCGGCTGATGCGGCAGCCTGGTCGAGAACGTAAATAACTTAGTGCCGTCGGCAAGAATGTTGGCGGTGAAATTGGCGCCCGGCGGAATATCTTGCGCGCTCGGCGTATGTCCGCATGCGGCCAGCAGAACGCTTACAGATATAACGCTGACAAAACCTCCGTAGAAGCGGCGTTTTTTATTCGCGTCGATCGCTGCGACACTTTTTATCAAGCGCTGAACATTCATTTTTTGCCGGTCGTATCCTTGTTGGTTTCGCTGATTCTCTGCGCCACTAAACGGTAGTCCACATCGATGCTGTCGCGCACCCGCAGGCCGCCGCCCAATACGCTGTAGGGATTGAGCCCTAATTGCGCCTGCGACAAAGTGGAGTGACCATCGGCAGTGATGGTGTTGTCGCTAAGTTCGAGATGCGCCGGCAACAGCAGTTGGCTTTCGATTCCGCGCACGGTGACTTTAACGGTAAACACGATGTTGGGTAAGTCGCCGCGCAGCGCTATCGATTCGAGTTTGATTTCGGGATATTGTTCCGCCGCCAGCAATTTGGGGCCGAGCATATTTTCGCGTGTACCGGCCACCGCGAACGGCGTCAGCTCGCCGGGAAAATCCGCGCCGGCCTGCGCGCGATCCGCCGCGCGATCGACCATCAGTTGCATGGCCGGAATCGTCAGCTCGAAATCCGAGCGCGATAGCTCCTTTTCCCGATATACGATGCCGCGCAGCCCCGCAGCGACTATCACATGATTGTGCCCGAAGCGCGCCAGCGGGCCATCCTTATAAACCTTGAGCGTAATCAGCGATTGTTGCGGATCGAGCTGATACACCAGCGCATGCGCATGCTTGCGCTGCGGTTGCGCCGCGCTTGCATCGATCCCCGCGGTATTCGGCGGCTGACTACACGCGCTCAGCAACAGCAGAGCGGATAATATGGCGAAAGAAAATGTGATGGATATATGACGAAACATCGTTGCTTTGCCCAACCCTGTGATGCGCGGCTATACAGCTCAGTATCGCTACATAATAGACGAATAGCAGCAAGATTCTTAGGGGCTGAACTCGATGCCAAATTATGCTTAAGCAGGTCGGGCTGCTACAGTAGTCGATAGATGAAGTGCGGCGAGGTACGAAAAATGGCCAACGACAAAGCCGGCGGCAACAGCAACTACTTAAGACAGGAGCAGGGCTACCGCGACAAAGCCCTAAAACTGTACCCGTGGATCTGCGGCCGTTGCGCTCGGGAATTCGTCTACTCCAATCTGCGCGAACTCACCGTCCACCATCGCGATCACAACCACGACAACAACCCCAGCGACGGCAGCAACTGGGAATTGTTATGCCTCTACTGCCACGATCACGAACACACCAAGTTTCACGAGCACGTGCTATACGGCTCGACGACAGAAAAAGCGCATGTTGCAGCAACTCATAATCCGTTCGCGCAGTTGAAGGATTTGCTGGAAAAGAAATAGCGGTGTACTTACCTGATGCCAAAAACGCCCCTAAAATTAAAAGGCCGGCGACAAAAATATCGAGCGCGGGATTACTACTTATGCGCGACAGTTGCAGCAATCGCTACAACTGTCGAATCTCAGTTAAACAACTATCTGATTTTTAATTTCTCAGTGGAGTCTGGCAGGCAACGATGTGGCCGGTTGAGTCATTACACACGCTTGCCCCCGTCGTAAGGCCTATAAAGCTTTTGGCAACTATCGTATCCCACGCGTTTGCACCATCAACATAGAAGGCAATGCTTTCTATGATTGCTGATGCAGCGATAGCTGGAGTATGCGACATCTGCCCTGGCTGCATCGAAATCGCCGGTTGTACACCGGTGGGAGGTGTACCATCGATGTGCAGACCGCGGACAATCAGCGGACCATTGCGGTTAAAGTTGATTAGGTACCCGTCTGAATTTAAGCCGTTAACAGCGAACCTCCCTCCGTGAATATTTACGCTCACCGGATATCCCGTGTTATCGCCAATATTGCCGGTACTGCTATCCTTGCCAACCGTTAACATACGGTTGCTTCCCTCGCTATTGGACTCGGTTATATCGAAGGTTCCATAGGCGTTATTTACACAAAAATTGGCCCAACCCCAATTGTTTTGAAAGCCGCCGGTGCTCGAGAAAAATCCGACTTGGGCATCGACAAAGCAGCCGCTATTTCCTGGAGCTCCAGACCCACTTACCGAAATTAATCGGTGCTGATGCGACTGAGTGTGCTCAATAGAAATTGCCGCTTTTGTAACATTATAGAAAATGGAATCTAAAATGGTGGACTGGTCATTATTGGCGTCGTAACTGTATCGATTGCTGAAGCGCACGCCATAATTCAGACCGTTTAATCCAACGCCATCCGCCACCACATGATCAAGCGAATTTTTCGACGACACACCGATTGTGGCGCCCCCAATATAGTTTTGGCAAACCGGCGATGAAAACTGATTGGTGGTTGAACTCGCAAACTCAAATGCGGTTTCTAGCGGTGTCGTTGCATCCGAAAGAATTTTCAGATTAGAAAATCGCATATGATTCGAGTTGACGACGAGAAACATCGGCTTTCCCGTTCCTCCAGTCCAAACCAGTTGGGCGCCGTGACCGTCGATAACGCCATCGGCGCCGTTACATACGACTATCGTATCGTCGATTAAATATTGCTTCCCCGAAGAACCCGCAACATTACCAAACTTATTGGTGGTTGCATCGTGTGCGGCATTGATCGCGTCCTGCCAGCAAATTCTGTCAGTGCCGCCTGTTGCCGAGCACGAGCCAATACCAGCCCTCGATTCAGGGGTGATATCCGTGGCGTGGGCGCCGAACGAAACTCCAAGGAAACACAGCGGTATGGCGAATTGATTACGGTATTTTAGAAATGCGTCGAGATAGCTCTTCATAATAATCTCCATATATCCATGCAGTAGTTATTTTTTTACGTAACGATACGCTACGTGCTGAAAAGCTTAGAGCTCACGCAGTCGTTGTCAACTTAGATTGGGAGGTATAGAGATTAGAATATTGGAATGGATGCGGCCTATTTTAATAACCGATCCCGGGAAAACTGCATGCAAATGTATTGCGTTGCCTCATCGACAACGCCGCACATAAAAACCCGGCTCGACCGACAACACATTGCCGATTAGCGCCTACCAAGCTTGCGTTTTTCGAATTACAATTTTTACTGGAGAATTTCCAATAACTCCACATCGAAAATCAACGCGGAATGCGGTGCGATTGCATCGCCTGCACCGCGAGCGCCGTAGGCGAGTTCGCTGGGAATATATAAGCGCCACTTGGAGCCGACCGGCATTAATTGCAAGGCTTCCGTCCAACCGGCGATAACGCCGTTCACTGGAAAATCGATCGGCTGGCCGCGCTGCACCGAGCTATCGAATACCGTGCCGTCGATCAGGGTGCCGTGGTAGTGGGTTTTTACGCGCGACGAGGCCGTGGGTTTTGCGCCGCTGCCGGCGGTAATTATTTCGTATTGTAGACCGGATGCGGTGACGACTATGCCTTCTTTCTTGGCATTTTCGGCGAGGAATTCCGCGCCGGCTTTAGTGTGCTGCTCCTGCATGCGGGCACTGATGGTGCGGAAAGCTTCTTCGATATCCGGCCGCGCAACTGCGCTGGCCTTGCCGGTTAACGCATCGATGACGCCCTGCGCAACGGCCTCGGCATCGACGCCTTCAAACGCATTGGCAGCCAATTGATCGCCCATTTGGCGGCCCACGCCGTAGCTGGCGCGCAATTCAACGGTGGAGTATTTGTCGGACATGAGAATTCTCTTTGATTAGGCAACGTTAGGATAAAAACGGCGAGAATTTTAGCAGACTGGGAGCCGAGGTTTGGGGGTTTGTTGCCAATGAATCGATAGGTCACCCTCTAACGGCGGTGCCTGGGGAGCGGTAGCTCTCTGTCAATCGAGGATCGTAGGGCGGATTATTAATCCGCCATTCGCGCGATTCGGCGCAGCCGAATGGTGGGTCGAATGACCCACCCTACGACTGCTTCATGTTTATCTTTGCTTTTGCCCCCATCGCGGCTGTCGAATTGCCGAAAGTGCTACTTTCGGTCAATTCGAGGAGTCGCAAACTAATTAGTTTGCGACCTGCTGTAATGGGGGCGCTCCCGGCGAGGGTCGCCTTCTTTTTGGTTACTTTTACTTGGCGAAGCAAGACAAATTCGCTTGCGAATTTGAGCGCCCGCATGGGCGACCCGTAAGGGCGAGGCGCTTTCGCCGAGTAACAGTAACTCGCCAGCAGGCGAAACCTGTAAAAATTAATTTATTTAAAAAATAATCTGCCTCAATTCCCTGATTTTTTTCGAAACAGATAGGACAGCCTAAAAACTAGAGCATCCAATACACGGTATTTTCCATTACCAAATTCGCATAACCGCCTTCAAAATGCTACTTTATCCGCCGCGACTACACGATGCAGCGCAGTTATCTACGAGCCCCACCATGTTAAAAATCAACAACTATCTCGACCTACCACTCGCCGAGATCGAAATCACCGCGATCCGCGCGCAAGGTGCCGGCGGGCAGAACGTCAATAAAGTTTCCAATGCCGTGCATTTGCGCTTTGTCATCGAGACTTCTTCGCTGCCGTCGCTTTATAAAGAAAGACTGCTTGCGCAGAGCAATCAGTACCTGACCAAGGACGGCAGCATCGTGATTAAGGCGCAGCGTTATCGTAGTCTCGAGCAGAATCGTTTGGATGCGCTGGAGCGTTTGCGGCAAATTATTTTGCGCGCGATTCATACGCAGAAGCCGCGCCAGGAAACAAAAATTCCGCGCGCGCAACGTCGCCAGCGCGCCGATAGCAAGACGCAGCGTGGACAATTAAAATCGCTGCGTCGCCCGCCTTCCGAACATTAATACTTACTGCTCTCACCCTAGCCCTTTTCTTTAGACCTTTGGGCCCGCAGGGAGAGGGAACTTAAACAACTTATTCAACCATCGCCAATACCGCCGCCACGCATTCGTCGATGCCTTTAGCGGCTTCGCCGATGCGCTGCGCCAACATATAGGCGGGTGTAGTAACTAATTTGTTGCGCTTATCGATAACGGCTTTTTCCACCGGACACTCGATATGTTTACCGCCCATCGCGGTAATTGCCGCAGCGGTTTCCGCATCGTTGCCGATGGTGCATTCAACACCGGCGCCGAATATTTTGGCGGCCATCACCGGCGCGATGCAGATTAAACCGATCGGCTTACCGGCTTTGTGCATCGCCTGCGCGAAGCGCAGAAAATCCGGCTGCACTTGCATCGCGCTGCCTTTCACCGCGAAATCGCCTAAATTTTTCGCCGCGCCGAAACCGCCCGGCACCAATAGCGCATCGAAATCCGCAGCGTTTGCCGTCGCCAGATCGAGCACTTTGCCGCGCGCGATACGCGCCGCTTCGATCAATACATTGCGCGTCTCGCCCGCTGCGACCTGACCGGTCAAATGATTCACCACGTGCAATTGCGGAATATTCGGCGCGAAGCATTGATAGTCGATACCGCGCTGATCGAGCGCGAGCAGGGTCAATACCGCCTCGTGAATTTCGGAGCCGTCGTAAACGCCGCAACCGGCCAACACCACCGCTACTTTTGTCATCGCCATCTCCTCCAATTAAAAGCCTGTAAATTTAAAAATCCGTGCCCATTAAAGCCGCCTAACGATTTATCTCGACGACGCCAGCGCACGCCGGCGCAACAACAAATCCTCCACCAAACCTTCGCGCAGCGCCGCCTGCGATAGCGACATATGCTCGATACCGAGTACATCGAACAACGCCCGCGCGATCGCTACGCCAGTGGTAAATACGCTGCGCCGGCGCGCCGATAGACCGGGAAATTCCACTGCGTCGAGCCGGCCGAAAGTCAGCAGCGCCTGCTGCAGGCGCAGCAAGCCCGCCCGCGTAATGCCCTGCTCGCCGCCAATCTGTCCGCTCCACCCCTGACCGATCAATACTTGCTCGATCGCCAGCAGGGTGCCGGAGCTACCGAGCACCGCGATGGGCGACGGCAGTATTTGCGACCAATGTTCGCGCAATTGATTACAGACTGCGTCATAAGCCTGCTCGAACAACAGCGGATCGAGCCGGCCATCGGGAAAATGACTGCGGCAGGTCACGCAACCGACCGGGATGCTTGCGCGCCGTTCGATCTCGGGCCCGCTGCCCAATGCCAGTTCGGTGCTGCCGCCGCCGATATCGACCACCAACTGCGGCCGCGTTTGTGCGGTATCGGCCACGCCCCGATAGACCAGCGTCGCTTCGGTGTCGCCGCTGATGACTTCGATCGGATGGCCCAACAACAGTTGCGCCGGCTCGATGAAGTCGGCGCGGTTGCGCGCCACCCGCAGCGTATGCGTGGCGACGATGCGCACCGATTGCGGCGGTAGCGGGCGCAGCATCGGCGCCAAACGCTCGATGCAGGCGAGGCCGCGCGCGATCGCTACCTCGTTCAATAGGCCACTCTGCAAACCGGCGGCCAGCTGAACTTTATCGCCACTGCGCAACTGCGCCCGCCAGCCGTCGGCCCGCAGCTCGGCCAGCAATAGATGAAAGCTGTTGGAGCCGAGATCGAGCGCGGCGATTATTTCGCCATCCGCGCATGGCCGATAAGTATTCATTGACCGCCAGACACCCGCCTCCCTCGATTCAGCCTGCTATTATCCATTACCGCGATTTAATATTCGCATACCCGAACGCAACTTTATCGGGCTATCGTCGTCGCCCGCGGCAATGTTATGATGGATTCAGCTGATTTAACTAAATGCAATTCGCGCTCCTCCTTGCACGCACCCCTTGCAATTGCGCGCGCCAATCCCAATCTGTAATCGAAGCCAAATAGTTAGCGGCAAGTTAACCACATTACGGCGGTGGCGACGCCACCGATGGCAATTGTTCCGGTAGCGGAAACAGCGATACCGGATTTATTTAAGTCATTGACCAGCAAATTCTGCGGAGATTAATCATGGGCGACCAGATCGTTCACGTTACTGATGCCAGCTTTGAAGACGATGTTCTGAAATCCGACCTGCCCGTATTGGTCGATTTTTGGGCCGCCTGGTGCGGACCCTGTAAAATGATCGCCCCTATTCTCGACGATGTAGCCGGTACTTATGCCGGCAAAGTAAAAATTTGCAAAGTCGATGTCGATGCGAATACCGATACGCCAGCCAAGTTCGGCATCCGCGGCATTCCTACACTGCTGCTGTTTAAGGGTGGCGAGAAAGTCGGCGAGAAGGTCGGCGCGCTGTCGAAGACGCAGTTGACCGCCTTTGTCGACGCCGCATTATAAGTCTGTGAACCGGAGCGCGCTTTGCGCTCCGGTTGTTTACGTACTCTCTTGCACAACCCGGTTTTCGGTGTTACAGTTCTTGCCAATCCCGATTCGCACTGCACCCATAACAACCCAATCCGGTTTTTAATTTCCTGTACCAATCCATCGTGTTTCATTTGCGTGCGCCCTGCATGCATTCGTTTGCCAACCCTTGTCAATCAACCAACGCTCACCTCTCAAATCAAAAAAACCTATGAATCTGACCGACCTCAAGACTAAACCGACTGCCGATCTGTTAACTATCGCGGAAACCATGGGCCTCGAAAACATGGCCCGCTCGCGCAAACAAGACATCATCTTCGCCATCCTCAAGCGCCACGCCAAAAGCGGCGAAGACATTTACGGCGACGGCGTACTCGAGATTCTGCAGGACGGCTTCGGCTTTCTGCGCTCCGCCGATTGCTCGTACCTTGCCGGCCCGGACGATATCTACGTCTCGCCGAGCCAGATTCGCCGCTTCAATCTACGCACCGGCGATACGATTTCCGGCAAGATCCGCCCGCCTAAAGAGGGCGAACGTTATTTTGCCCTGCTAAAAGTCAACGACATCAATTTCACCAAACCGGAAAATTCGCGCAACAAGGTTCTGTTCGAAAACCTTACGCCGCTGTTTCCGAATAAGCGCCTAGTATTGCAAGCCGGCAACGGCGCGACCGAGGATTTGACCGGCCGCGTTATCGATTTGGTGGCGCCGATCGGCAAGGGCCAGCGCGGCTTGATCGTCGCGCCGCCGAAAGCCGGTAAAACCATCATGCTGCAACATATTGCCAGCAGCATTCTGCGCAACAACCCCGAATGCTACATGATCGTGCTGCTGATCGACGAACGTCCGGAAGAAGTGACGGAAATGTTGCGCTCGGTCGGTGCGCGCGGCGCCGAAGTGGTCGCCTCGACCTTCGACGAACCGCCCGCGCGGCACGTGCAAGTGGCCGAAATGGTTATCGAGAAAGCCAAGCGCCTGGTCGAACATAAACGCGACGTAGTGATTCTGCTCGATTCGATCACCCGTCTGGCGCGCGCCTACAACACCATCGTGCCGTCGTCCGGCAAGGTGTTGACCGGCGGTGTCGATGCGCATGCGCTGGAGCGCCCGAAGCGCTTCTTCGGCGCCGCGCGCAACGTCGAAGAGGGCGGCAGCCTGACCATCATCGCCACCGCGCTGGTCGATACCGGCTCGAAGATGGACGAAGTGATCTACGAAGAATTCAAAGGTACCGGCAACCAGGAATTGCACCTCGATCGCAAAATCTCCGAGCGCCGCGTATTCCCGGCGATCAATATCCGCCGCTCCGGTACGCGCCGCGAAGAATTGATTACCGCCGAGGACGAACTGTCGCGGATGTGGATTCTGCGGAAACTGTTACACGGCATGGAAGATTCGCCGGCCATCGAATTCCTGATCGATAAACTCAAAGATACCAAGACCAACGAAGAGTTTTTCGATTCGATGAAGCGCAAATAGTTTTAACTTCCGCAGCAATAATCGACACCGGCACGAATCACCTCCCCCTTTGTAAAAGGGGGACTGAGGGGGATTTAAGCCTCATCAAATCCCGCCTTACCCCCCTTTGACGAAGGGGGAATGATTCGGTAGAACTTTTTAACCACCGAAGCATTCACATGAAATATCGCGACCTGAGAGAATTCATTGCCGAACTGGAAAAGCGCGGCGAGCTTAAACGCATCGCCGCGCCGATCGATCCTAAACTCGAAATGACCGAAATTTGCGACCGCGTATTGCGCGCCGGCGGCCCTGCCCTGTTGTTTGAAAATCCGATCGGCTACAACACGCCAGTGCTGGCGAATTTATTCGGCACCGAACATCGCGTCGCGCTCGGCATGGGCCAGGAAAATGTCGCCGCGCTGCGCGAGGTCGGCGAGCTACTCGCCTATCTGCGCCAACCCGATCCGCCCAAAGGTTTACGCGATGCCTGGGAAAAAGCGCCGATTCTGAAACAAGTGCTGAACATGGCGCCGAAACTGCTCAACAACGCGCCGTGTCAGGTGCATGTGCAGAGCGGCGCCGATGTCGATTTGTATCGCCTGCCGATTCAGACCTGCTGGCCGGATGATGTCGGACCACTGATTACGTGGCCGCTGGTGATTACGCGCGGCCCCCACAAAGAACGGCAAAATCTCGGCATCTATCGCCTGCAATTGATCGGCCGCAATAAATTGATCATGCGCTGGCTCAGCCATCGCGGCGGCGCGCTGGATTTTCAAGAATTCAAAAGTAAACATCCGGGCGAGAAATTTCCGATCGCGGTGGCGCTCGGCGCCGACCCCGCCACCATTCTCGGCGCCGTGACGCCGGTGCCGGATGCGATCAGCGAATACGGTTTCGCCGGTCTGCTGCGCGGCGCTAAAACCGAATTGGTAAAATGTTTAAGCAGCGATTTACAGGTGCCCGCCTCCGCCGAGTTTATTCTGGAGGGTTACATCGATCCCACCGAGATGGCCGATGAAGGCCCGTTCGGCGATCACACCGGTTATTACAATGAAGTCGAAAGCTTTCCGGTGTTCACTGTCACGCATCTAACGCACCGCGAAGACCCGATTTATCACAGCACATACACCGGTCGACCACCCGACGAGCCCGCGATTCTCGGCGCCGCGCTCAACGAAGTATTCGTGCCGATTCTGCAAAAGCAATTTCCGGAAATCGTCGATTTTTATTTGCCGCCGGAAGGCTGTTCGTACCGCATGGCGGTAGTGACAATCAAAAAACAATATCCCGGTCACGCCAAGCGCGTGATGTTCGGCGTGTGGTCATTCCTGCGCCAGTTTATGTATACCAAGTTCGTGATCGTCACCGACGACGATGTCGACGCGCGCGATTGGAAGGATGTGATCTGGGCGATGACCACGCGCATGGATCCCGCGCGCGATACGCTGATTGTCGAAAACACACCGATCGATTATCTCGATTTCGCTTCGCCGGTATCCGGCCTCGGCGGTAAAATCGGTTTCGACGCTACCAATAAATGGCCCGGCGAAACCACCCGCGAATGGGGCCGGCCGATTGCCCGCGATCCCGCCGTGGTGCAGCGCATCGACGATATCTGGAGTACGCTGGGCATCGACTGAGTAGGTTTTGGTAGTTAGGTTTTAGTGGTTGGGTAAAAACCTCGAGGCAACTCTATCCACTGCATTTATCCCAACCACCGCCCCTAACCTAACTACTAAAGCCTAACTACTAAAACCTAAATGCTCATAGACGTCACCCCTCTCAAAAAATACCGCGACTTCCGTCTGCTGTTTATCGGCCAGCTGATTTCTTATCTCGGCACCATGGTCAGTTACATGGCGGTGCCGTATCAGGTTTATGAATTAACCAAATCGACCGCCATGGTCGGCGCGCTCGGCATCGTGCAGTTAGGGCCGGTTATTATTTTCGGTTTGCTGGGCGGTACCTACGCCGATCGCATCAATCGGCGCAAGCTTTTGCTGATCTCCGAACTCGTCATGGCGCTAGTAGTTTTTTTATTGCTGGCGAATAGTTTTTTACCACAGCCATCGGTGGCTGCGATTTTTATTCTGGTCGCGGTGCTGCAAGGCATTACCGGTTTTCATCGTCCGGCGATGGAAGCGTTGACGCAAAAAATGGTCGATCCGATCGATTACGCGGCGGTGGGAGCGCTGAGCAGTTTTCGCGCGTCGGCCGGTGCAATCGCCGGCCCGCTACTGGGCGGTTTATTGGTCGCCGGCAGCGGTTTGGTCGGCGCTTATCTGTTCGACTTTTTATCCTTTCTCGGCGCGCTGATTTGTATCGCGGCGATGCGGCGCATTCCCGATCCCGAACCGAGTGCCGCATCGCCACTCGTCGACGCCAGAGAAGGTATTCGTTTTGCGCTGTCGAAACCGGCGCTGATGGGTACGTATTTAATCGATATCGCCGCGATGTTATTTGCGTTTCCGGTGGCATTATTTCCCGCCATGGCGCAGCAATGGGGCGGCGCCGGAGCCGCCGGATTATTATTCTCGGCGATGGCGGTCGGCAGTTTGATTGCAACCTTGTTCAGCGGTTGGAGCGGACGCGTACAGCACCACGGCCGCGTCGTCGTACTCGCAGCCATCTGTTGGGGCCTGTTTATTGTCTGCGTCGGTTTCACATCGCAGCTGTGGCTGGCAATTTTATTTCTGGCGCTGGCCGGCGGTGCCGATATGATCAGCGGCCTGTTTCGCGGCGTAATCTGGAATCAGGTGGTGCCGAATAATTTGCGCGGCCGCTTGTCCGGCATCGAAATGATTTCTTATATGACCGGCCCGCTGCTCGGCAATACGCGCGCCGGCTGGGTCGCCGCCGAAACCAGCCTCGCGATCAGCCTATGGAGCGGTGGTATCATCTGCGTATTCGCGGTATCGCTGACCGCGTGGCTGCTGCCGAGCTTCTGGCGTTATCGCGCCGATCAATCTACATAAAGCGCCGCAGTGCTTCGGACCAAGCTCAGCAATAAGATTCAAATATTTATACGATGCGCAGGAAGTGACGATGTCCGCAATTATTCCCGAGTCCCACAGAGATTTATTGGATCAGCCCATCGTCGTGACATTGACGACGCAGTCCGCACAGCGCGAGTTATATTCGGTGGTAACATGGAAGCGCTGGGATGGCGAATACCTCTACATCACCTCCGACGCCGGCACGCGCAAACATCGCAATATCGCCGCCAACCCGCAAATTGCCATCCTGGTACTCGACCCTACTAATTCGCAGCGTTATTTATCGTTGGGCTGCGTGGTCGAGGGAATTATCGCCAGCGGTGTGGTCGAAGAGCTGGACCGGCAATCGTCGGCATTTACCGGCGAGGCGCATTATTTCGGCGCGCACGAGCCAATCGAAAATCAAGCCACGTTCGATGGCGTATATTTTAAAATCCGTCCGACGCGCGTCGTCGCTTTTGGTTAAGTAATTCGGCTAGGCAGTTCAGCTAAGTAACTACGCGTCGCTTTATCCGCCAGTCGAAATCAGTAAAACGATCGCAATGCCGCGCTTCAGCCGTTATGAAGACCACATGGTTATCGCGAAGCAATGAGTTTAACGACATTGCGGATCGATCGCCCGAGAATGTATTTATGACAGCACCGCCACTACCGCCGCTAAGCCTGTACATTCACATCCCCTGGTGCGTGCGCAAATGCCCGTACTGCGATTTTAATTCGCATGCACAAAGCAACGAAAAAGATGGCGGCTTGCCCGAGCGCGAATATTTGCATGCGCTGATCGCCGATCTGGAGCTCGATGCGACGGCGGCGCAGGGACGCGAGTTGCATTCGATTTTTTTTGGCGGCGGCACGCCGAGTCTGTTCAGCCCGACGATCATCGATAAAATTCTACAGGCGGCCAATGCGCGAATTACTTTTTCGCCCGGGATTGAGATTACGCTGGAGGCGAATCCGGGCACTGTCGAGCAGCAGCGCTTTCGCGATTTTCGCAGCGCCGGTATCAATCGTTTATCGCTCGGCATTCAGAGTTTGAATCCCGAACATTTAAAAATGTTGGGCCGTATTCACGATCGCGAGCAGGCGATCGGCGCCATAGAGGCGGCGCGGCGCGCCGGTTTTGCCAATATCAATTTGGATTTGATGCACGGCCTGCCCAATCAAAGCGTGGACAATGCGGCGGCCGATTTAAATCAGGCACTGGCTTTGGAGCCCGAGCATTTGTCGTGGTATCAGCTGACGATAGAGCCCAATACCGAGTTTTATAAACGACCGCCGCAGTTGCCCGAGGACGATACGCTCGCCGCGATTCAGGAGCATGGTTTCGAGTTGTTGGCTGCAGCCGGCTTCGAGCATTACGAGACGTCGGCGTTTAGCCAGCCCGGCCGCGCCGCGAAACATAACCGCAATTATTGGCAGTTCGGCGATTACATCGGCATCGGTGCCGGCGCGCACGGCAAACTGACGCACCGCGACGGCCGCATCGTGCGCACGCATAAAACTCGCTTGCCGAAAGATTATCTGGCGAGCGGCGGTCATTGCGAGCGCGGTACCGAGGCGATTGCCGCGCATGCGCTGCCTTTTGAATTCATGATGAATGCATTGCGTTTAAACGGCGGCGTGCCGCGCGCGTTATTTACCGAACATACTAATTTGCCGTGGTCTGCTGTTGCCCATAAAGTGGATGGGTTAGTTCGTCGCGGATTGTTGCGCGATAGCGATGATGTCATTGCGCCGACGCCGTTGGGACAGCGCTTCCTCAATGATGTGCTCGCGGAATTTCTGGATTGAAATACCGCACGCTCAGTGCCATTTTCTTCGGTTATTGGGGGCCGGAACTATCGGCCAACGCTGACTGGGCTGATTGCGACTTCCTACCCACCAAATAAATATGCGAACACAGCGATGGCCTCAGCCGCAACGGAAAATCGATGATTTTAGCTACACGCCGAACTGCCGGCTTCGAAGAGTTGTAACCTGCTGCCCAATTTCTACCGTATATCTTCACGTCGGCAAGATTCATATCGCGAGCGATATATTTTAAATCGCCGACATCCGGCTCGCGAACATGCCCTCTAAACACTTCAGCTTCGTACCACTCCTGCATGCTGCTCCACTTGCCGATACCCAGCGGGAAGGTAATGCGCTTTCTCAAATTTACGCAATTCGGAACGGCTAATACAAAAATTCCATTTGGTTTTAATTTCTCAACGACCTCGGCAAAAACTTTTTTTGGCGAGTTGTGCCAGTGCTCCACGCTATCGAACGAAGTAATGACATCGAACTGCCCTTCAATATCGCGAATACCTTCAGCAACGACATCTCGGGAGATTACTTCGACACCGTGATTTCGATGTAAATCTAGGATGGAGGTTCCAAGTTGATGATTAATGGAGTCGTTAAAATCATCCACCAATACCGTTCTCTTAAACCCAAAAGCAGCGCAACCTACCGAAAACAATCCGACGCCACCGCCGATATCGCATATCGCCATTTCATTGGGGCTTTTTTGCTGGCTCGATTCCACCGACAGCTCGATATTAAACGCCATTCTTGGAATATCGCGCTTCTGATCATCGACCATGCTTTTCGGATATTCGTGGGCGACTTTATCCAGCGTATTCAACAGATTTTTATTTAGCATTCTATTTTCCCTTTATCACACTAAACCAAAATGAAGAACCAATTCCCTCTCGGAGATTCATTGCAGCCCTATTTCAGGGGTATGGTGGGCAGGGCAAAGTATGTTAGCGGCACTCTACGCGAAGCTCAATGTACTGTCTAACCTACAATTAAAACGGAGGCGCGGCAAATCGGTAAGAACCGTTACCGATAAAACCCGCTGTGGTATCCTAACAATCCTCCAAAAAGCTGTTATCCCGAGGTGCACCATGCCCGACTATCGCTCTAAAACCTCCACCGCCGGCCGCAATATGGCGGGGGCGCGCGCGCTGTGGCGCGCCACTGGCATGAAGGATGGCGACTTTGGCAAACCGATCATCGCGGTATCCAACTCTTTCACGCAATTCGTGCCCGGCCATGTGCACTTAAAAGACCTCGGCCAGTTGGTATGCCGCGAAATTGAGAAGGCCGGCGGTATCGCCAAGGAATTCAACACCATCGCGGTCGACGACGGCATCGCGATGGGCCACGACGGTATGTTGTACAGCCTGCCGAGCCGCGACATCATCGCCGACTCGGTCGAATACATGGTCAACGCGCACTGCGCCGATGCCATCGTCTGTATTTCCAACTGCGACAAAATCACCCCCGGCATGTTAATGGCCGCGATGCGTTTGAACGTACCGGTGATTTTCGTCTCTGGCGGCCCGATGGAAGCCGGTAAAACCAAACTCTCCGAGCACAAGCTCGATCTGGTCGATGCGATGGTGATTGCCGTCAGCGACGACGCCAGCGACGAACAGGTTGCCGAGTACGAGCGCTCCGCCTGCCCGACCTGCGGCTCGTGCTCGGGTATGTTCACCGCCAACTCGATGAATTGCTTAACCGAAGCGCTGGGTTTGAGTCTGCCGGGTAACGGCACAGTATTGGCGACGCACGCCGATCGCGAATCATTGTTCAAGCGCGCCGGCCAAATGATCGTCGGCATCACCAGACGTTACTACGAACAGAATGATGAATCGGTATTGCCACGCTCGATCGCCAGCTTCAAAGCATTCGAGAACGCCATGAGTCTCGATATCGCGATGGGTGGCTCAACCAATACGATTTTGCATTTGCTCGCCGCAGCGCAGGAAGGCGAAGTCGACTTCACGATGAAAGATATCGATCGCCTCAGTCGGCGCGTGCCGCAATTATGCAAAGTCGCGCCGAGCACGCCTAAATACCATATCGAAGACGTGCACCGCGCTGGCGGCGTGATGAGCATTCTCGGCGAGCTCGGTCGCGCCGGCCTGTTGCACACCGAAGTGCCGACCATCCACAGCAAAACCATGGCGGAAGCGATTGCGCATTGGGATATCACCACCACCAGCGATCCGGCGGTGCTCGAATTATTTAAAGCCGGACCGGCCGGCATTCCGACGCAGGTGGCTTTTTCGCAAAATACACGCTGGCCGACGCTCGATACCGATCGCGCCGAGGGCTGCATTCGCTCGCTGGAACACGCTTATAGCCAAGAGGGCGGGCTCGCAGTGTTGCACGGCAATATCGCGGTCGATGGCTGCGTGGTTAAAACCGCCGGCGTCGACGATAGCATTTTGGTATTCGAAGGCCCCGCCTTTGTCTGCGAAAGCCAGGACGATGCGGTCGCCGCGATTCTCGACGGCAAGGTCAAGGAAGGCGATGTGGTGGTTATTCGCTACGAGGGCCCGAAAGGCGGTCCCGGCATGCAGGAGATGTTGTATCCGACCAGCTATTTGAAATCGAAGGGCCTGGGCAAGGCGTGCGCGTTATTGACCGACGGTCGATTCTCCGGCGGCACCTCCGGTTTATCGATCGGCCATGTGTCGCCCGAAGCCGCGTCCGGCGGCGCGATCGGTTTAATCGAAAACGGCGACATCATTAAGATCGACATTCCAAAGCGCACGATCGATGTCGCGTTGAGCGATGCTGAACTCGCCAAGCGGCGCGCGGTCAGAGACGCCAAAGGCTGGAAGCCGGAACAGGCGCGGCCGCGCAAGGTATCGGCGGCATTAAAAGCCTATGCCAAGATGGCGACCAGTGCCGATCGCGGCGCGGTGCGCGACATTTCTCAGCTCGATTAGGAAAAAGAACGACCGCAGCGACGGCACGGAGGCCATTTCGTTGCGGGGCAATTCGCCGCAAGGCCAATTCGTTGCAAGAAACGGACGCCGCGCGCGCCACTCACCGCACCGCATAAAAACTATTTTGCACGGTAAGATCGCCCAATGCCTTTGCGTTTGATGCCTTTGCGTTCAGATCGAGAGTCGCGCGCCGCCAAGCCGCAACGACATCTACCGATCGCCGCCAAAATGGCATTGCTCATCACCGCGATACTGATCGTGGGCATGAGTATTCTGGTAGCCGTGGTGATCGGCAATCAGCAGCGTTTGATCCGCTCGCATATCGAAGAGTTCGGCCATCTGATCAATTATCAACTCGCGCTGAGCGCCACCGAACCGCTGTTCACCGATCGCCATTACGAATTGGCGGCGCTGATCAAGCGCTACGTCGAAAGTCCGCGCGTACTCGGCGCGGTTATTTACGACAACGACGGTAAGGTCGTCGCCGCAGCCGGACTTTATCCCCGCGTCGCCGCATTGCCGAAACTCGGCGAGGCGATGGATATGGCCACCGCCGATATGTCGATCGGCGAACCGCATAAAAGCGAACCGCGCGCCATCGTGCTGGTCGAGCCGGTTAGTTTTCGCGGTACGGTGGCCGGCAGCGCCGTGTTGGTGTTATCGCGGCAGGCGCTCGATCATGCGCAGCGCGAAATTATTCGCATCAGCTTGTTCGTGGTGGCCGTGCTCAGCATCGCCATTTGTCTGGTGGCGATTTATCTGGGGCGCCGCTTAGCTCGCCCGCTGCACACGCTGATCGATGCCGCGCGTTTATTGGAGCGCGGCGAATTCACGCAAATTCCGGAGCGGCGCAGCGATGAGTTCGGGCAAATCATTCGTACACTGAACAGCATGAGCCAGGATCTGGTGCGCAAGGCACAGGTAGAGGACATTATGCGACGCGTGCTCGATCGCGATGTCGCCAACAAATTGTTGGCGGAAATAGAACCAGTCAAAGTCGGCGGCGATCGCGTCGATGCGACAGTCTTATTCGCCGATATCGTCGGCTTTACCAGTTTATCGGAACAAATGTCGCCGGAAGCGGTGAGCGAATTTCTCAACGACTACTTTCATTATCTCGATGCCTGCGCGCGCTTTTATTTCGGCAGCATCGACAAATTTATCGGCGACGCGGTGATGGTGGTATTCGGCGCGCCGTTGCCCGATGCCGAGCATCAATACCACGCCGTCGCTTGCGCAGTGCTGATGCAACGTCTGATAACGACGCTGAACGAGCGCCGCCGCGCGCAGCAATTACCGATCGCCGAATTGCGCATCGGAATCAATGGCGGGCAGATGCTGGCCGGCATGATCGGCTCGCAGCAGCGCATGGAATATACAGTGGTCGGCGATGCGGTGAATTTGGCTTCGCGCCTCTGCAATGAAGCCAGTGCCGGGCAGATCATTATCGAAGAAAAGCTCTACAACAATTTGCGCAGCGCTCATGCCCTGGTAGCCGGCGCACCGCGACAAATCAAATTGCGCGGCAAGAGCGAGCTGATCACGCTGTATGCTGTCGAGGATATCGAGCACAGCCATCCGATGGTTATCGAAGAGCTGATCGTCGATCTATTGCAGCAACGGAAGCATGCATGAAAGTCTTCTACCTGCTGCTCCTGTTCGCGTTGGCCGGTTGCGTACACACGCCGCCGCCCAGTCCGCCGCCAGGCCCGGATATTGCCGAGCTGCAGACGCAACATCGCTATCTCAGCGCATTAAAACTGCTGAATGCCACGGCCCGCGATAGCGCCGATTATGTGTCGCAGCGCGATGCTCTACTGGCGGCGGCGCGCGCTTATCAAGCGGAATTGATCGGCGAGGTGCGCGAGTTGATGCAACAACAGCAGTTCGCACAGGCGCAGGAAAAACTGGCGTTGGCGCAAATCGAATTGCCGATATCGCAGGAGCTGGAGCAATTTTCTCAGCAATTGACGATGGCGGCCGACCGCTATCGCCAGCGCTATCTCGAAGAAATTCTGCAACTGCGCAGCGCTACCTTATTAAAAGAACAGGCGCTCTATAACGCGCTCGAGAAAGCGGCCGGGGAGCCGGAGTTGCAACAACTGATAACGCGGCAGCGCGCCGATAACGAATTCTTCGCGGCGCAGTTGAGCCAGGGCGGCGCGCGCGCGTTCGCTCAGAATGAATTCACCAAGGCCGTGCAGTACCTGGGGCTGGCCAATCAATTGGCGCCGTCGCCAGCGCTGGAACAGCAATTAAAACGCGCCGAACAGGCGCTTGCCGCCAGCAAGCAAAAGAAACAAACCGCGCGCAGCACCGAGCGCGAACAACATTATCGCGAACTCAACGCGGTGTTTTTACAAAATCTGCAACAACTCGATTATGCCGGCGCGCGGATGCAATTGGAGCAGGCAAAAACTTTAGGCATTCACGGCGACGAGCTCGAAATATCGAAGGAGCAGCTCGATAGCGCCATCGACCGTTTCGTAACGCAGGAAATCGATGCCGGCAATCGTTTATACAGCGAGGGACATATCGAAGAGGCCTTAGCGCGCTGGCGCCGGGCGGCCGTGTTGACGCCGACGCCGCAGTTGCTCGAGCGTATCGATAAAGCGCAGCGCTTTATCGATCGACTTGAACAATTGAGATCAAAAAAATAAAAACCTAACTATTGGTACGCGTATAGCGCAACAAACTGTACGCCGGCGCGGCCGCATCGGCGACGAATTGCTCCTCCTCGACACAATGCCACTCGGCCCAGTCGATAGCGGGAAAATACGCGTCGCCTTCGGCATCCAGGCCGACCCGCGTGTAGTACAGAGTCTGCGCCAATGGTAATACCTGCTTATAAATCTCCGCACCGCCGATTACCATGATTTCCGCCGCACCATCGCGTTGCGCAACCTCGTCGGCGAGTGTCAAAGCCTGTTCCACGTTATGCGCAACGACGGCACCTACCGCGGAAAAACTCGGATCGCGCGTGATTACAATATTGGTGCGGCCCGGCAATGGCTTACCGAGCGAGGCAAAGGTTTTGCGCCCCATGACGATCGGTTTGCCGAGCGTGGTTGCCTTGAAGTGTTTTAAATCGGCGGGCAGGCGCCACGGCAATTGATTATCGCGACCGATCACACCGTTCTGGGCCACTGCAACGATCAGGGCGATTGGGGTTTTTATCGTTCTGTGCATATGTTGTATTTCAGTGACGGTAATAGATTTTAGTAGTTAGGTCTTAGTAGTTAGGTTTTAGCCAACTACCAAAACCTAACTACTAACTACTCTAAACTGCTATCGGCGCTTTAATCGCCGGGTAAGGATCGTAATCGACGAATTCGAAATCCTCGAATTCGTAATCGAAAATACTCGCCGGTTTGCGTTTGATACGGAGCTGCGGCAGCGCGCGCGGCGTGCGCTGCAATTGTTCGAACACGATGTCATCGGTTAAATGGTTGCTGTAGAGATGCGTATCGCCCAGCGTGTGCACGAATTCGCCGACGCCGAGATCGCATTGCTGCGCGATCATATGCGTCAGCAGCGCATAGCTGGCGATATTGAACGGCACGCCCAAAAATAAATCGGCGCTGCGCTGATACAGCTGACACGATAATTTTTTATTCGCCACGTAGAATTGAAATAAGGTATGGCACGGCGGCAGCGCCGCTTTACCGTTGCGCACGTTATCCTGCGGACTCAATCTTTCGTCGGGCAGATCGGCCGGATTCCACGCGTTCACCAGCAGGCGGCGCGAATCGGGTTTGCGCTTGATCATGTCGATCACTTCGCTGATTTGATCGATGCTGCGGCCGTCGGGCGTCGCCCAGCTGCGCCACTGTTTTCCATATACCGGACCGAGATCGCCATCCGGCAGCGCCCACTCGTCCCAAATCGTCACACCGCGTTCGCGCAACCATTCGTTGTTGCAACTGCCCTGCAGAAACCATAACAATTCGATGATGACGCTGCGCGTATGAATTTTTTTGGTGGTCAGCAGCGGGAAGCCCTGCGCCAGATCGAAGCGCATTTGCCGGCCGAACACCGAGCGCGTACCGACGCCGGTGCGATCGCTTTTTTCGATGCCGTTGTCCAACACATCGCGCATGACGTCGAGATATTGCTTCATGCCTGCTTCGCACCTTTTTGTCTGGCGATTTTCGGTTTTGCTGTTTGCCGGGCCGCGTCGAGCGGCGGCGCTTTGCGTGTGTATGCGTAGATAAATAAGCCAGCGCCGGCCACAATCATCGGCAGCGATAACTCCTGGCCGCGGCTCATCCAGCCCAGCGCGGCAAAACCGATTTGCTCGTCCGGCTCGCGCAGAAATTCAACGCCAAAGCGAAACACACCGTAAAAAAATAAAAACAGACCACCCACTGCGAAAGTCGGGCGCGGCTTGCGCGAAAAAATCCACAGGATTGTAAACAGCAGCACGCCTTCGAGCAGCGCTTCGTACAACTGCGATGGATGTCGCGCCAGCAATTGCGGATCGGTGCGTGGAAATACCATCGCCCAGGGCACGTCGCTGGGTCGTCCCCACAATTCCTGATTGATGAAGTTGGCGAGGCGCCCGAGCAATAGACCGAGCGGCACCAGCGGCGCAATAAAATCCCATAATTGGCCAAAGTGCAGGCGCTGCTTGCGCGCATACCAAACCATCGCGATTATCACGCCGAGCGCGCCGCCGTGAAACGACATGCCGCCCTCCCACACGCGCAGTAACCACAGCGGATCGTGCAAAAATTTATCGAAGTTATAAAACAATACGTAGCCGCAGCGACCGCCGAGAATGACGCCCATGGCGCCGCTAAAAATAATGTCCTCGACCTGCGCCGGCGTCACCGGCGAATCGACGCGGCGCGCGCGCCGCGTCGCCAGCAGCCACGCCAATACAAAGCCCGCCAGATAGGCCAGGCCGTACCAACGCACGGCTAGCGGGCCGAGATGAACCGCGACAGGATCGATATTGGGCGCATACAGCATTTATGAGTCTCGCAGGGAGAAGCGGCGGCGGGCTCGCCGACACGCGTGCAAAGCCGCTATTATCGCCGCCATGTTCCGAAATGGAAACGATCGTTTGCCATGTGTCTGATTTTGTTTGCTGTCGACAGCCATCCACAGTATTCGCTGGTGGTCGCCGCCAATCGCGATGAATACTACGCGCGCCCGACCCGCGCGCTGCAACCATGGCCGGAAGCGCCGCAATTGCTCGCCGGCAAGGATCTGAACGCCGGCGGCACCTGGCTGGGATTGACGCGCAGCGGGCGCTTTGCGGCCGTGACCAACGCGCGCGACGGTATTGCACCGGCGCAACCGCGCTCGCGCGGCGCGTTGACGCTCGATTTTTTATTGTCGGACGCAACCCCCGGCGATTACGCGCAGCAGGTTGCGCACGATGGCCCCAGCTACGCGGGTTTCAATTTGCTGATCGGCGATCGCAGCGGCCTTTATTATTGCTCGAATGGCGACACTTCGATGCAGCGCTTGGCCGCGGGAATCTACGGTATCGCCAACGCCAGCCTGGATACGCCGTGGCCAAAAGTCGCAAGCGGTAAAGCTGACTTAAGCGCTGCTTTGCAACGGAGCCCTGTCGACCCTGAAGCGCTGCTGCGGATCATCATCGATCAGTCTCCGCCGAACGCGCCGCCGCTACCCGATATGAGCAGCGAGGCTATGACCCAACATTTACAAGCCACGCGCTTTATCAGCTCGACAACCTATGGCACGCGCGCCGCCACGGTGCTATTGATCGGACGCGATGGTGTCGCCACCGTGTGGGAGCAGAGTTTCGGCAGCGGCGGCGTGCCGGGGCAACTGGCACAATACCAATGGCAACTCGATCCGCTCGCTTGAGTATTTAACATGACAAAATTTACCCTCGAATTGAACGGCGCGGCCTTTCCGCATGCCCTCGGCAAAATTATCTGCGTCGGCCGCAACTACGCCGCGCACGCCGCCGAATTGAATAATCCGCTGCCGACGGCGCCGCTGCTGTTCATGAAGCCGGCCAGCGCCGCGGCAAAGCTCGATCGACCGCTGCATTTGCCGAGTGGCCAGGGCGCGGTGCATCACGAGTTGGAAATGGCGATTTTGCTCGGCGCGCCGCTGCGCAACGCGGAGCACGCGGAAATCGTTAACGCCATCGCCGGCGTCGGCGTGGCGCTCGACCTCACCTTGCGCGAAGTACAGGATCAATTGAAGCGCGACGGCCATCCATGGGAGCGCGCCAAAGCGTTCGACGGCGCTTATCCGCTGTCGGGCTTTGTCGCTGCGAGCGGGCTCGATTTGCAGAATCTAACGCTGCAGCTGTGGCGCAACGGCGCGCTGCAGCAAAACGGCAATACCGGCCAGATGTTATTTACCGCGCTGGATTTAATCGCCGAAATCAGCCGCAGCTTTTCGCTACAGGCCGGCGACGTAATCTCGACCGGCACGCCGGCCGGCGTCGGGCCATTGGTTAGCGGCGACGAATTGGTTGCGACACTAGGAGTTAAAGAGCCAGGGGATTTATTGAAGATTGCAACGCGGGTGTTGTAAAACCGGGGTCAGAGTAAAATTTCTGGAAGAAATTTTACTCTGACCCCGGTTTTATTAATCGGTGCGGAACTCGTTGACCAGACCGGCCAGCTTCGATGCCGCGGCGCTGAGTTCGCGGCTCGCGCGCTCCACTTCCTGCACCGAGTGCGAAGAGCTTTTCGCGACATCGGAAATATTCACCACATTGCGCGAGATTTCCTGCGATACCGCCATTTGCTCCTCGGTGGCGCTGGCGATTTGCGTATTCATATCGTTGATCAGCGACACCGCCTGCTTGATCGCCGATAACGATTCGCCGGCCAATGCCGCCTGCGCCATGGTCCGTTCCATTTCTTCGCTGCCGTCGGCCATCGAGCGCACCGCTTCGCGCGCCCCACCTTGCAGGCGCTCGATCATGCCTTGAATTTCCTGCGTCGATTCCTGCGTGCGCTGCGCCAGCGAACGCACTTCGTCCGCCACCACGGCGAAGCCGCGACCCTGTTCGCCGGCGCGCGCCGCTTCGATCGCCGCGTTCAACGCCAACAGATTCGTCTGTTCGGCAATGCCGCGAATCACATCGAGCACCGAGCCGATCGATGCGCTGTCGGTCTCCACGCGCTTGATCACCAGCCCCGCCGCATCGATGCGCGCCGCCAGGCTGTGGATCGACTTAATCGCGTCCTCCAGTACCTTATTGCCTTTTTCGGTTTCGTAATTGGCGTTGTTGGCGGCATCCGCCGCTTGATGCGCGTTGCGGCTGACCTCTTCGATGGCGTGCGTCATTTCGGTGGAAGCGGTCGCGACCTGATCGGTCTCGCGCATTTGCACTGTTACGCCCTCGCGCGTCAGCTCGGTGGTATTCGCCAATTGCGTGGCATTGTGTTGCAGATCGGTGCTGGTATCGCGCACATCGCTGAGAATTTCGCGGAAGCGCGTCATCATCGCCTGATAGGCGCTCGCGACACGGCCGATTTCATCGTTCTGATCAATGGATATTTGCACGGTCAGATCGCGGCTGCGCTCGGTGGTTTCGATGGCATTGCGCAATTCGTTGAGTGGCGCGGAAATGCTGCGGCCCACCCAGCTGCCGAACAACACCATGATCGCCGCCGCCAGCACGGTGACGCCGATAAATATTTTGAAGGCATTGTCGTAAATCGACTGCGCCGCAACGCGCTCTTGCTTAGCCGTATCCAATTGAATATCTATCAGCTGTTGCAGGCGGCTGGTGATTGGATCGATGTATTCGTATAAATCGCCGTTGTATTCGCCGATAACGGGATCGCCGTTGTCGGTCAGCTTCATCGAATCGCCCATCGGCTCGAGCAAACTGCCTGCATCGGCGATGCGGCGCAGCGCTTTATCGGTGTGGGTGCTGATCTCATCGACCAAATGCTGTTCGGCGCCAGTCAGCTGCGACTTTTGATACAGCGCCCAGTTTTCCTTGGCCTGCTGCTCCGCACTGCGGATCAGCTTTACCGCCTCGCGCGGCGTCATCATGCCGATGGTGGCCTTGTTTACCGCGGTCACCATGTCGATGGCATAGGCATCGTTCACTTTCTTCAGCACGGTCAACGGCACCACCCGATCGTCGTAGATATGACCGACGCCGGCGTTGATTTTTGCGAACGATGCCAACGAAGAGATAACCATCAGCAGAATTACTGCCAACGGTAACGCCACGAGAATCGCCAGGCGCTGACCGACGCTTAAATTCTTCATTATCTAATCCCGCTCTATTTTTGGTGTTGTAGAGAAAAAACCATCTCGAGAAATCGTACCGAGATAAGGCGCGTTGCAGCCCTGGTTGGATGTTGCGTACTCGGCGATAAACTGCGATCGATAGGTTATCGGCAGCAAACGCCGTCGCATTACAGTCCTCGACAACTATAGCAGCGCTTATCTAGGTACGCTTTATGTACATTTTTTCGGGAGGTGCTCAGCCCGGCCGGCGCAGCGTTTTTACGCCATCGGCGGTGGCCAGCAGCAGGACATCGGCCGGCCGCAACGCAAACAGACCATTGGTGACAACGCCGGTTATTTGATTGATGCGGGTCTCCGTATCGCGCGGCGCGGCGATCGGAAAATTATAGACATCGAGAATGACGTTGCCGTTGTCGGTCAGCACGCCGTTGCGATATACCGGATCGCCGCCCAGCTTGACCAGCTCGCGCGCCACATAGCTGCGCGCCATCGGCACCACTTCGACCGGCAGGGGAAAAGCACCCAGCTGTTGTACGTACTTACTTTCATCGGCGATGCAGATGAATTCGCGCGCGCAAGCGGCGACGATTTTTTCGCGGGTCAATGCCGCGCCGCCACCCTTGATCAGCTCCAGATTGGCGTTGGCCTCGTCGGCGCCGTCCACATAAATATCGAAGCTGCCGGTGCTATTGAGATCGAGCACCTCGATGCCGTGTTGTTTTAAGCGCTGCGCGGAAGCCTCCGAGCTGGCCACCGCACCGGCGAACCGATCGCGCAGTTCGGCAAGATAGTCGATAAAGAAGTTAGCGGTGGAACCGGTGCCGATGCCGATCACGCTGTCGGCCTGTAAGCGCTCTTTAACATAGTCCAGCGCAGCGCGCGCGACGGCTTGCTTCAGGGCATCTTGACTCATGATCGCTAAACTCCAGAGGGGACGTGGTGGCGATTATATAGGATCGCACCGCGAACTCCGTTAAACTGATCGATTGAATCGCCTGCCGTTTTGAGACCGCCATGCTGCACGACTACGTGAAAAAAATTCTTTGCGCGCGCGTTTACGATGTCGCCCGAACCACGCCCATCGACGAGGCGCGGCAACTGTCGAAGCGCTTCGATAATCGCATTCTGCTCAAGCGCGAAGATTTGCAGCCGGTGTTTTCGTTTAAATTGCGCGGCGCCTACAACAAGGTCGCGCAATTGACGCCGGAGCAAATGGCGCGCGGCGTGATCTGCGCCTCGGCCGGCAATCACGCGCAAGGCCTGGCGCTGGCGGCCGCCAAACTGGGCATCAAAGCCACCATCGTGATGCCGAAGACGACGCCGCACATCAAGGTCGATGCGGTGCGCTCGCGCGGCGCGAAAGTGGTACTGCACGGCGACACCTACGACGAAGCCTCGCAACATGCGATGGCGCTGGTCGAGGAAAAGCAGTTGGTCTACATCCATCCCTACGACGACCCCGACATCATCGCCGGCCAGGGCACGGTCGGGATGGAGATTCTGCAGCAACACACCGGCCCGCTCGACGCGATCTTTGTGCCGGTGGGCGGCGGCGGCCTATGTGCGGGCATCGCCGCATACGTGAAATATTTACGCCCGGATATCAAAGTGTTCGCCGTCGAGGCCGAGGATTCCGCCTGCCTGAAGGCGGCGATGGAAGCCGGCAAGCGCGTGACGCTCGAGCATGTCGGGCTGTTCGCCGACGGCGTCGCGGTGGCGAAAATCGGCAAGGAGACCTTCCGCGTACTGCGCAAAACCATCGACGGCGTGATCACCGCCAGCACCGATGAAATCTGCGCCGCGATCAAGGATATCTTCGACGACACCCGCTCGATCGCCGAACCGGCCGGCGCTTTGGCGCTGGCCGGCCTGAAAAAATATATCGAACAGAACGGCGCCAGCGGACAAACGCTGCTGGCGATCCACAGCGGTGCGAACACTAACTTCGATCGCCTGCGCTATATCTCCGAGCGCACCGAGATCGGCGAGCAGCGCGAAGTGATTCTGACCGTGACCATCCCTGAACGCCCCGGTAGCTTCAAGGCGTTTTGCAGCGCGCTCGGCAAGCGCAATATCACCGAGTTCAATTACCGCTTTGCCGACCAGGTGGCGGCGCAGATTTTTGTCGGCGTGCAGGTCGCGCCGGGCGGCGGCGATCGCGCCGAGCTGGTTAGCGATCTCGACGGCAAAGGTTACGCGGTGCTCGATCTGACCGAAAACGAAATGGCCAAATTGCATATTCGCTATATGGTCGGCGGCCACGCGCCGGGCTCGGTGGATGACGAAGTGTTATACCGCTTTGAGTTCCCCGAGCGCCCCGGCGCGCTGCTTAATTTTCTGACTCAGCTCGGCACGCGCTGGAATATTTCGATGTTCCACTATCGCAATCACGGCGCGGCTTATGGTCGTGTCTTGGTTGGCATGCAGGTACCCGCCGAAGAGCACAAAGCCTTGCAGCAGTTTTTGGAAGGGCTGGCTTATCCCTATCAGGAAGAGACACAAAATCCGGCCTATCAATTATTTCTCGGACGGCCCACGTAGGGCGGGTCATTCGACCCGCCATTCATCTTCATCGTATCGCACCGAAGGCGGATTAATAATCCGCCCTACGGTAGGGACGGAGCTAGGGCAAGGTACCGCGACAAAACATTTCTAGACGAGACAGACCTGTAGGGCGCAATAAGCAACGCGCACTTGTGCCCTGTGGCTATTGCGCCGCGATGCCCGGCAATGGCGCAATGCCCTTCGGTTATTGCGCCCTACGCAGTCATTTAATCATCGCGGTTATGGCATTTTTTGGAAGTATCTGCCGGTCTTTGTGAGGCACTTAGCAACTCGCGCCACGGGCGCGTCGCAGATCCGTTATTCCCCTCAGCAAGGCGCTGCGGCCCAGGCTAATCTCACACTCAGAGATTTAGCCCACTTGAACCAACCCGAGGTCGCCAGCATGCACGCCAGAATGTCCAAGCCAGACTCCGTTACCGTCACCGTCTTGTTGTTCACTCTGGGCACATTGCTGACCGCAACCTTGAATGTCATGATCGGCTAACGATCGATCGAGAGCCAGCCCGTATCGGTCAAAACGCCCGCGAGCGGCACGTCCCAGGACTGGCTCGCCAGATTTTCCATTTTCTGAAAGCCGTGCGCCAAACCGATCAAATGCGGCGCGTTGGCGCGCGACGCGTGGATTCGTTGCCAGCGCGCAAACGTACGATCGTAAAAGCCCCCGCCCATACCGAGTCGATTGCCGCGCGCATCGAACGCGACCAGCGGCAATAACACTACATCCAGCTCCAGCAGCGAGACCTTTTTGCGCAGCACCGGCTCCGGAATGCCAAAGCAGTTGCGGCGCAGCCGCATACCCGATCGATATTCGCCGAATAACAAACTGCCGTCGCCGCACAATTGCGGCAGATAAACACGCTTACCCTGCGCCAGTGCCTGCCGCATCAACATCCGAGGATCGATTTCACCGTCCGCCGCCATATACAGCGCCAGGCTGCGCGCGCGGATATACCATGTTTGGCGTTGCGCGCGCTGCGCCAGTTTAAACGCGGCGCGGCGCTGCGCGCCCGCGCTCAAAGCGCGCCGACGCGCGCGTACTATTTGGCGCAGTTGACGCTTGCTGAGTTGAACGTCGGATTCAGTGGACGACATGATTTGAAAAAGGAGGACCCCGAGATACCGCTGGCGGCGTGGCCCTTGAACCCAGAGGTTCAAGGCGGAGGCTGCTGTAGTGGCTCAGGCTTTCCGACTGGCGGACATGCACAACGACACCAACGAGTAGCCCCCAGGTTGTTGATTCATCGGCTCAGGGGTCTTAACCACCTGGCGCATATCTCAGGGATAAGCAGTGTAACCCTGGACTCAACCAATTTCCATTTGACTGAAGCGTTGCAGCGCATCTTCGATGCGATCGCTGAGCTTTTTTACATCTTCCAGGCCGGCCTGCGAGGTCTCGGCCACTTTAGTATCTTTATTCAGCAATTCGTAGGCGGTGTTCAAAGCCACCATTACCGCGATACGCTCCAAACCGATCACTTTGCCGCTGTCGCGCACGCCGCGCATTTGTTTGTCGAGGTAGCGCGCGGCCGCGATCAGGCCTTGCTCTTGCTCGGGCGGACAGGCAACCTGGTAATCCTTGTCTAAAATTTTAACCGTAACCGTATGCGCGCTCACGACTCTTGCTCCAGCGCCTTGAGGCGGACGATCATCGACTCCACCTTGCTACGGGCGATTTCGGTCTTTTGAATTAATTGTTCGCGCTCTTGCTGCCAGCCGATGGCGGCGGTTTTCAGCACGCGATTCTCGCGATCCATCTGCTCGCACAGCTGAATCAAATCGCTGACTTTGCGCTCCAACAGCTTGAATTGCTGATTTTCCATGATCGGCTTCTAGTACCTAAAGCAGGGCCTCTGCGGGTTGGGCTCTACTATAGATGTCCCTCGAAGGCCGGTCAACGGAATGAAATTTACGCGAATTCAATAACCTGCCGGACATATTAAAAGGCTGCATCAGTTTCCGGGCGGGCGTCGCGTTTTTATGCAAACGGCGCTACCATGACGCACGTTATTTTCTTCCCACATTAGCTTAAACATAAGTTGCGATGACCGATTTAGCCGCCCCTACCTTCGATCAACTCCGCACGCTGCTGCAGGATTACGGCGCACTGCAATCCGCTGCGGAATTGCATGGTTTTCTGGCCGGTCAGCTCGCGGCCGGCAAGCGTTTGAGCCGCAGCGAATGGCTGCGCTCCGCCAACGAAGAGGCCGATCTCAGTCAAAATCCGGACGAGGTCGCCGGCGATAGCCTCTACGACTTATACCGAGCGACACTGGCCGCCATGCAGAGCGGCGAATTAGCGTTTCACCCCCTGCTACCCGACGACGATGCCGCGCTGGTCGAACGCGTCGAAGGGCTTGGCCAATGGTGTCAGGGATTTTTGACCGGCTTTGGTTTAGCCGGTGCGAAACTAAAAATCGATGCCGATCTTGCCGAGGCATTGCGCGATCTCGCCGCCATCGCTCAGATCGGCGCCAGCGAAGACGACGATACGCAGGACAGCAGCGAAAGCGATTTATTTTCCATCTGCGAATATGTGCGTCTGACCGCGGTGGAAATTTTTGCCGAATACAACGCTGCGCCTACCATTCCCGCCAATAGCGCGGCAAACGCGCTAGTGCCGGACGCCTCGACCAGCGCTTCGCCGGCGGATTTATTCAAGCGCAAAAAATTACATTGAGCCTCTCATCAAAAACTCCCGTTCTTAATCGATAGCCGACAGCCGATAACCTCCTATGACCAGCAAAATCAGCCCGCAAGAATTCGCTCGCCGCCGCCGCGATTTAATGGCGCAGATGGAGCCCAACAGCATCGCCATCGTGCCCGCGGCGCGCGAAAAAATTCGCAATCGCGACGTCGAATTTCCATTTCGTCAGGACAGCGATTTTTATTATTTAACCGGCTTCCCCGAACCCGATGCGGTTTTGGTGTTATTGCCCGGGCGCCCGCATGGCGAAGTGGTGATTTTCTGTCGCGAGCGCGATCCGACCATGGAGTTATGGAACGGTTATCGCGCCGGCCCCGAGGGCGTGTGCGAAAACTTCGGCGCCGACGACGCTTTTCCGATCGGCGATCTCGACGACATTCTGCCCGGCTTGATCGAAGGCCGCGAACGCGTCTATTACGCGATGGGCCGCAACGCCGATTTCGATCGCCGCGTCATGCAATGGGTCAACGTGATTCGCTCGAAGGTGCGCGCCGGCGCGCATCCGCCCGGCGAATTTCTCGATCTCGATCATCTGTTGCACGAATTGCGTTTATTTAAAAGCGCCGCCGAGCTGCGCGTCATGCGCGAAGCCGGAAAAATTTCCGCGCACGCGCATAACCGCGCGCTGACATTTTGCGAGCCCGGCCAATACGAATATCAATTGGAAGCGGAGATTCTGCACGAATTCGCCCGCAACGGCGCGCGCCATCCGGCTTACGGCACGATCGTCGGCGGCGGTGCCAACGGCTGCATCCTGCACTATCGCGAAAACGATGCGGTGCTGCGCAGCGGCGATCTGGTACTGATCGATGCGGGCTGCGAATTGGAGCATTACGCGGCCGATATCACCCGTACCTTTCCGGTCAACGGCAAATTCAGCAAGGAGCAGCAGGCGCTGTACGAAGTAACGTTGGCGGCGCAACTTGCGGCGATCGATAGCATTAAACCCGGCTGCCATTGGAACGAACCGCACGAAATCACGGTGCGCGTGATCACCCAGGGTCTTGCCGATTTGGGCTTGCTCGACGGCGAACTCAACGAATTAATCGAAACCGAAGCGTATAAAAGTTTTTACATGCATCGCGCCGGCCATTGGCTCGGCATGGACGTGCACGATGTCGGCGATTATAAAGTCGGCGGCGAATGGCGCGTGCTGGAGCCGGGTATGGTGATGACGGTCGAGCCCGGCATTTACGTTGCGCCGCACGACACGAAAGTGGCGCGCAAATGGCGCGGCATCGGCATTCGCATCGAAGACGATGTGGTGGTGGCGAAAAAGGGCAACGAAGTCATTACCGGCGAAGTGCCAAAGACGGTGCACGATATCGAAAAAATCATGCGCGAGCGACCTGCCGCGTGAGTGTCGATTACGATGTCGTCATCGCCGGCGGCGGCATGGTCGGCATCAGCTTCGCACTCGCGATCGAACATTTAAGCGCCGGACAACTGCGAATTTTGGTGGTGGAAAGTTTTGCGATTCCTGCCGCCCATGAAAACTCCGCGCCGGTTTATCGCCCTAGCTTCGATGCGCGCGCCACCGCGCTGTCCTACGGCAGCCGCCGTATCTTCGAAAATATCGGCATCTGGCCGCTGCTCGAAACGCACACCTCGGCGATCGAAAATATTCACGTATCGGAGCGCGGTCATTTCGGCAGTGCAACGCTGAACACCGGGCAGCGCGCTTGGCCCGCGCTCGGCTACGTGGTGGAAAATGCCTGGCTCGGCAACGTTTTGTTAAATGTTTTGCGACGACGGCCGGCGATCACCCTGCTGAGTCCGGCAAAAGTTGTCGATTACATTCCCGGTGCGGAGCACGCGACGGTAATTGTCGAGAACGACCAGCAACGACAGAGTTTTTCGACACGATTATTAAGTATCGCCGACGGCGCGAATTCCAAGCTGCGCACGCGCTTATGCATCGGTAACACCACGCACGACTACCACCGCCAAGCCATTATCGCCAACGTCAGTTGCGCGCGTCCGCACTGCGGCTGGGCTTACGAGCGCTTCACCGATTGGGGACCGATGGCGCTGTTGCCATTGAGCGACAGCGAATCGGGTCAGCCGCGCATGGCGCTGGTTTGGACCATGACCGGCGCGCGCGCGGCGGATCTGCTCGAATGCGCGGATAAGGATTTTCTCGCCGCGCTGCAGCAGCGCTTTGGGCAGCGTCACGGTCGCTTTATCAGAGTTGGTGAGCGCGGCAGCTACGACCTGAAACTGGTTACCGCCGACGAGCAGGTGCGCCGCCAATGCGTGTTGATCGGCAATGCCGCGCACAGCCTGCATCCGGTAGCCGGCCAGGGTTTTAATCTCGCGCTGCGCGATATATTGCGACTGGCAAAAATAATTGCCGACGCTACCGTCGCTCGCGAAACTATCGGCGAGCTGAATGTATTGCAGCGCTACGCCGCGCAGCAGGCCGGCGATCAGTGGAAAACGATTTTATTTTCCGATCGCATTACCGCGCTTTTCGAACAGCCGAACCCTTTGGCCGGCGGGTTGCGACGCATCGGTTTAACCATGCTCGATCTGAATACCGACTGGAAAAATTATTTTATCGATCACAGTGCCGGCTACCAGCCGGGCGCAGCCTTAGGAGTGTAACCATGCTGCCGCAGCAATTCGATGTGGTCATTGTCGGCGCCGGCCTGGCGGGCACGGCACTGGCCGCCGCACTCGGCGGAAGTACATTGCGCGTGGCGCTGATCGAAGCGCAGCCGCTATCGCTCGAATGGCCCACGCTGCAGGATAGCGTCGATAATTTCGATAGCAGAGTCAGCGCGCTCACCGCCGCCTCGCAAAATTGGCTGCAGCAGTTGGGCGCATGGCCCTTGGTCGCCGCGCGCCGGCTCGCGGCGTATCGGCACATGCATGTGTGGGATGGCGAGGGCACCGGCGCAATTACGTTCGATGCGGAAGCCGTCAATCAACCGATGCTCGGGCATATCGTCGAAAATAATTTACTGCAGACCGCATTACTGCATTGCGTGTCGCGCCATAATAATGTGCAAATTTTCAGTGCGACGCGCGTCGCCGACTATTCTCGGCAAGCGGATCGCATCGAGATATCGCTCCACGACGGCAAAATATTGCGCGCCGAATTGTTGGTCGCCGCCGATGGCGCCAATTCGCGCGTGCGCGAGTGGGCCGGCTTTAAAATGCGCGAGTGGGATTACGGACATCATGCGTTGGTCGCCACCGTCGCCACCGAACTGCCGCACCAATACACCGCCTGGCAAATTTTTCGCCGCGAGGGGCCGCTGGCATTCTTGCCGTTGCGCAGCAGCGATGACGACCAACAATTTTGCTCGATCGTATGGTCGACGACACCAGAGGAAGCAGAGACGCTCCTCGCGTTAACCGATATTGAATTCCGCGCTCAACTCGGCAACGCTTTCGAACACAAACTCGGCGCGATTACCGCCGCGAGCCGGCGCCTTAGTTTTCCGTTGCGCGCTCGCCATGCGCAGGATTATGTACAACCCGGTGTCGCACTGATCGGCGATGCCGCGCATACCATCCATCCGTTAGCGGGCCAAGGTATCAATCTCGGCCTGCTCGATGCGCAGGCGTTGGCCGGTGAAATACTGCGCGCGACTCAGCGCGGATTGCGCGCTGCCGAGCCGAGCGCGCTGGCGCGTTATCAGCGCCAGCGCAAGAGCAACAATCTCGCAACATTGGCGGCAATGGAGGGCTTCAAACGCTTGTTCGGCGCCGGCAATTTACAGGCGCGATTATTGCGCAATACCGGCTTGAAATGGGTCGATCGCAGCGCACCGCTAAAGCGCATCTTGATTCGGCAGGCGATGGGGCTGGGTAACTAACGACTACTTTCTTGCTGGCTCGTCGGCTTGCATATATTGCGCGGCGATGGCTTCCACATCGATTTTCCGCAAGCCCTTATTGAACGCGGCAGCGATGCGGTCGTTGTCGCCAATAACAACCTGAACGAATACTGCGCATTCTCGATCGTAAACCCGTCGGCGCGCTAGCCGTCGCGCCGTGCGGGTTGTATTTCCAATCGCCGCAGGTAGAATGCCGGACAATTGCGGCAGCGAATTCTAAGAGAGCCAACCATGAGCAACACACCCAGCGAACTCAAATACGCCAGCAGCCACGAGTGGGCGCGCCTCGAGGAAGACGGCACTGTCACGGTCGGTATCAGCGATCACGCGCAGAACGCGCTCGGCGATGTAGTTTTTGTCGAGCTGCCGGAAGTCGGGCGCGAATTGACCGCCGGTCAGGAAGCCGGCGTGGTGGAGTCGGTCAAGGCCGCATCGGATATTTACGCGCCGGTCTCCGGCGAGGTGATCGCGATCAACGACGTGCTCGAGGATAGCCCCGAGACGATCAACGGCGATCCCTATCAACTCGGTTGGTTTTTCCGCCTGCAACCGAGCGATCCGAGCGAACTGGAAAATCTGCTCGATGCCGATGCTTATCAAGAGTTGTGCGACGACGAATAATCGCTACGCGGTGTCGGTATAACGCGACACCGCCCTCCGCCGCCGACTAGTCGTATCGCTAATTAGTCACGCCGTAGTCAATCTCACTCCACGAGCAAGCCGCTATGGCCGACGCATTCCCTCCGTTATTTCTCAATCCCAATGCCGAGCGCCGCCTGCGCGCCGGCCACGTGTGGATCTATAGCAACGAAATCGACAACGCGCGCTCGCCGCTGAAGCAGTTCGAGAGCGGCCAGCAGGTCGCGGTGCACAGTGCGAACGGTAAAGCGGTCGGCATCGCCTACATCAATCCGCACACGCTGATCAGCGCGCGTTTAATCAGCCGCGATCATCCGCTCGATAAATCGCTGCTGGTGCATCGCATCAACATTGCACTGGCTTTGCGCGAGCGTTTATTCGCCGAACCGTATTATCGGTTGATCTATGGCGACAGCGATGGCCTTTCGGGTTTAGTGGTCGATCGCTTCGGCGATTATCTGGTGGTGCAAATCAATACCGCCGGCATGGAGCGCGTACTCGACGACATCGTCACCGCGCTCTGCCAGGTAATCAAACCGCAAGGCATTTTGTTAAAAAACGATTCGCGCGTACGCGCTTCGGAAGAATTGCCCGAATACGTGAAAGTGGCATTCGGCGAAGTACCCGAACACGTCGAGCTGATCGAAAACGGCTGCCGCTTTTCGGCACCGGTATACCACGGACAAAAAACCGGTTGGTTTTACGATCATCGCAATGCCCGCGCGCGCCTCGCTTCGTACGCAAAAGGCCGGCGCGTTCTGGACGTGTTTTCATATATCGGCGGCTGGGGCATTCAAGCCGCGCTCGGCGGCGCCAGCGAAGTCACGCTGCTCGACAGTTCCGCCAGCGCGCTGCAACTGGCGCAACATAACGCCGAGTTAAACGGCGTCGGCGACAAAGTGAAAACGCTGGAGGGTTCGGCGTTCGATGTGTTAAAAAATCTGCACGACAGCGAAGAACGCTTCGACACCATCATTCTCGATCCGCCGGCCTTTATTCCGCGCCGCAAAGATATTCGGGCCGGCGAGACCGCGTATCGACGCATCAACGAATTAGCGATTCGCCTGCTGAGTCGCGACGGCTTTTTAATCTCCGCTTCGTGTTCGTTGCATCTAACGCGCGATTCGCTGACCGATATTTTACGCGCCAGCGCACGCCATCTCGATCGCCAGTTACAAATACTCGAACAACACGGCCAGGGCGCCGATCACCCGGTACATCCGGCGATCGCGGAAACCGATTATTTAAAAAGCGTGTTTTGTCGGGTGCTGCCGGTGTAGGGAAGAATAATGAAGCAACAGCACTGCACAGGTTAACTAAGCACCACTCCGTATAAGTACGCACTTCAGCATAAGCCCCCGGCCAATGAAGCCAGAAACGGCAGCAGTAACCTAATTGCGGCCGACTCAAATGCAAGAGCGATTATCTGGCACTGTCGGCAAGATTTACGAATGCCGTGCGCGCAGCGCCCGACCTAAATGGCAACTTGCTAATTTAAAAGAAATTTTTCATATTGGCCTGAATCGTGGATGAAATCTTGTAGCTGCAAATATCAATAATGCTCCGCAGCGGCAAACGACAAAGGTGAATTATGATGAATATCGGCGGGCGGGTTTTGACACGGGATGGATCGCTGGGGATTATCGTTAGCCTTTTTGGGAAAACGGCGCGCATCTGTTATTTGACACCGGACGAGCGACTGACTTACATCGCAGCAACCCATTTAGTGAGCCAACTGAGCGCAGCCCCGGAAAGCGGCAAATAATTCAACCCAAACGGCGGCGTTATTGGGGATGGGTCACGATTTATCTGGACCATATCCCGCTAAATCGTCGCAACGGAAAAACCATAATTTTAACTAATTTTTAGCGGCCGCGATTTTGAAGATCGACATCGTGGCCCGCTCCCAGTTTTGCTCCGCCGTAAGTGTCAGTTGTTAATTATTAGTTAACAACTCCGCGCATCGACATGGGCGTCGTGTCTTTAACTAAGATCCAACAACTAACAACCAACAATGCGCGTCAAAGGCGCGCTAAATCCATCCTCGCTCCGAAAACGATATGCAGTCGTCGGCGCCGACGATGACGTGATCGATCAACCGAATTTCGACTAGCGCCAACGCTTCGCGCAGCCGATCGGTAATGCGACGATCGGCTTGGCTCGGTTCGGCGATACCCGACGGATGATTATGTGCAACGATCACGGCCGCGGCGTTGTGCCGTAGACAGTGCCTGACCACTTCGCGCGGATAGACCGAGGCACCGTCGATCGTGCCGTAAAACAAGCGCTCGAAAGCCAGCATGCGGTGCTGATTGTCGAGAAATAACACGGCGAAGACTTCGCGCGCCTCATCGCGCAAATGCGTCTTCAAATACAGACGCGTCAATGCGGGGCTAGTGAGGATATCGCCCTGCCGCAAGCTTTCGTGCATGTGTCGGCGCGCCATTTCGAGCACCGCCTGTAACTGCACGAACTTCGCTGCGCCCAAGCCGTGCACCGCACAAAATTCGTTCTCGGCGGCTTCGAGCAAGCGCCGCAAACCGCCGAAACGCGCCAAGACTTCGCGCGCCAAATCGACGGCACTTTTACCGGCCACGCCGGTGCGAAGAAAAATTGCCAGCAATTCGGCATCGGTCAAAGATTGCGCGCCGCGCGCGCGTAGTTTTTCGCGGGGCCGCTCTTGCGTCGGCCAATCGGTGATTGCCATAACACCCTCCTTGGTGAAGTAATAATCCTATACGACAACTCAAAATCGCTTGGCTTCAAGACCAATCGCTAAGCCGGCGTCGGACGGGCGCAACAGGCGCGCTTTCAAAACACCGTCGCGACTGTGTAAATTGCGGCCCCGCGTGCACGACTTCCTTGCTCTCGCGCACAAATCCGGCTGGTCAAAATGCGCTGTATTTGCGCAATTAATGTTATCTTAACTTCAGCAATTATCCCAGTCGGCGGAAGTTATGGGCCACCTCAATAATCGACATATTCTCCTCGGCGTCACCGGCGGCATCGCGGCCTACAAAGCGGCCGATCTCGTGCGCCGACTGCAGGATCTCGGCGCTGAAGTGCGCGTCGTGATGACGCGGGCAGCGCAGGAATTTATTACGCCGCTCACCCTGCAGGCATTATCCGGCAATACCGTACATACCGATTTGCTCGACCCCGCCGCGGAGGCCGCGATGGGGCATATCGAGCTGGCGCGCTGGGCGGATTTGGTGTTGATCGCGCCGGCCAGCGCGGACTTTATCGCGCGACTCGCCCACGGCCGCGCCGACGATCTATTGACGACCCTATGCTTAGCGACGCCCGCCCCGATTGCATTGGCGCCGGCGATGAACCAAGGCATGTGGCGCGATGCCGCCACGCAGGCCAACATAGCCTTGCTGCGCTCGCGCGATGCGGTTTTTCTCGGTCCGGCGGAGGGCTCGCAAGCCTGCGGCGATGTCGGCCCCGGCCGCATGCTGGAGGCGCACCAACTGGCCGCGCTGGCGGCCGATTTGTTTCCTTCGCGACTGCTGGACGGCAAGCGCGTGCTGATCACCGCCGGACCGACCCGCGAAGCGATCGATCCGGTGCGCTATATCAGCAATCACAGCTCCGGCAAAATGGGCTTCGCGCTGGCGCAAGCCGCGGCGGATGCCGGCGCCCACGTCACACTGATCGCCGGACCGGTGGCATTGAGCACCCCCGAGCGCGTAGCGCGGATCGATGTCGAGAGCGCGCAGCAAATGTTCGATGCCGCCATGGCGCAGGCGGCAAACTGCGATGTGTTTATCGCCGCCGCAGCGGTTGCCGATTATCGTCCCGTGCAAATTGCCACCGACAAAATCAAAAAGCAGGCAGAGGAAATGCTGCTGACGCTGGTGCGCAATCCCGATATCGTCGCGGCCGTGGCCCAGACCAGACCGAAGCCTTTTACTGTCGGCTTCGCCGCAGAGACGCAGCGCGTCAACGAATATGCGCGCGATAAATTGGAGCGCAAAAATCTGGATATGATTGTCGCTAACGATGTCGCGCAACCCGGCATCGGCTTTAATAGCGATAACAATGCAGCGACCGTATTGTGGTGCGATGGCGAAATGGTTATTGGCGAGCGCTCCAAGACGCTGCTCGCCCGCGAGCTTATAATACTGATTGCGCGCGGCTTACATCTGCAACTGGCCTAGCGGCCAACATAGCGGCAAAAGCCGGCCCGCAGGCGCGCGGCAATTAAACATAACGCGTAGCAATTGAAGATAAAGAGGATCATAGGGAACAATGGCGAAATCATCGATAAAAACCCCGCCAGCAGCAACTAACGCGCGCACCGCTCAGAATACTTTGATGCGCATTATCTTGCGCGGCGCTGCAGTGGGATTAGCCGCCGTGATTATCTCCTTCGCCTATCTAATTATTTACGATCTACCGGTGCAAAATCGCGCGCATGAGCGACAGCTGAGCAGCGAGTTAGCCGCGCAACAAGCGCAAGCGATCAACGAATTTACCCAACAACTACAAGCGCGCCTGGCCGCTGTCGCAGGCAGCGGCGCTCTGCTCGAGCATTTTAATACGCAGGGTGCCGATCTCGGCGCTCTGCAAACCGAACTGCAACATAGTTTCCCCGAGGCATTAAGCCTGCGCCTAATCCCGCTCGGCTCGCTGGGCATAGCCGGCGTCGACAATGCGCAGGCGGGCCTGCGCAACAATATCGAGGTGGATATGTTGCGGCGCGTATCGGACGGCGCCGCCAGCCAGCCGGAGGCCTACCAAGTCGATAAGCAGTGGCTGATTTCTTTTGTGCAGCCGGTCATCGCCGCCAATAGCAAATTTGCCAGCGGTGCTATTTTGGTCACCGTCCCCGCCGCCTACGTCGAGAAGTTATTAGCGCGCGGCGTGGGCCAGCGCGGCAATGCGGCGCTGATACAGAAAGTCGGCAGTCAGGCGCTGGCCGTTGCCAACGCGGGTAGCGGCGATGCGCAGGAGTATCAGCAGGCGTCGATGCTAGCTGTACCGCAATGGCAACTGCAGCTAACACCCTCCGCCGGCTGGCTGGAATCGGTGCACCAGTCTTCGCTGACATTGCTGTTGTTAATGAGCTTTAGCGCCGTGGCGATTTTATTGGGGCTATTGCTGTGCGCGAAAGATTTTCGACGCGCACTCGAGCGCAATTTACTCGCCCTGGTGGGCAACGAAGCCGTCGACCTGCCCGGCTTCGCCGAGCTACGCCAACAATTGCAGCGCAAATTAGCCGCCGCGCCAAAATCAAAAGCCGAGGCGACGCCCGAGCCGGAGGTTGCCGCGGCGCCGTCGGCCGAGAAGCTAGAGACACCGCTGCACGTGGTCGAAGAGCTGGATGAACTACCGACCCAGATGCCGGATACGATTTTTCGCGCTTACGATATTCGCGGTATCGCCGCGCACCAATTGACCGACGACATCGTCTATCAAATCGGGCAGGCGATCGGCAGCGAAGCCGTCGAGCGCGGCCAGCAGGACATCATCGTTGCACGCGACGGTCGCGCCAGCAGCGAAGCGATTGCCGACGCGTTGATACGCGGCCTGCGCGACAGCGGCCGCAATGTAATCGATATCGGTTTACTGCCGACGCCGGTATTGTATTTCGCGACGCATCAACTCGGCACGCAGAGCGGCGTCATGATCACCGGCAGCCATAATGGCGCCGAATACAATGGACTGAAAATCGTCATCGGCGGCAAGACGCTATCTGGACAGGCGATCGTCGCACTTAAATCCCGCATTCAGGAGCGCCGCTATAGTCGCGGCAAAGGCAATTATCGCGCGGAGCAAATCGACGATCGCTACATCGATTACATCCTCAACGACGTGGCTATCGCCCAGCCGTTGAAAATCGTTATCGATGCCGGTAATGGCGTGACCGGCATCATCGCTCCACGCCTGTTTCAGGAGCTGGGCTGCGAAGTGATTCCGCTGTATTGCGATATCGATCCCAACTTCCCCAATCATCAACCCGACCCAAGCATTGCAAAAAATCTTGCCGGCCTGGTAAAAGTCGTGCTCGAAAAAGGGGCCGATATCGGCATCGCCTTCGACGGCGACGGCGATCGGGTTGGTATCGTGACCGGCAGTGGCGCCATCGTCGCCGCCGATCGCCTGCTGATGTTGCTGGCGCAGGATGTGGTATCGCGCAATCCCGGCGCCGACGTATTATTCGATGTCAAATGCAGCCGCAGCCTAAACAATGTGATCAGCAGCTACGGTGGACGGCCGATCATGTGGAAGAGCGGACATTCCTTTATGAAGGAGAAGATGGCGGAGACCGGCGCGCTGTTGGGCGGTGAGTTCAGCGGTCATATCTTCTTCAACGAGCGCTGGTTCGGCTTTGACGATGGCATGTATGCGGCCGCGCGCCTGATCGAAATCCTTAGCACCACCGACCCCAATCTCGACGAGCAATTAGCTGCTCTGCCGAACAGCGTCAGCACGCCGGAAATTAAAATCGAAGTGGATGAGCACACAAAATTTGAGATCATCGAAAAACTCGCGCTGAATGCCAAATTCGACGATGGTAAATTGACCACGCTCGACGGTATTCGCGTCGACTTTCCCGACGGCTGGGGCTTGGTGCGGGCTTCGAACACTACGCCGGCGCTGACACTACGCTTCGAAGCGGACAATGATGAAGCTTTGTTGCGTATCGAAAACTTATTTAAAGATCGGCTGAGCACGATTGATCCGCGACTCGATTTTGGTTTCTAATACGAGGGTTTTGCCGCTCCGTACATTTTCCGCAATGATCGCGCTCGGAAACTGTTGCCCTTAAAACTGTTGTCCTTAAATTATCGCCTTTAAAACACAAGAGAAACGCCATGTCCTTGTCTCGCGAAGCCGCCGCCAATGTCGCCAGCGTGCTTACCGAAGCACTACCCTATATCCAGCGCTTCACGGGCAAAACCATCGTCGTTAAATTCGGCGGCAACGCCATGGTCGCCGACAACCTGACCGCCAGCTTCGCCCGCGATATCGTGTTGATGAAACTGGTCGGCATGAATCCGGTAGTGGTGCATGGTGGCGGGCCCCAGATCAACGATCTGCTCGATAAGCTCAATATCAAATCGCAGTTCATCGGCGGCATGCGCGTGACCGACAGCCAGACTATGGATATCGTTGAAATGGTACTGGGTGGCAGCGTCAATAAAGCCTTGGTCACACTGCTCAATCGCAGCGGCGGCAAGGCGATCGGTATCACGGGCAAGGATGGCGGTTTAATTCGCGCACGCAAAATGCAGCTCTCGCATCAAACCGCCGACATGGCGCAGCCGGAATTGCTCGATATCGGTCAGGTCGGCGAAGTCCAGGCGATCGACACCAGTATCATCGATACACTGGTGGCGAGTAATTTCATTCCCGTCATCGCACCGATCGGCTTCGATAACGACGGCGCCTCGTACAACATCAACGCCGATTTGGTAGCCGGCAAAATGGCGGAAGTTTTAAAGGCCGAGAAATTGATGCTGCTGACCAATGTTGCGGGGCTGCAAGATAAAGCCGGTAAAGTATTGACCGGGCTCACGACCCATCAGGTCGATGGTTTGATCGCGGATGGCACTATCTATGGCGGCATGCTGCCGAAAATCGCCTGCGCGCTCGACGCCGTCAAAGGCGGCGTGACCAGTGCGCACATTATCGACGGTCGCGTGCCACATGCGGTATTGCTGGAAATATTCACCGACGAAGGCGTCGGCACATTAATTACCAATCGTCGGAACTGAGTCGCAAGCTTATGCGCTCAATGCGGTTGCCGCGCGCAACCGCAACCGCTACGATGGCCCGACTAAAAACAAACATAACGTGACTATGACCAAGAAAACCTCCCGCCGCCAGCAGATCCTAGAGTCCCTTGCCCATATGCTCGAGGAAAGTCCGGGCGAGCGCATTACTACCGCCGGCCTTGCAAAAGCGGTCGGTGTTTCCGAGGCCGCGTTGTATCGGCACTTCCCCAGCAAGGCAAAAATGTTCGAGGGTTTGATCGAATTTATCGAGGAAAACGTGTTCAGCCGCGTCAACCTCATCGTCAGCAATGAAACCACCGCACTGGCGCGCTGCGAAAAAATCATCGGTTTGCTGCTGGCCTTTGCCGAGCGCAATCCCGGCATCAGCCGCATTTTGATTGGCGATGTCCTGATCGGCGAAACCGGGCGCCTGCGCGCACGCATCACGCAGTTTTACGATCGCCTGGAAACGCAGTTGCGACAAATTCTACGCGACGCGGAGTTACATGAAGGCGTGCGCCCAGCCATTCCGATTTCGGCAGCGGTTAATTTATTGATGGCAAATGCGGAGGGCCGCATCGGTCAATTCGTGCGCAGCGAATTTAAACGCCGCCCAACCGAATACTGGCAGGAGCAATGGCCCGTATTGATGGAAGGCTTTTTTAAACCGGCACTGTTGGCTCGCACCAGTTCTTCCTGAACTCCGCTTTTTCGGCTATTTTGCCACCGCTCAGCTGTGCTCGCTAATTCTGAGATAGGCTCTAGTTATCTACTATTATCCGCCGCCGGCATTACGGCGCCGAAATTCGACTACGTCCTGCAAGGCTTTAAAGCGCTCGATATCTTTTTGAAAGCTGGCGTTGACCGCCTCTTTATCCTGCGTGCGCTGGGCGATCGATTCCTCGATATCGGCGATCTCGCGCTTCAACATTTCCATATTGGAAGTGATCGCCGCAGGCACCGCTACGCCGCGTCGCTCCATATCCGCCGCCTTGCCTTGCTCGCTCTCGATCTGCCCTTTTACCGACAATAAATTGCTATGCAGGATGCTGAGACGAACATCTATCTCGCGCAAGGCGCGGTCGCGCGCGGCGACGATATCGTCGGTGGTGCTATAGCGCAGCAAGAGATTTTTATCCCACTCCTGCAGGCGCTTGGCTTCGGCATCGAGAGCTTGCGCGCGCGCGCCCTCTTCGCCGGTCAATTGGCGCGGCACCGTTTCTACGACACGGCCGTCGGGCGTCAATACTTCGTAGCCATTTTTGACGAATTCCGGCGGCACGTGATCGTCGATGCCCACCACGCCCTTATCGGTCTTATAACGATATAAATTCTTGCCTGCGGCATGGCAGTTACCGCTGGCGGCTAGCGTCAATGCCAACAGCAAAGCACCCAGCAGGCGCTGCCGATTATTGTTGCGAGTTTCCAATACCACTGCACCGGCCCTATCGCGATGAAGAATTGATTGTAGCGGATTTTGCCGGAGCGACGCCGTATTGGTCGCGATAGGCCTGTACTCGCGCCAAGTCCGCTGCCGCGCCTTGCTGCTGCAAATACTGGAGGATTTGCTCAAGACTGATAATGCTGAAAACCGGCACGCCGAAATCGCGCTCGACCTCTTGAATTGCCGATAGCTCGCCACGCCCGCGCTCCTGGCGATCGAGCCCGATAATAATACCGGCGACTTCGGCGCCCGCCGCTTGAATCAGGGAAATGACTTCGCGCACGGCCGTACCGGCGGTGATGACATCGTCGACGATCATTACCCGGCCCCGCAACGGCGCGCCGACCAATACGCCGCCCTCGCCATGATCTTTAGCTTCTTTACGATTGTAGAGATAGGGTACATCGCGCTGAAACTTATCCGCCAACGCACAAGCGGTCGTCGCCACCAATGGAATGCCTTTGTAGGCCGGCCCGAACAGCACATCGAATTCGATGCGGTTGTCGGCCAATGCCTGGGCATAACAATGCCCCAACTCCAGCAACGCGGCCCCCGAGCAAAAACGCCCCGCATTGAAAAAATAAGGACTGATACGCCCGGATTTCAACGTGAACTCGCCAAAACTGAGGGCTTGTTGGCGTAGTGCCAACTCGATAAAACGCTGCTGATAGGCCTGCATAAAATTACTGCCGTGTGGGTTGAAAGCGGTTATTGGCATTTTACATCAGCCCTACAGAGGGCATCGAAGCATTCTTTCTACTATTTTCCACTCTATAATCAATTTAGACGTATACGAAGAGCACCTAAGCTCGGGTATCATAAATATACGCAATCAACGAGGCGACTATGCGAATCATCAGTTTTTGTGCGGACTCTATTCGAGTCGCCGCCAAGCGTGGGTTTTACGACTGGGCTTTCGATCAGGACGCCGACTTTATTTGCGTGCAAAACCTCGCCGCTCAAGAGTACGACCTGCAGGAGCCGGTGTTCTTTCCCGAGGGCTACAACGCCTATTTCTTCGATGCGGTCGAGCCGAATACCAATGGCGTTGCAATCTACTGCCGCGGCATGCCGAAAGCCATCATGACCGGCCTCGGTTTCGCCGATTTCGATATGGAGGGACGCTATATTCAAGCGGACTTCGATCGAATCAGTATCGGTTGCCTACTGGCACCCAGCGCGTATCCGTTCGATGCGGCGCAGCAAGCCCACAAAAATCGCTTCTACGAGCAGTATCAGGCGCACCTCAACAAAGTTCGCAATAAGCGTCGCGAATTTTTTATCTGCGGCAACTGGAATATTGCACACCGGCCGGAAGATGTGCAGAGCGCGGCGCGCAGTAGCGGGCTGTCGGGCTACCTGCCCGAAGAACAACAGTGGATGGACCACCTGTTCTCCGATCTCGGCTATGTCGATGCATTTCGCGAAGTGAATAAAGACCCGGACGAATTTACCTGGTGGCCGGACGGCGGTCGCAACGAAAATGGCTGGCGCACGGATTATCAGGTAGTTTCCGCGAGCTTGCGCTCGCGGGTGGAATACGGCGCGATCTATAAAAACCAAGAGTTTTCCACGCACGCGCCACTGATTATGGATTACGACTTCGAATTGTTTTAAGCGCCGGCAACTCTGGAACCGAAACTACACCTGCGCCCTACACCTCCACTAAAGCCCGGCGCTGCGCCTCGATCAATTGCGCGATACCCGCGCGTGCCAGACTCAACATTGCCTGCAGCTCATCGCCCGAAAAAGGCGCGCCTTCCGCCGTGCCCTGGATCTCGACAAACCCGCCCTGTTCGGTCATCACCACATTCATATCGGTTTCGGCCTTTGAGTCTTCCGCATAATCGAGATCGAGCACCGGTACGCCGTCGTATACACCGACCGATACCGCCGCCACCATCTGGCGCAACGGCTCGCCGCGCAATTTGCCGCGCGCGCCCAACGCGCGCAGCGCATCAGCCAACGCCACGCATGCGCCGGTTATCGCAGCGGTGCGCGTACCGCCATCGGCTTGGATAACGTCGCAATCGATGGTGATAGTGTTTTCGCCCAGCTGCGTCAAATCCACCGCATTGCGCAACGCGCGCCCGATCAAACGTTGAATCTCCACGGTGCGACCGCCCTGTTTGCCTCGTGCCGCTTCGCGATCCATGCGCGAGCCGGTCGAGCGCGGTAACATGCCGTATTCCGCCGTGATCCAACCCTGACCGGAGCCGCGCAAAAAACGCGGCACGTCGGTGGCGACGCTCGCCGTGCAAATGACCTTGGTATCGCCGAATGCGACCAATACCGAACCCTCGGCATGCTTGGTGAAATGGCGCGTAATATTGATTTCGCGCAATTGGTCCGGCAGACGTCCACTCGGTCGAATCATCGAATACTTCCTCTACATTGTCGCCACTGCGGCGGGCGCGCCATTATACAGACCGACACTGGCGACGCAGCGATATAATCCGGCTAAAATGGCGGCGTCGCTCAGTAGCTGCGGCGCCGCGCACTAACGCCACGCACTTCTCGCGAAGGATATTTCGATGACTTACAGCATGACTGCATTTGCGCGCCAGACCGGCGAATATACCTGGGGTTCGCTCGCCTGGGAAATCCGCTCGGTCAATCATCGCTACCTTGAGCCGAGCTTCAAATTGCCGGAATCGTTGCGCCTGCTCGAAAGCGATTTGCGCGAACAGCTGCGCGCGCACGTCGCGCGCGGTAAAGTGGAATGCAGTTTGCGCCTGATACAAAATAGCGCGGCTGACGCTCACCTTGCAGTCAACGCGCCATTGCTAGAGCAGATAATCGCCGCGAGCGTCCTGGTGCAAGCAAAACTGCCGCATGCGACTGCATTAAACCCATTGGAGCTACTCGCGTGGCCAGGTGTGCTTCAGCAGCCAGAAAGTGACAGCGATGCCATCAACCGCGCGGCGACGGAATTATTTGCGCGCGCGGTACAACAATTAGTCGAGAATCGTGCCCGGGAAGGCGCTGCATTACGACAATTTATTGAAACTCAATTGGATGCCGTCACGGTAATCATCGAGTCTGCCAGAGCGCAAATGCCATTGATCTTGAATGCGCAAAAACAAAAGCTGGAAGCACGTTTAGCAGAACTCGCTAGCGAACTAAATCGCGAACGGATCGAGCAGGAAATAGTCATTCTGGCACAAAAGAGCGACGTAGAAGAGGAACTGGATCGGCTACAAACGCATATTAAAGAGGCGCGCCGCGCCCTCCAGCAGCGCGAACCCTGCGGGCGGCGGCTCGACTTTCTGATGCAGGAGTTTAATCGCGAGGCTAACACGCTGTCTTCGAAATCGCTGGCGGCCGATACCACGCTGAACGCCGTACACCTCAAAGTATTGATCGAACAAATGCGCGAGCAAGTGCAGAACATTGAGTAGCATATCAAACCATCTCACTCAATCTCACCCTCCCCAAAAGCCCGCTGTCCATGCGGGTTTTTCATACCTCTGCGTTGCATTCCATATCAGCATGTCTCATAGTTGGCGTGTACCCCTATGTGTACCTGTACAGGTACAGGGTACGAATTTAGGGGTACACGGGCGGCGAACTATGAACAACCTCAGCGATATGCAAATTCGGGCATGGATTAGAGCGGGCGAGCGCTTCGAAGGGCGCAGCGATGGCGATGGCCTAGTGCTGTGCTGGCGCGACAGCTATGCCACCCCCGTGTGGAAGCTCCGTTATCGCTTCGCGGGCAAGCCGCGTGTGATGGCCCTCGGCAGCTATCGCGATCTATCGCTGGCGGACGCACGCAAAACAGCGAAGGAACTCCGAGCAAAGGTCGCTCTCGGCCATGACGTAGCAGGCGAAAAGCAGACTCGCAAAACCGATGCTGTCGCAAAGATCGAGGCCGACAAACTAGCGATCACCGTCGGTCAGTTAGCCGACGAGTTTTTCGAGCGCATGATTCTCGGAAACTGGAAGTTTCCAAATATCGTGAGAGGTCGGATCGAGAAAGATATTAAACCGATGATCGGTAAAGTCGCTGTCGAGGACGTGAAGCCGGCGCACATCGATGCGGTACTGCAATCAGTGGTGAAGCGTGGCGCGCCAACAGTGGCGAACGATGTGTTGCGCTGGCTGCGTCGCATGTTCGATTACGCCGTGAAGCGCCACATGGTAGAGATCAACCCGGCTGCCGCTTTTGATATGGCCGATGCTGGCGGCAAGGAAGAGTCGCGCGATCGCGCACTATCCGAGTCTGAGTTGACTCAGCTCTTCGCAGCGATGCGTATCGCCAAAGGCTTCAGTCGTCAAAACGAATTAACGGTGAAGCTTCTGCTTGTGCTCGCCGTGCGCAAAATGGAATTACTCGCCGCGCAATGGTCAGAGTTCGATCTCGATGAGCATATCTGGCACCTACCAGGCGACCGCACCAAGACCGGCGCCGCTATCGACATACCTTTGCCGCCGATCACCGTCGAATGGCTCCACGAGTTGCACGAAATGGCGGCAAGCAGTCGCTGGTTATTGCCCGCACGAAAAATGCAGCACCGGATGATTCCCCATATCGGCGAGAGCACCCTTGGCGTCGCGCTCGCAAAAGTTAAGCACAGCCTACCGCCCTTCACTGTTCATGACTTCCGGCGCACAGCGCGATCACACCTCGCGGCCTTGGGGGTACAACCCCATGTTGCCGAGCGCTGCCTTAACCACAAGCTGAAAGGTGTTGAGGGCATCTATGATCGATACGATTATTTCGAAGAGCGCAAAGCTGCTCTCAATGCTTGGGGCGCACTCTTGCTACAGCTCGAGGCTGGCGATAGCAATAAGGTTGTTCCTATAAAAAAACAGAGCACAATCTGAAAAAATTTGCCCCTAAGGGCAATAAAGCGGGCGCTGCTGGTGTCTCACCACCGACAGCGCCCTAACCACAAACACCTAAACAGAGGTGCAATATGGCTACTTCAAATAGTACCATTAGTATTCAAAATCACATCGCTTCAACCCCTTCCACAATGCTCCAATCTTTTGGCAACCTCACTGGGGACGCACTTTTTTCCGTTCAACCAGGTCTTAATGGAGTAGTCGCCCTGGAAAAAGCTTCATGCCTTTTTGCATCGGCACTGACGATGCTAAATGACCTCCAAGACAGAGGCGAAGCTGAATACGCCCTCGGCATTCACCACCTAGTAGATACAGGTAAGGCAATACTCGACTCGGTCAACCTCGGATTGTTGCAGTCAAAACGGAGAGGATCAAAGACAAACTCCGATGACATTATAAGAAATGGCTTTTCCGCTGTTACCCGCTGCGAGGTGGTTAACGATCTCGAACTCTCAATGAGCGAGATTTGCCCAGTTAAAACATCTCTTGAAGCCATAGAACGCTTAGCGGCTAATGATGAAGCAATCTGTGGCTTAGCGCGGCATGCGCGCAGCATGATAGATATTGTTCACAATGATCTTGATGTGCTGCGTGAGCGAGCAGAGAAAGCGGGGGTCGTTGGCGAATTGTTGCCTGAACGGCCCATTCCAGCGGTAGGTGTCGAAGTATAACGACTAGATAGTTAGTTTGCGGCGCCTAGATTGGCCAATCGAAAACGGGGTTAACTGATCCGTTGGCGCTGCAATTACCAACAACGAAGGTCAAGAACTAGATTCTTTTAATAAATTTTATAAAAAAAATCGCAACCAGGACGTTCCAAAAACAGATTCGTAGCATCACGATTAGTTACTCCACGTATATAGGAGTCACCCGGATGCAGCCGATTTCAGATCAGATTAAACCCTCGAAGCCTCAATCACGCAAAGCCAGTCTTCGCAAGCAGGCAACTGTAGACACTCTTTCAAACTTTGATTCCCTTCCCAATTCGGCTTATGTACGCCCGCAGGTGGTCGCTGCGCACAGCGACATTTCTATGGCCACTTTTTGGCGCCGCATTAAAAGTGGTGCGTTGCCAGCGCTTAAGGCCGGCCGCATGAACGTTGGCGACTATCGTCGTGCGATCGCAGCACACAGTACAACGGCGTAAGAAGAGGTGTTGCCGTGATCTTGTACACCAAAGCCCACCGCGCAAAGCTCGCTCAACTAGCCGCCAAACGCGTAGCTACAAGCAAACGCAAGCGGCAGACCGTTAAAACATGCCTCCGGCATCTGCAGGCGAGCATTTGATATGGCCCGAATACGCAGCATAAAGCCCGAGTTTTGGACTAGCGAGCAAATCGCGGAATGTTCGCCGAACGCTCGCCTGCTGTTCGTTGGCATGTGGAATTTCTGCGACGATTATGGGGTGCACCCCGCCTCGTGTGCGCGCCTGAAAATGGAAATATTTCCGGCCGACAGTTTTAGCCAATCCAATATTCGATCACTTGTCGATGAATTGATCGGAAAAAAATTGGTCATCGAATATGTGATCAATAACGAATCGTTTTGGTTCGTTACCGGCTGGGATAGGCATCAAAAACCCGATACCAAAACAGGGAAATGGCCAAGGCCGGACGGCACAATCGGTGGAAAAATTCGGCGTAAGGTCGCCGATAATTCGCCGAATGGTAGCGGAATTGTCGCCGACCATTCACCCCCGGAGTTGTTTCTTGGTTCTTGTTCCTTGGTTAATGTTAAAAACACTATTGTCGGAGACAAGCCTCCTCCGTGCCCACATCAAGAAATTATTGCTTTGTACAACAAAGCCCTTCCGGAGCTGCAAGCAGTGATCTCCGATCGCTGGAGCGGTACTAGGGCGAAGCATCTGCAAGCACGCTGGCGTGAATCACCAAAACATCAGTCGATCGATTTCTGGAAACAGTTTTTTACAGCGCTGCGTAACTACAGCTGGTATCTCGGCCAGAATGATCGCGGCTGGCGCGCCAACCTTGGTTGGATCGTCGAAAAGAAAAACTTCGATAACCTGGTTGAAAAATTCGTATCCGATTCGCGACGCTCGGTAGCGGCAACATGAGCGTATATCCTGACGAAATAGATTTGGCCCAACTGAGAACGCCACCGCACAGTCTCGAGGCTGAGCAGTCAGTGATAGGTGGTTTGCTGATCCCCGGTAGCGACCTTGATTCGGTGTCCGACCTGGTTGGCGAAAATGATTTTTACCACCCGGCACACCGTATTATTTTTCGGCGCATGGTCGACCTTGCCAATGCCGGCAAGCCGATCGACATCACCACAACGGCCGGGTCGTTATCGGCTGATGAAATGGAGCGCATTGGTGGATTTATTTATCTCGCGGACATAGCCCGCAGCACACCGAGCACGGCCAACATTCGCGCATACGCTGCGGCGGTCAAAGAGCGGTCCAGTCTACGCGCTCTGATTCGCGCCGGCGGCGAGATTGCCGAACTCGCCTATGACGCTGGCGGCCGTACCAGCATCGACCTAATCGACGAAGCACAACGCCTAGTGCTCGCGATCGACGATCGCAACGAGGAAACCACTGACACCCATGTATCGGCCTCGTTTCGAGATTACGTGGCCGAGCTAGAGCGCCGCGCAGCGTGCGATGGCCTTGCGGGCCTATCAACGGGGTTCCCCGATCTGGATAAACGCACCAACGGGCTTATGGGCGGTGATTTGATTATCCTGGCCGGCCGGCCCTCGATGGGCAAAACTGCGCTCGCCATGAACATCGCCGAGCACGCTGCGATTAACGAGGGTAAAGGCGTCCTCGTGTTCTCGATGGAAATGTCCCGCGTCCAGCTTATCGATCGCATGGTGGCCAGCGTCGGCAAAATTCCGTTTTCGCTACTGCGGTCGGGCGAAGTGTTCGGCAGCGATTACAACCACCTGATCACCCCCACCGCCAGCCGCATCAAAAGCTCAAAGCTCTACATCGACGAACGTGGCGCGCTCACGGTGCAGCAGATGCGCAGCGCCGCGCGTCGCCTTCACAAAAAACAGCCACTCAGCTTAATCGTGGTCGATTATCTGCAGCTTGCACGCGCTAAGGCCGAAAACCGAGTCAACGAAATTACCGCGGTAAGCCAAGGGCTCAAAGCATTGGCGAAAGAATTGAATGTCCCGGTGATTGCGCTATCGCAGCTCAGTCGCAAATGCGAAGAGCAAAAGCGACGGCCGATCAGTTCTGACCTTCGCGACTCCGGATCAATCGAGCAGGATGCCGACGCCATCTTTCTGATGTATCGCGACGAGTTTTACAACGAGGACTCACGCGACAAAGGAATGGCTGAAATTCATTGCACAAAGCTACGCAACGGCGACCCCGGCATTGATTGGTTACAAAGCAATCTAGCTATGTGTCGGTTTCAAAATCTTGCGGCGCCATACCAACCTCGAATCACCGAGACCACCAAAGCGGGGTTTGCCTATGATTAAATCAGTCGATCGCAGTAAATCGGCAATATCGAAGAGCCAAGCGCTTGAGCAGAAGGAGGCTCAACATCAGGCGATGGCCGAGCGCATATTGAATCCCAGCTTGGGGGCTGCGGCAACAATGTCCGCTTTCATCGGGGAGAACGACTGGGTGGACTCTATCGCATTGATGGATGCACTGACGGATAAATCAGACCGAGTAATTAATAGCGGTATACGGAATATAGAGGCCATATTAGTTACGCAAGCCCACACACTGGACTTGATCTTTAACACGCTGGCTTCAAAAGCTGCCAATACCGATAACATCAATAAACTCGACAGCTACCTTAGACTCGCATTGAAAGCGCAAAGCCAATGCCGCGCCACGTTGCAGACATTAGGTGAATTGAAAAACCCACCGTTGCTGTACGCGAAACAAGCCAACATCACCAACGGGCCGCAGCAGATTAACAATGGCGTTACGCCATCAACCACTACGCACGCGAGAGAAAACAAGATTCAGCAAAACGAACTATTGGAGCAGATACCAAATGAGCAGCTGGACACTAGAGCGCCGAGCAAGGCAGGCGGAGCTAATCAAGCAGTGGAAGCCATGGCAAAAATCGACAGGGCCGACAACGGCCGTAGGTAAAGCGTCGTCATCGGGCAATGCTTACAAGGGCAGACATCGGGCTAAGTTGCGTGAGTTATCGAGAACTTTGCGCGAACATCAGGAGTTTTTGGAAATGACAAAAACACTTTAACGGTATCAAACTCCATTGAGCAGAAGGGCTTCGAAATATTTTCTCAAAGCACTGCTAGCGGGGACTGGTCAGCGCTGCGAGAGCGATACCTGATCGATGTGCTCGATGAATTTACCGGTGAATCAGCCTCTGAGCTTCCGCTCGGTGATGATAGCGGCGTCACCAATAACAGTAATAGTTCGATCCCCGCAGTCGATGCAAATAATGTCATCGATATCACTGCTGGCTGGGGTCGTGGTCGTGACGCTATCCACCTGGTGGACAGGTTTAACGAGCTTCCGGCGCCGATAAAGCGCATAGCCAGTGCACACAAGGCCAGCGAGGATCAGGTAAAAGGTATTGTTCACATTGATGCCCTATATGGGAGACTTAAAACAACCATGCGCGGAAGGATCTGGCGCGCTAATTCGACCGGTGCGCGCGGCTTTATTTTTTGGTTATTTTTGCTGCTTGTAGCTGACGCACCTTATCCATTATCGCTTTGCGATTTTCGTCCGTTAGTTTGCGCGGCGTGCGCTTCGGCTTGGGCTGAAAGTTGCCCCGGTGACGCAACTGCGAAACTTAGAGGGAAGTTACATGAAGACAGAGAAAGAATACAGCCCTTGGCTCAGTCGAGCTAAAGCCATCGCTTAGAGCATTTCATCACCCTGCCGAGAGACTGAACGCTCCTATTGGGCTGGGTTAGGCGGTGGAGCGCTGGTGGGGCGGCCAAGCTGATGGAGCATGGGACGATACCGGAGGTGCCTGGGGGATCGCAAACCAATTGTCCGAGTGTGGCAATTTTGCATCGCGCTACAACTATCAAAACGGTTGCACTTTTTGTATATAAGAAAACAAAAAGGGTTGCATCTCTGCAACCCTTTGTTTTGTTTGGCTCCACCTGCTGGGCTCGAACCAGCGACCCATTGATTAACAGTAACATGCAATTAGAAATAATAACAAAGACTTAACGTAGCTTATTGTATGGCGCTTAGTTACAACAAGCCGCACGCTGCGGGTGCTTACGTTGGAATTGTACGGGGCCCTTTTTGGCAACAGCAACGAGTCATTTGCTTGTAGCGGCCCTCTTCTGAATGTCTTTCCACAACTCTTCTTTCAAGTCGCCGATCTTCAGTCGATCCTGTTCTTGCGCGGCAACAAACAATTTAGCGATTTGAACGGCTGTATAAGAGGTAACCTCGTTACCACCAATTTGCGCGGCAACATATTCTGCAAGCTGACCCAGACCAGCATAATTTAAATTGCTAAGATCTACATGTTTACCATTCATGTCCTCCAGAGGCGAATTGCCAGGAGAATCTACGAACGCTATTCCCTGTTCAACCAGGAAACTCTCATCAATGGACACAAGATGCATAGTAGCCAAGCGGTCAGCATTTGAAACAATGGCCACTACGGCGTCGTCCATCGTGCTGCGCCAAACGGATAGGCAGTTTTTTTGTGTTCTCAGACAACTGGTAATTGCGTCCGCATCTATGGAGTCTTTAGGTTCGAGGACTTCCCATTTTGCTCGACTTATTTTTCTAACTAGCTTTGACATCTACAATTCCGCGAATATCCATAATCACTTGAGTAAGATAATCCTGAAGCCATGCCGGATGCGCCTCAGTGTGCTCGAGCAAAGAAAGACTTTCCATGCTCGCCCAATTTTCAAACGCTCGAATTGCGCACTCGCGAACTTCTAAATTCTTATGCGAAATGGTTGCAGTAGCCATCATGGGCCCTGCCGGCTTAATTTCGTCATATTCAAAGTGCGATACGATTTGCAACAACCCTGTAACTATTTTTATGTTGCTATAGTTCTCCATCAGCAACTCAGTAAGCGCCGTGGAAGTTTGTCCGGGATCACGATCAAGGAACTTCCTCGTTAACCGCTCAGAGCTTGAGGTGTTAATAAACTCAAAGTCGTCATTAATTATGGAGTTTTTTAGCACACTTTTTATTTGCAAGACCGAGTCAAATTTTTTAGCCTCATCACTTTTCTCGATGTTGCTTCGCAAAAAATTTTTGCTTGAAAATTGAGACTTTATGTGGATATGGCTTTTTCCGCCCCTTTGCGAATGGCTTAGCAGCTTCAAATAATCGGACGGATCGGCCCTCATGCCTTCTATGGCATGTGAGTGCTCCGAACTAAATACATCAGGACTCGACGTCATCTTATGACTGAGAAATAGAAGGGTTAAAGTGCTTCGGTGGATTGGCGTGCTAAAATTGCTTTCTACAAGATCCGAAAAAACATTTTTGGCACCAGCTAGCAGCGGTAACGCCGGGAGATTCTCGCTCCAGCCACCTACAGTATTTTTTACAGGGACTACGCTAAAGAGGTCTACCTCAAAGTCCTTCATTTATACGAGCCTCAGCGTACGCAAACTCTGCACTTGTCAGGATTTTAGCAGCGTCATAGAACTGATTAATGCCTTCCGATGTAAATTTTGAATCCCCACGTCCTGGAACAGTATTGATGTCGATATTAAAACCAATTCTGTCAATAAACTGAACTCCATTAGACACTAGTACGTCTCCCCGCACTCTCGAAAGAACTAGATTTACATTTAGCTCTGTGCTTGATCCTAATATTAATTCGGTGTGTCTGCGGCATGTGCGGAAATTCCATTCGTACACTTTACCCTCAACGTTAAGATGGCCAAAGAGACGGTTGTATACTTGGTCTAGTTGCTCTGGCTGCAACGGCTGCCCGAGGTGTTCCCGCATTAGGCTCAATCTCTCCATTGTTACCCCGTACTCTTCTTGGAATAACGAGATCAAATCTTTACATCGATCTATGAATTGATCGAAAGTAAATGAAATACCAGATTCGGCAGTCGGTATAACGGATATATCGAGACTCATTGTGCCAATTTGAATTGCAAAGTTTTCTTCGGGTGAAGCCATTGCAACTCGGTTGACTAATCGCCCCGCGCTTACCTCAGTATACATTGTGGGGATGAGCTTATATTTTTCAAACGTCTTAATTAATCTCTGCAGACTATCTGGCTCAAGAGTAATTCCAGAACAGTTTGCGAATAGGACTGATTGGTATTTTAAATTTACGTCGATCATTCCCTGGTTCCATCGTCATGTAGCTAACTTAGGCCACTAGAGGCGACTTTGGTGCCGCCTAAGCAGATATTATTCTTTGGCGAGTTTGGCATATTGTCAGCGGCCTCGCAAAAATATTGTACATAAATACAGTATTTAACTAACCTTAGCCCCCCGGCGAGGTGTATTTTATGGGCGGCGTCAAAGTGGCAGTCACAGGCGGCAAGCGTTTTAGCGATGTAGAGCTTTTACACCGCGCCCTCGACGCATTTCATAGAAAACACCACATTTCGACGCTGATAACCGGTCCACAAAAAGGCGCCGAACAGATGGCCTATTTTTGGTCGATCGCCAAACACATACCCGAAATTATCACGGTGCCGCCCACGCCGGATATCCATTGTCGGGCGCAACCGTCATACACGCTCTATCGATGCAATCGATCTACACGAACCCGGCGAATCCGAATTAGCTCAGCAGCGTGTTAATCGCCGTCTGCTCGAAATTGTCACGCACCTAGAAAGCATAAAAAGTCAAAACTCCCTCACTCAACAACGGAGGCTTTTGTTGTGAAAAAAAATCGCTTGCCCACTCTCGCCGAAGCGATTAGAGCCATCGGAGCTAGTCGCAATGTAATGCTCGCCGAACTACAACGAGTCGGCGCTATTGATGTGAACAAACAGGCTACGCAATCCCACATTAAGCGCGGACTATTCGTTCACGAGCAGCGCTCACACACGATTTAAAACGCGTTTATAAAAAATTATTGGGTAACTGCCGTCACCGATTCAGGTTTGTTTTTTTTGCGAGAAATATCGCATGCCTTACAGAATTCGCAACGACTACGCGGAAGCAATGGACCTGATCAGGCTACTACGGAGCAAGAACAGAGAGCCGTATTTAGCGCTGTTGGGGTCGGACTTAATAGTGGGGTGGCGCAATGAGCCTCGCGCCGGCATCGATCGCGGCACACTGAAATGGCTTTGCGACGAATTTAAAGCGAGCGAAAAATATCGATCTCTCTCGATTGGTACGCAGCGCGACTACCCGATCCAGCGGTAATGACTGCGCTCGTCAAATTCGCATTCGAGCGCGGCCAGCTCAAGCGCGGCCAGAAGGGCGCGGTTGCCTCGTACCTCTGGATGCTCATGGATACGGCCTACCTTTGCCGCCTACGCGGCGTTGAGGCCGTTACGCTCACTGATATTCAAGTGACTGGAGAGGGGCTAGCGACCAATCGAGTCAAGGGGAGCCGCGATAATACAGTTAGATGGAATCCTAGACTCCGCATAGCGGTCGACGCCGCGCAGGCCCGGCGCGATTCGATCTGGGTAAAAAAGAAGATGCCACCGCCAAAGTCAGCCGATAAACGCCCGTTGTTCGTTGCAGCGCACGGGGGCTTCCTGCAAAAATCCAGCCTCGACAGTGCATTTCAACGGCTGATCGAGCAAGCGGTTGCAGCCGAGATTATTACGCTAGAGGACCGTTTCGGCTTGCACGACCTGAAACGGCGCGGCGTGACTGACACACCCGGCAACCGTGCCGATAAAAAGGAGGCTTCGGGGCATCGTTCGGACTCTATGATGAATGTGTACGACCTCAGTACGCCGATTGTTGAGCCATCAGCTCATTGAACGCGACATCAAAGCGTCATGAACCTACTTCATGTTGGCGGTGGCAGCTTTAGCCACGTAGAGTATTTCGAAACTTTCGTCGGATTGACTAGCCGAAGTTTGCAGACAAAGCGCCTAATCAACTAAGATAGGTTTACAGCAAACGTTATTAACGTTGCTGACGCTAGGGAATTGATTAAAAGATGAAATCCATATTTAAGGTTGTACTTAAAGGCGCATCCACGCTGCTGGTTATATATCCAGCCGCAGGCCACGCCTATTTGGAACCGTCTGAAACCAAGAACATTCGCGACGCACTTCGCTCCGATGTACAGCGAATTGGCGGCGACTTTGAGCGCGCTACAAAAAAGCATGAGCAGAAAACGCAACTCCAGCAATCCGCCTAGAAACCCAAGCATCACCAGTCCTCAGCGAATACAACCTGACGAGCAACATCACTCCGCGATGATTGTCCAGCAGTCCCATGAAGGACCGCTTCCCCACCCCGAACTACTAAAAGGCTACAACGCCATAGTCCCTGATGGGGCAGAGCGCATTTTTAAAATGGCTGAGGTAGAGCAACAGCATCGCCATGCCGCAGAACAGGGCATTAATAGCGCAAATATCGGACTCGCAAAGGCGAATGCAGCGGAAGCCGCCCGTGGGCAGTGGATGGCCTTTGCCGTGGCCCTTAGCGGAATGGGAATTGCCGCCCTATTGATAATCAATGGCCATCCAGTTACGGGATCTATTTTCGGTGGCGGACTCTTGGCCTCCCTTGTCCTTGCATTTCTGAACCAACGAAACCCACCAGCAAACACTAAAAAGTAACAGGTGACCCTGAAAAAGTCGCATTTGTACGTGGAAATGTACGGGCGCAACAAAAAAGGGCTACAGCTTTCGCTGTAACCCTTTGTTTTGTTTGGCTCCGCCTGCTGGGCTCGAACCAGCGACCCATTGATTAACAGTCAGTTGCTCTACTGACTGCGCGTCAGATGCTTTGACCTCCACCATGTCAAGTCGCGCTCTAAGCCGGAGGGGACTCGAACCCATCACCTACGCACCATCGTCGATGACTGCAATGGCGGCTCGTGATTGTTAGTGGCCTCCAAGGCCCGCCTCGAGCAGGCTTTTTTGTACCCATCGTTTCCGTGGCACTTGTTATAAGTTCCGCTTATAGGGAAAATTGCCTCAGCGCCCCAAGCCCTGTCGAAGTGTGTACCCATGCATGTACCCTATCGAGAACTGCAGTGGCCGGAAGGCCCGCATTCAGTGGCTTAGCTGCCAATACTCAAGATTCAAGTGCAATATTGAGTAAAATTAACATCCGGACATCCACCAATAATTTCGGACGCTTTCCCATGTCGCGCTGCCCAGGCAATCTCTACATCATCTCCGCACCATCGGGGGCCGGCAAAACCAGTCTGGTGAATGCGCTGATCGAGATTATGGACGACCTCAAGGTGTCCATCTCTCACACCACTAGACCGTGCCGGCCCGGCGAGACCGACAGCGTCAATTATCATTTTGTCACCCAGGAACAGTTTAAGCGCATGCTCGACGACGGCGCATTTCTGGAGTCCGCAGAAGTCTTCGGCAATTACTATGGCACTTCGCAACACTGGGTGCGCGAAACATTGACGACCGGCAGCGATGTCATCTTGGAGATCGATTGGCAGGGCGCTCAACAGGTGCGGCGCTTGATGCCGGAGGCGACATCGATTTTTATTTTGCCGCCTTCGCGCAGGGCGCTGGAAGAGCGGTTAACCAACCGAGGACAGGACCCGGCCGATGTCATTGCCAAGCGCATGGCGGCGGCGATCAGCGAGATGTCTCACTATGCGGAAGCGAACTACCTGCTGGTCAACGATCACTTCGAAACCGCGCTGCAGGAACTGCGCGCCATCCTAATCGCCGGTCGGTTGAGTCTCGGCAAACAACAGCAGCGGCAGGCGCTGCGGCTAACCGAGCTGCTATCGTAGCGGGTTTTTGATACACTGCCCGGCTATCGTTCGAATGCAGGACCGTCCTGCAAACCGCAATTGGAGCACCGCATGGCACGCATTACCGTTGAAGATTGTTTAGACAAAGTGGATAACCGCTTTGAGTTGGTCATGATCGCCAGCAAGCGCGCACGCCAAATCGCCGTTGGCGGTAAAGAAGCCCTGGTTCCGGAAGAGGGCGATAAGCCCACGGTGCTGGCCCTGCGCGAAATCGCCGAAGGCCGTATCGATCGGGAAAGAATTCAACGCGTCGAAGAAGAGGTTGTCGAAGAACAGGCCGCGGCACTGGAAATCATCGAAGAGCCGCTGGAATAATCCACGGTGTCTAGAGCGGCTGCCTCCAACCCAGCCGCTCAGGGGAGGCCAGATGCAACAGTACAGCATTTTTCCCCAAGCGTCGGCCCACCCCCATGGCCAGACGATCGATACCCTATGCAATACGCTAGCGAGCTATCTTTCGCACGACCAAATCGATCAAGTGCGACGCGCGTATTTCTTTGCTGAACAGGCCCATGTCGGCCAGCGTCGCCGCACCGGCGAGCCCTACGTAACGCACCCGCTGGCGGTCGCCGGCATCCTCGCCGAAATGCACATGGATCATCAGAGCCTGATGGCCGCCATGCTGCACGATGTCATCGAAGATACCGGGATCAGCAAAGAGGCGCTCGGCGCGCAATTCGGCCCCCCAGTCGCCGAACTGGTGGATGGCGTCTCGAAGCTGACCCAAATCGAATTTCAGTCGCGCGCCGAAGCGCAGGCCGAAAACTTCCAGAAAATGGCGATGGCGATGGCCAAGGATATTCGCGTCATTCTGGTAAAGCTTGCCGATCGCCTGCACAACATGCGCACTCTCGGCGTATTAAAGCCGGATAAGCGCCGCCGCATCGCCCGCGAAACACTCGAAATTTATGCGCCGATCGCGCAGCGTCTCGGCATGCACAACCTGCGTATCGAATTCGAGGATCTCGGCTTCAACGCCATGCATCCGATGCGCGCCGACCGAATTCGCGCAGCCATCAAGGCCGTGCGGGGCAATCGGCGCGAAATTATCGAAAAAATACGCGCCTCGATCGAGCATTATCTGCAACAGGAAGGTCACCCCGCGCGCGTGCACGGACGCGAAAAACATTTGTACGGCGTCTACCGGAAAATGAAAACGAAACGAAAATCGTTTTCCGAAATTATGGATATTTACGCGTTTCGAATCGTCGTGAATTCGGTCGATACCTGCTATCGCGTGCTGGGCTGCGTACACAGCCTATATAAGCCGGTGCCGGGGCAGTTTAAAGATTACATCGCCATTCCCAAAGCCAACGGCTATCAATCTCTGCACACCGTATTGTTCGGCATGCAGGGCGTACCGATCGAAATTCAAATTCGCACCGAAGAAATGGAGGAAATGGCCAATAACGGCATCGCTGCACACTGGTTATACAAAACCGATACCGGCGAACCGCAGAATGGCAGTCACGCGCGCGCGCGCCGCTGGGTGCAAGGTCTGCTGGAAATGCAACAGCACGCCGGCGACAGTTTAGAGTTTATCGAAAACGTCAAAATCGATTTATTTCCCGATGAAATTTATGTGTTCACGCCGCGCGGCGATATTAAAGAATTGCCGCAGGGTTCGACGCCGGTCGACTTCGCTTACGCCGTACATACCGACGTCGGCAATGCCTGTGTGGCCTGTCGCATCAATCGCCGCCTGGCACCGCTATCGGAAACATTGCAAAGCGGTCAAACGGTAGAGATTATTACCGCGCCGGGCGCGCAGCCCAATCCATCGTGGATTAATTTTGTGGTGACCGCAAAGGCGCGCACGACGATCCGTCACTTCCTTAAACATAGCCGCCACACGGAGGCGCTGGCACTCGGTAAGCGTTTATTGGATAAGGCCTTAAACAGCTTAAATTCCAGTCTGGATAAAATATCCGACGAACAGAAGCAACGCTTATTGAACACTACCGGTGTGGATCAATTCGAAAAAGTATTGGAAGAAATCGGCTTGGGCAATCGCGTGTCTTTTTTAACGGCGCGACAGTTGATCAGCAAAAGCGACGGCGCCGCGCTGCATGCGACCGAAAATCACGAGCCGTTGGCGATTCACGGCACTGAAGGGTTTTTAATTAATTTCGCCAAGTGCTGCCACCCGATTCCCGGCGATCCGATCGTCGGTTTGATCAGCTCGGAAAAAGGCATGGTAGTGCATGCCGAAAGTTGCCATAACAGCGCGGAAGCGCGCGATAAGCCAGAGCGCTTCATTCCACTGCGTTGGGCGGACGATGTGGCCGGCGAGTTTGCTTGCGAGATTCGTGTCGACCTGGAAAAAAGCCGCGGCGCCATCGCGGTGCTGGCAACCCGTATCACCAGCCTCGACGCCAATATCAAACGTATCAATGTCGACGACGACGACCCTCGCATCAGTGCGGTACGATTGGTTATCGGCGTGCACAACCGCATTCATTTGGCGCGCATCATGAAATTGGTGCGCACCACCAAGGGCGTCGCTAAAGTCGCCCGCATTCGCCATTAATTAATTTCTACTGGAGTATTGCGTGAGCAAGCAACGTACGATTATTTCCACCGATAAAGCACCCGCCGCCATCGGCCCGTATTCGCAAGCGGTTAAAGTCGGCAATACGGTGTATCTGTCGGGGCAAATTCCGCTCGCCCCCAACACCATGCAGTTAATAGCCGGCGATGTGAGCGCTCAAGCCGATCAGGTATTTAAAAATTTGGCAGCTGTTGCGGAAGCGGCAGATGGGAATTTAAACGATGCGGTAAAAGTTAATATCTCGCTGACCGATTTAAATGATTTCGCGAGCGTCAACGAAGTGATGAAACGATTTTTTCGCGAGCCTTATCCCGCGCGCGCATGCGTGCAGGTTGCGGCGTTACCGCGCGGCGCCAGCGTGGAAATCGAACTCATCCTTGAGCTGTAATTCCTAGCTCAATCGAACGCAGATCAAACCTTACGGCGCAGCGACACTAAGCTGAGCAGTGAAGATCCAAACAACCACGCAGCGGCGGGTACGGGAACCGGTGCAATATTCAGCACCCCGGAATAGCTACCGCCAGACGCGCCCACTACGTCGCCGCGAACCTCCAGAACATAGGTTCCCGCGCTCAACTGAGTAGTCGGCAACACCGAGACGGTACCGGTTGTCGGGCCGTAGTTAACCGGGTTGCTCCAGGCATCGATTGGCGCAGTAAAGGGTGCGCCGAGTACCGGAAACGAGTTGCCGGCGGCATTGTAAAGTCGCACTTGCAGATTGCTGATTTGGAGAATGCCGGAAAAGTCGATAGTCGAGGTAATCGAGTTAGCGGAAGCACTGGTTATCTGGAAAACAAAATCATCATAAAATCCAGAGCCCAATGGATTGTTGGTATTGATAGAGCCAGGAATTTTAGTGGTAGCACTGTTGAAAGTATGTGCATAGCTAAAAGAGCCGGGTACGGGCAATAAATCAATGACACCGTTGCCGTGATCAGGGCTGGTGGCATTAACGTACGAATGCGTTAAATCGAGGGCCGCTGACGCTGCCGGAATATAACTGACAACCAGAGCACTCGCTAATAGCGTCGATAAAAATTGTGTTTTCATAAGGCTCGCTCCATTATTTTTAGTATCTTATTGATTGACAACAATATCTTCATACGCCACACACGACAGGGCCGTCATGGCCGACGCTAAATCTATTTATCATGCAGCGGTCAAACGAAACTACTAGGGTCGCTGGCAAAAGCTCTGCATTTATTATATGTATTGGAAGCAATTCAGTTGGGTACGCTTCCCCATCTGGACTAGGGGAACCATATCACGGTGAAACACAGATTGTTAGCTGTACAATTGGACCGTTTTGTTATTAGTTATGTGACATGACCATCGCTTCGGTTTTACTATTTAATAACCCACAGCGCTTAAAAATGAACCTCGAAGAGCTTGGTGCGCGGCTGAGGATTTAATTGATCGCGCACCCCCTGGTAATCATCTCTCTCATCGCGCGAGTAATGCGGCGCCCACTGCATGCGCGAGGCCGGCTGCTCGAGCTCCATTTCCGGCTTCTGCCACTGTGGAGATTGTTGCTGGCGCCAATAAGGCACGTGCCCAATAGCAATTACCTCCTCCGGCGGGAGGCGATATTCACTGCTGGGCAACACCGATGCATCGGCCGCCAAGTCGCGCGCCGCGACCGGCAGGCTCAACAATAGCGCTATCCAAGCAACCGACTTTTTCACTTCGCTACCTGCTCTTGCCAGCTCAAGCTCTCGAACCAGTATTTGCGCGTGCTGGCCAGCCAGGCATCGGCGTCGCGCGCGACAATCCAGGCATTGAGGAAGTTAACGAAATCGTTGTCGCCTCTACGCACGGCAAACGCTTCGCGCGTCGCCAACAGCGGCTTGGAAATCGGTACATCGACTTCCTTTGGGTGGTTTAATGCCAGGAATCGCGGTCCCGGCTCGGAGCGCACGTAAGCATGCAACAAGCCTTTAACGAGCGCATCCTCGGCCTGCGCCTCTTCGGCAAACGTTTTAATACTCGCTTTAGCAAACAGGTTGTGCGCCACTTGCTCCGATACCGTGCCGGCAATGACGCCAATCGCGATATCGGGTTTATTCAAACTATCCAAGCTGCTGAAATTCGCCGTCAGCTTGATATTGGTGGCAATGCTGACCCCCGAACTGGCATACGGGTTACTGAAATAAACTTGCAGCGCTCGCTCGGGTGTAATCGACAAGCCAGCCACGATGATATCGACTTCGCCGCGCTGCAGCGCCGGCAGCAATTGCTCCCAATCGTAAAGCTTGATCTCTGGCGTCACGCCCATATCCTTGGCCAGACGCTCGCCGATATCGATCTCCGACCCCGCCAATTTGCCATCGGCTTTTTTCATCGCGTACGGCGTCGATAAATATGTGCCGATACGTAATTTATGGGTGGCCACAATTTGGTTGAAGCTCGGCGGCGCAACTGCTTTTTCCGCCGCCTTTTCTGCCGCGTGCGCAGCCAGCCCCGACAGCAATAACCAATAACAACATAAGCGGAAAGCAAAGTTACGCATCGTGCATAAATCCCAGTGAGCTAATGAAAGGGCCTAATGAAAGAGTTTGTAGCGGCCCATTATTCGCAGTTTAACCAGTAGCGGCAAGAGTACCACCGAATGCGAGTACGCTGGCGACGATTTAAATCAATACTCGAGCGATTCAGCCATCAGTAAACTTTTCAGTCCTTCGCGGTACGTGGGATAAAGAAAACGATAGCCGAGCGCCTGCAAACGTTCGCTGCTGCAGCGCCGATTGCCGCCGCGCAATTCACCATCCTGCACGACAAGCGTTGTGTAATCGATACCGAGTTGCATGCAAAACCACTGCTCGACATCGCTAATCGGCGCAGGCTCGGCATCGACCGCCAGATAGCGGTTATCGAGTTGCAGGCCGGCTGCAGCCTGCATTAATAAAAACTGCAGGATACCGACCACATCGTCGCGATGAATACGATTGCTGACGCGCAGCGGCGTATTTGGCGACCGCTTACCCGCGCGCAATTGCCGCAATAACCGTTCGCGACCGGGGCCGTAGATGCCGCCGCAGCGTACGATCGTGTGAGGAATATCGGCCGCGCCCAACAACGTCTCGGCCTCGAGCAACCGTTGCCCGGAAAAATTAGTCGGCGTCGCGGCGCTGTCTTCGTTCAGCAACTGCCCATCGTCCTGCTGAAATACGCTGGTGCTGGATACCCAGACGAGCCGCCGCAATTTACTTCGATCCAGTACCTGCAAACAATTCGTCAAACCCTAGACGTATACCTTGCGGTAGCGTTCATCGGTAAACGCACCGGGCGTTAACACCATTAACACAAAATCCGGCGCCAGTGCGGCGAGCGGTCGTAGCGATGCTATTTCAGTCACGTCGGCGGACAGCATGGTCACGCCCGGCAATACGCAAGTTTGACGACGCACGCCCCAAACCTGCCAGCCTGCGTCCGCATAATGTAATGCCACGGCCGAACCCAGATCTCCACAGCCGATTACCAGTAGCGAGGGTTTGCTCACGATTGACTCCTACAACAAAAATCGGCTCAATAGATAGCGATTACAAATGGAAGAAAGATCATGACACTGACCGAGTTGCGCTATATCGTCGCGCTGCACCAAACCGGACACTTCGGTAAAGCGGCGGACCGTTGCCACGTCAGCCAACCCACGCTCAGCATCGCCATCAAGAAGCTGGAAGACGAACTCGACGTAGCCATTTTCGAGCGTAGCCGCAATCAAGTACACGCGACGCCGCTTGGGCTGAAAATTATTCAACAGGCGCAGGCGGTACTCGAGCAAGCCAATCATATCCGCGAACTGGCCGACCAGGGTAAGGACCCGCTCGGCAGCCGCCTATCGGTCGGTTCGATTTTTACCGTCGGCCCGTATCTATTTCCCTATTTTGTCCCGGAACTGCGCAAGCTGGCGCCGAATATGCCGCTGTATATCGAAGAGAGTTACACCAGCGTGCTGCGCGAAAAACTGCGCGCCAGCGAGCTCGACGCCATTATTATCGCGCTGCCGTTCACCGAGCCCGATGTCGTGACCCAGCCATTATACGAAGAACCTTTTGTCGTGGTGATGCCGGGCGACCACCGGCTTGCGCGCGAAAAATCTATTGCGGCGCGCACGCTCGAAAAAGAGACCGTACTGCTGTTGGGCGAGGGCCACTGCTTCCGCGATCAGGTATTGGCGGCCTGTCCGGGGCTGCGCAAAAGCATCAGCCACGGCGACGCGCAGCTGCAATCGGTAGTCGAAGGAAGCTCGCTGGAAACCCTCAAACATATGGTCGCCTCGCACCTGGGCATCACCGTACTACCGTTGTCGGCCGCGCAGATTATTCCATACGGCAAAGATACGCTGGCGATTCGCCCCTTTACCGATCCCGCGCCGCGTCGCACGGTGGCTCTGGCCTGGCGCGCCAGCTTTCCGCGCCATCAGGCGATCGATGTAGTGAGCCAGGCGATTCGGCAATGCCCGCTGACGCCGCTGGCGGCATGAATCCAATCGAGCGAACGCTTTGAACGATCATCGCAGCCTGGATCAAATTGCCGTCACCGCGCTGCACGGCGTCGGCCCGCGTCTCGCCGAGAAGCTGGCGGCGCTCGAAATTCATACGGTCCAGGACGTTTTATTTCATCTGCCGCTGCGCTATCAGGACCGCACCCGCATTACGCCGATCGGCGCTCTGCAAGCGGGCCGCGACGCCGTGATCGAGGGCGAAGTACGCGCCGCCGATGTCGTCTTTGGGCGGCGCCGCAGCTTGGTGTGCCGCCTGCAGGACGGAACGGGCACCACGACGCTGCGCTTTTTTCACTTCAACGCCGCGCAAAAAGCCCAATTGCAACCGGGTACACGCCTGCGTTGTTATGGCGAGGTGCGACGCGGCGCTCACGGTCTGGAGTTTTATCACCCAGAATATCAACCCGCCGATATGCCGGCCGTATCGATCAGCACGACTCTCACGCCGATTTACCCCACAACGGAAGGCTTGCATCAAGCCAGTTGGAGAAAGTTATGCGCAGCCGCGCTAACCCTGCTGAACACTGAATCGTTGATCGATCGCCTGCCGCCACCCCTTCCGCTGGCAGGGATGAACGCATCGCTGAGCGATATATTGCGCTATCTGCACCAACCGACCGCCGATGCGCCGCAAGCGCAGTTATTGGAGGGTAAACATCCATTCCAACAACGCCTGGCCTTTGAAGAATTGCTCGCGCATCAACTCAGCCTGCTGCAGTTGCGCGCGCAAACGCGCCAGCTGGGCGCACCCGATTGCTCGGGCTCCGATAAACTTTGCCGGCGTTTCCTCGCGCAATTGCCCTTTGCGCTAACCGCCGCGCAGCGGCGCGTACTCGAACAAATCGACCACGACTTAAGTCAACCGGTACCGATGCTGCGGCTGTTACAGGGCGACGTAGGCTCGGGCAAAACCGTGGTGGCGGCACTGGCGGCATTACGCGCGGTGAGCAGTGGTTTTCAGGTCGCATTGATGGCGCCGACCGAAATTCTGGCGGAGCAGCACCGCAATAATTTTGCCGCCTGGCTGGAGCCACTCGGTATTCGGTTAGGCTGGCTCTCGGGCAAGGTGAAAGGCAAACAGCGCCAACTCGAACTGGCGGCCATCGCCTCCGGCACCGCAGGCATCGTTATCGGTACCCACGCGCTATTTCAGGACGAGGTCCAATTTCAGCGGCTTGGTCTTGCCATCATCGATGAGCAGCACCGCTTCGGCGTTCATCAACGCTTGGCGCTACAGGAAAAGGGCGGCACCCTGCGCCCGCATCAGTTGATCATGACCGCGACGCCAATTCCGCGCACGCTGGCAATGAGCGCCTATGCCGATTTGGATACCTCGGTCATCGATGAGTTACCGCCCGGCCGCCAAGCGATCCGCACCACGGTGATCAGCAACGATCGCCGCGCTGAAGTGGTGGAGCGCATCCGCCAAGCTTGCCGGGAGGGCCGTCAGGCCTACTGGGTCTGCACGCTGATCGAAGAATCCGAGCTGCTGCAAGCCCAGGCGGCCGAGGCCACCTGGGAAGATTTGCAGGCGGCGCTGCCGGAGATAACGGTCGGCCTGCTGCATGGGCGCATGAAAGCGGATGCCAAACTGGCCACCATGGCAGCCTTCAAGGCGCGCGAACTGCAGCTGCTGATCGCGACCACCGTCATCGAGGTCGGCGTCGACGTGCCCAACGCCAGCCTGATGATTATCGAAAACCCCGAGCGCCTTGGCCTCGCGCAATTGCATCAGTTGCGCGGCAGAGTCGGTCGCGGTAGCGTCGAAAGCTTTTGCCTGCTGCTGTATCAAGCCCCGCTATCGCAATTAGGCAAGGCGCGCTTACAAGTTATGCGCGATAGCAACGACGGTTTTGTGATCGCGGAAAAAGATTTGGAGCTGCGCGGCCCAGGCGAAGTGTTAGGCACACGGCAGACCGGTTTGCTGCAAATGCGCATCGCCGATTTACAGCGCGACGCGGCTCTGCTGCCCGGCGTCAGCGAATATGGACGCTGGCTGTATCGGCAACATCCGGAGCTGGTCGCAGCAATCGTCGAACGCTGGCTGCCCAATCGCGATCGATACGCGCGAGTGTGAAGCAGTTACGAGAGTGTGACGCAGTTAAATCCAGCGCTGCTACACTTAGCTCGACCGTAGCAATTCCATTCCGAACAACTCGCGTCGACATCGCTCAACAATAAACAACAAGGAGGGCCTGGCCAATGGCTATCCCCGCAGTAGTGGATTCTCTGCTCCGCAAACAAAATATTGAGTACAACGTAGAGGTGTCCTCCATCGCCGAGTCGCCCACGAATGCGGTACAAACAACATTGCTGTGCGACGGCGAGCGCGAACATCGCCTGCAGGTGGTTTATCCCGCGCAGTGCTTGCTCGATTTGAACGCGGTGCGCAACCTGACCGGCTGGCCGCAACTGCGTGCGATGACTCTCGGCGAAGTCAGTAAACTCTGTCAGCAGCGCCATTTTCAACAGCTGCCGGCGCTGCCCGGCGCGATGGAGCTACCGACGCTGGTCGACCGCAAATTACTGGCAATGGGCTCGGTGACCTTGAGCTCCGGCGATAACTCGGAGCTGTTGCACCTCAGCGCCGAGCAGTTCGAACACAGCCTGAACGGCGCCACGCTAGGCGACTTCTCGGTCGACCTCGCTAATTTGCAGCACGGCAAACTCGAGCAAATCGACGATGTCGAGGAGATTACTCACGCCGTCGCCGACTTTACTCAATTGCGCATCAAACAGCGGCTGGAAGAGACCCTGGAAATTCCGCCGCTGCCGGACACGGCGCAGCGCATTATCAAACTGCGCGTCGATCCGTATGCCGATATGCGCGCCTTGACGACCATCGTCGAAATGGATCCGCCGTTGACCGCGCAAGTGGTGAGCTGGGCGGCATCGCCTTACTACGCCGCGCCCGGCAAAATAAAATCGGTGCACGACGCGATCGTGCGTGTCCTGGGTTTCGATCTGGTATTGAATCTGGCCCTGGGTCTGGCGCTCGGCAAAAGTCTGAGCCTGCCGAAAGACGCGCCGAAAGGTTTCACGTCGTATTGGCAGCAAGCGGTCTACGGGGCGACGGCGGTGGAATCGCTGGTCGGCTGTATTCGCGCCGAACACCGCCCCACTATCGGCATCGCTTATTTGAGCGGTCTATTGCACAACTTCGGTCATTTGATTATGGCCGAGGTATTCCCTCCGCACTTCTCCACTTACTGCCGCTTCCAGGAAGTGAATCGCGCGCTGAGCTACCCCCAGATCGAACGCTTTCTGCTCGGCGTAACGCGCGATCAATTAGCGGGTTGGCTGATGCGTTTATGGTCGATGCCGGACGAGGTTTGCTGTGCGTTGCGCTTTCAAAACGAACCCGCCTACGCCGGGCCGGGACATGTCTACGCCAATCTGATTTTTGTCGCGATGCGTCTGCTGCGCCAGCACGATATCGGCAATGCGCCGCTGGAAGAGATTCCGGACGAATTATTCGCGCGGCTGCATCTCGATCCGGAGAAGGCCCAACTGGCCATTCAACAAGTTGTCGATGCCAGTGAGCAAATTAATAATATCGCATCCGAACTGGCGGCGTAACCTTGCCGCTCTTACCGATTGCGGCATAGCGCCGGCAATCTCATAGAGGAGCAATCCATAGCATCGGGGGCGGCGGCTCAAGGCGCCCCTTGCAGCGCCGCAATCAACCCCTGGCGACTGACGTCCAACAACCATTGCAATTCGGCATCGCGCAGCAAATCGCGATAGGCCGTCAATTCTTCATCTTTAAAATAACGGTAGGCATACAGCAAGTAATCCTCGGTAAAGGGCGCCAGAAAACGCTGGCGCTCGACAAACTCCTGCGCCGAGAATGCCGGCTTTTCGGCATCGCCCGCCAGTTGTCGCACGCGATCGCCGATACCGGTTTGCAGAATCGCCGCTAACAGCGAAGTGGCCGTTGCCGCATCCAACTCCTGTATTAGCGCGCGCCGATTCAGCTGCGGCTCCGCGCTCAATAGCGCGCGATAATCCTGCAAACCTTTCGCCGCGCTCGCTTGCGTCATCGCTAAATCAAAGTAGCGCGCGCGACGCGCCAACGGCTGTTGCAACAACTCCTCGCTGTGACGAAAAGTTTCTGGGCGATAACGCTCCGCCACATAGCGAATCAGCGCTTGTTGCAATACGGCAGGTTTTAGTTTGGGCTCCAATTCGCGGCGCCACGCCTCGCGTTGCTGCGGCGTCGACTCGCGCGCTTTCGCTTCCGCCTCCATGGCGATATCGAGCACCGTCGGCGCTTGCTCCAGCAGCGCCAGCACTCCGAGCCAATCGAGCAGCTGCTGCGTTTGCTGTAGCACTTGCGGCGTCTGCGCATGCACGAAATTCGCCGACAGAAAAAACAGCAGTGTCATCGTCGTTGCGGCAGTGCGAAGTGTTTTTTGCATGGCTCTCAAATGATGGACACGAAAATCCGTTGTGTTAAACATAGCATCCCGGTTGCACGGCAAAGCATATCACTCGTCGCTATGCGGAAGCTTCCTTCTCGATGCGCGCCAATAACTCGTCCACAACCTCCCGACCCATTGAGTGCAGGCGCGCGATATTGCGCGAAGGAATCTGATCGGGCGACGGATAATGCTCCAGTGCGCGCGATACCGCCGCCTCGCGAATGAAATGCAACATCGGGTACGGCGAGCGATTGGTGAAGTTGGCGACATCGTGCAACGGTGCGCCGTCGAATTGGTAATGCGGATGGAAGCTGGCAATTTGCACGATACCGTCGAGACCGCTCTCCTCCAACAACTCTTCGGCCAGCGCGAGGAAATCGAGATACGCTTCGAAATCGCCTAACGCGCGACTAAACACCAGGACGCTGGTAGCAAGTTCGCTCTCCTGCGTACGCTGCAATCTATCGAGTTCGTCGAGCACCGCCATTGCCATCTCGGGCACTGCCGTCAGCGCGCAGACGACAATGTCGAGCTGCTGGGCGCGCAGCACCGGCGCGGCGAACGGACATAAATTTAAATCGACAACAAATCGCTCGATCCAGCGTCGGGTATGCGCTGCTATCGCTGCATCAGCGATAACGGTTGCAGCAGTAGATGTAGCGCTCATCAAAATTAATTGATTGCGTCGCGCAGGGCTTTGCCCGGCTTGAATCCTACCGTATTGCTGGCGGCGATTTCGATCGCCGCGCCGGTCTGCGGGTTTTTGCCGGAGCGCGCCGCGCGGCTGCGCCTATCGAATGTGCCGAAACCAACCAGACTGACGGCGTCGTCGCGGCTCAAGGCCAAAGTGATTTGATCGAGAATTGCGGCAACGACCTGCTGCGCTTTTTCGGAAGAAATATCGGCTTTATCAGCAATGTAAGCGGTCAAGTCGGGTTTGCGCATAACGAGTGCCCTTCTTCGCAAAGTGCAAATTATTTTTAGACTCGGCCACGCTCCGGCGTCGCGCCGAAATAAATTCGGACACCGGGCGCGGCGAGCTTAACCGTTAGGGCCGCCGCGGTATTACCGATCCGCTCAGGAGAGGATCGGCGGCAGCTCTTTCTGCAGACGCAGTTTCTCTTTGCTGCCTTCGCCGGTGAGCGCAAAACCGAGCAGTTGACCGGCGGCATCGCGGAATTCCGCCACGACATCGTTACCGTTTTCCTGGATCGTCCAAGTGCCGGCGGCGCCGCGCGGCGGCGGGCTGACCACGACCGGGCAGGCCGGCGTTTTGATCGTGACCGGCATCGCCGGATAGACCACATCGGTCGGCTTGCCGGCCAAGGTGGCACCGAGCGCGCGGGCAGCGGCCATCAGCGGCGCGACATACACCAATACATGGCCTTCCACTTCCACGCAATCGCCGAGCGCGTAAACATTCTTAGCACTGGTTTCCAGACGGCGGTTGGTGACAATGCCGCGTGCGAATTCAATGCCGGCCGCCTTGGCCAGATCGATACGCGGGCGCACACCGACCGCCGACAACACCAGATCGGCATCGATCGTCTGGCCGTTGTTCATCGTGACGCGCACACCGCCCTCGGCGCGCTTGTTCACTTCGGTTACCAGTTGGCCGAAATGGAATTTCGCCCCCTTGGCTTCGAGCGCGCGTTGCACAGCTTTACCGGCCTGCTCGGGCAGCAGGGTCGGCAGACAGTAGCCGAGCGGATCGACGGTCTCGATTTCATAGCCGCCGTTGAGCAGGTCGTTGGTAAATTCGCAACCGATCAAACCGCCGCCGATGATGCAAACCTTCTTGACCTTGTTCTTGCTCATCGCGGTGCGGAAATCGTCGTAGTCGAGCAGATCGTTGACCGAGTACACCAGATCCAGGCCATCGCCGGACAACGGCGGACGAATCACGTCGGCCCCCAGAGCCAGTACCAACTTGCCGTAATGGATCGCGGTTTCGGCATCGCCGACTTTAATCAGCTGATTGGCGGTGTCGATGGCGGCGACCTTGGTCATCGTCCAGACGCTGGCTTTCAGTTCTTTTGCCATGCTGCCGCCATCGTTCTGGGCCAGCGCTTTGGCATCGTGATTCTTGGTGTAACCGGTCGACAGCATCGGCTTGGAGTACCAGCGGCCGTCGTCGGAGGTAATAAGGATAAGAGGAGTATCCTGGTTATGCTTGCGGAATTCATCGGCGAAGTTATAGCCGGCCATGCCGGTACCGATCACCACCACCGGCGCTTTATCGACGACGACTTGCGTCGGCTGCTCATGGTGCGGGGCAGCGGGAGCTACGGGTTCATCGAGCAGTTGGAAATCGTCTTTACCGACGCCGCAGTCCGGGCATAACCACTCTTCGGACACATCGTCCCACAGTGTTCCGGCCGGCACGCCGTTATCGGGATCGCCCGTTGCTTCGTCGTAAACCCAACCACAGATAATACATTCCCACTTCGCCATCGCTATTCCACCTACTCAGATACATGCTTGATTGTTACAACAGGATCGCGCATGCTGCGCTCACTGCTGCCATGAATTTTTCCCGTGCATCGCTGTGTTCGCTATCGATGCAGGCTGTTGCTATCCTGGTTGTTATCCTGTTGCCCGCTGGTATCCTGTTATCCACTGGTTGCTATCCAACGCTGGTTGCCACTCAGCAAATGTATCCGCCGAAACCATGGGTCGAATATCATCGGCCCAGCGTTGCATTTCGAGTATTGCTGGCTGAGCCAGGCAACCACGCCCCTAACGAGGGATAAACAGCACTAACAAGGCACTAAACAAACACCAACAAGCACTAAACAAAACAGTACCGTGATTGGTACTGCGGCGATTACAATTTATTCGCAAGCTTTTTGGAAGTCGCGAATTGTACGCCGAAACATCGAGTAGACACCATACTGTGCACAGCAATCCTATCCGCGCCGAACGCTGGCACGATTTTCACCGATTATTTCATCGCCGCCCCCCCATCGCCCTGCTGCCCTGGCTATTGGCCGAAGGCTCTCTGACTCGGCTGCTGATCGCCGCCAGCGCCGGCGATTTCAGGGTCGAGCGTATCGCCCAGGAGTGGCGGCGACCGGCGCTGTCGGAAGCGCGCTTACTAGGGCTCCCGTCCAGCAGCCGCACCCTGGTGCGAGAAGTCATTCTGTGGGGCTGCGGCGAACCCTGGGTATACGGCCGCAGCATTTTGCCCAGCCAAAGCTTGACCGGGGATTTACGCCGTTTACGCCGCTTGCAAAACTCATCGCTGGGCGCACTGCTATTTCAATATCCACATCTGCATCGCGCGCCCTTTCAGTTGGCCGCCATCGACGGCAATAGCCTGCCCGAACGTATTCGCTGCGACGCGCCGCTATGGGGACGGCGCTCGCGCTTTGAATTACAACAGCGCGCCTTGATCGTCAGCGAAGTTTTTCTGCCGGCCTTTCAAGCGCGCGCCCTACCACTTCTAGGTTGAGCGGCAGTTGTTATACTGCGAGCGGTTGCGCCATTTGCGCGCAACTTTTTTTGCACGTAACTCTCCACCCCTAGTGGCAGCGACGGTCGGCTGAGCAATGAAGTATTTACTCGAACGCTTTCCCTTCTATTTAAAATTGATGCGCATCGATCGCCCGATCGGCACGCTACTACTGTTGTGGCCGACGTTATGGGCGTTATGGCTGGCCGCCGGGGGCTTTCCGCGCTGGGATTTATTGCTGATTTTTTCGCTCGGCGTTTTTCTGATGCGCTCCGCAGGCTGTGTCATCAACGATTATGCCGATCGCGATTTCGATGGCCGCGTGGCGCGCACCGCAGCGCGACCACTGGCTACCGGTGCCGTAAGCAAACGCGAGGCGCTAATTTTATTTGCCGGCTTATGCGCACTGGCGTTCGCACTGGTGCTCTTCACCAATCGCATCACTATTTTATTGTCGCTGGTCGCGGTGGCGCTCGCCAGCCTGTATCCCTTCATGAAACGCTACACTCATTTACCGCAAGTGGCATTGGGAGCGGCTTTCGGTTGGAGCATCCCGATGGCATTCGCCGCGCAAACAGGCGCTGTACCGCATGCCGCGTGGTTAGTATTTATCGCCAATATATTGTGGACCGTGGTGTACGACACCTTTTACGCCATGGTCGATCGCGACGACGACCTTAAGATCGGCATTAAATCCACGGCTATTTTATTCGGCGACGACGACAAACTGATCACCGGTTTTTTGCAGATATGCACATTGTTTACCCTGCTACTAGCTGGCTGGCAATTTCATTTAGGTTATTGGTATTACGTCGCCCTGATCGGCACCGCCGGCCTCTTCGCATATCAACAGATGCTGATTCGTCATCGCCAACGCGACGCCTGTTTTCGCGCTTTTCTACATAACAACTGGGTAGGGTTGACGATATTCGCGGGTATCGCGCTGCACTACTCGCTACATTAATGATACATCGCGCCCACTCTGCAAGATGCTGCCGGCCCCAATGGTGAAGCTACAGTGATCTCAGTGAAGCCTCAATGAAGATAGAACTGATCGAAAGCCTCGCCCAAGTGACTGCCGCCGCATGGAACGACGTAGCCGGCATCGATTATCCATTTACCCGCCATGAGTTTTTATTCGCGCTCGAAGACAGCGGCGCGGCGAATGCGGACAGCGGCTGGCAGGCGTCGCATGTTCTGGTTAAGCGCAATGACAATTTGATCGCGGTTATGCCGCTCTACGAAAAAAATCATTCGTACGGCGAATATGTTTTCGATTGGTCCTGGGCGGATGCCTATCGTCGCCACGGTTACAATTACTACCCAAAATTAATTTGCGCCATCCCCTTCACGCCCGCAACCGGACCGCGCCTATGCATTCGATCCGGCGAAAATTATGCGGAAATAGCCGCCGCCGTCATCGAGTTCCTGCAACAAAAAATAAGTCGATCCGCCTACTCCTCGCTGCATATCCTGTTCCCACAACAGACGGAGATTGCCGCGTTCAGCGCCTGCGGTTTAAGCGAGCGCAGCGGCGTGCAATACCATTGGCGCAACGATAACTATGCCGACTTCGATGCGTTTCTCGCCACATTCAATTCGCGCAAGCGCAAAGGTTTGCGGCGCGAACGCGAGCGCGTTGTCGCGCAAGGATTAACATTGCGCGTGCTGGAGGGCGCGCAGATCGGCGCGCGCGACTGGGAGCTTTTCCATCATTTTTATCAAATGACCTACGCCAAACGCAGCGGACATCGCGGCTATTTGAACGCGAAATTCTTTCAGTTAATCGGTGCGCAATTACAGGAACACATTGTTTTAACGTTCGCGGAGCTGGGCGATAAGACCGTTGCCGGCGCTTTATATTTTCGCGACAGTCAAACATTGTACGGCAGATATTGGGGGTGTCTGCACGAATTCGACGGCCTGCATTTTGAGGCCTGTTATTATCAGGGTATTGAATATTGCATTCGCAACGGCTTGCAGCGCTTCGATCCGGGTGCGCAGGGCGAGCATAAAATTCAACGCGGCTTCGCGCCGGTGGCTACCCGCTCCTACCATTGGATTGAAAATCCACCGTTTCGCGCTGCGATCGATAATTTTTTGACCGCTGAAAGCATCGATCTCGAACGTTATATCGAAGAGGCAAAAACGCTGCTGCCATTTCGGTCTACGGAGAAATAAAGCGCCGCAACTATTTCGCGGCGCACCTTTTCATAAACCGCGATATTGGCTCATAGACCGCGGCTCTTATTTAGAGGCCGTGGTACTCGACTTCAAAGCTTATCTGGCGCGGAATATCGGCGACACCGTTGTTACTATTAACCACAGACGGCCAGATATTGTCGCGGTTGAACATATTGCGCAACGCCAAGCGGCCTTTCCACGAACTACCCCACTCCTGCTGTAACGAAATATCGCTGCGATAATACAATCCGGCATTTTCGACTTGTGGAGTTAGCGTGAGAACGCCGTGCGACGCATCGTCGCCAGTGCGCACATTTTCGTGCACGCGATTGGCCCAGAATAATTCGAGCCGCTGAACAGGCCAACGATAACCTATGCCGACATCGGCCATCCACTTCGGAAACATATTCGGCTCGCAGTCGCAGTCGCGCACCGCCAAACTATCGATGGTGTGGTTAGTGATGCGCGAACCACTAAACTCAAACGACCAGCGCCCGCTATTGAATTTTGCCGCCAACTCGGCACCGCGCGATTCGCTCTCGCCGCCGTTTCTGTAGACCTGGTTCACGATCAGAATACGATCGTGCCAACGCGTTTTAAAACCTACCAATTGCACGGTACCGGCATCGAATTCACGGGTAAACGTCAATTCGTAATTATCCAGCGTTTCCGGCTTCATATCTGGACTGCTTGTTGCGAAATTGGTGCCGCGCAGCTCGTTGGCATTAGGCGCGCGGAACGCTTTGCCATACAGCGCCTTAAAGCTGTAATTGCTGGCCGGCATCCACACGGCCCCAAGCCGTGGCGACGATTGCGAGCCGAACGTCGAATAATCGTCGACTCGCCCGCCATAAATAACTTGGTAACGGCCATCCTGCCATTGCGTTTTACCTTCCAGCGAGATGCTATTGATACCCTGTGACAATCCGGTGTAGTCCGGCGTTGGAATACTGGAAAGCACTTCGTGAACTCTGCTGGTGACATCGTGGCTATCGATAGCTTGCCGCTCGGTACCGACCGCCACCGATAATTGTGTTAGCCCTCCGAACCCCTTGATACCAGCGCGCTTGAAATTCAAACGCGAGCCATAACGATGCTCGACAAGTTGTTGGTCTTCATCGCTAAAACCGATGTTCGGAAATATCGCCTGCGGTACATACAGAAAATAACTTTGGCCGTAGTCGTTGCGCCAGTAGTAATTATCCCAACTCCAATCCCAACCGGCGGTCAGATCGCCATTCACCCCACCTTTAACCATCCATAAATGCGAATTGCGATCGGCGATATCGTGATCGCGCACATCGAATAACAAGGTACCGCCACCGGGAAATTCGTTGGCGCTGGTTTGATCGGTGAATAATTCGAGCTGATAACCGAGGCGGTCGCTGCGACTTTCCCAGCGCACCATGCCGGTACCACTATTGTAACTTTTGTCGCGCGTTGCATCGCCCGCCGGACCGTAATTGCTGCTGGGGTAGGAATAGCGATCGCCCTGATCGCCTTGATGCGCGACACTAACGGCGACCTGCAGCGATTGGCCATCGTCGAAGGCTTGCGCGCCGCGCGCTGCAACACGCTGATAATTGCGCGAACCGGTTTCGCCGCTGATGTGTAAATCGGGCGCCGTACTGTGATAAGTCGATAACAACAGCGCGCTGTGGAAGGCATCGCTGCCATACAGAATGGAGCTTGGGCCGCGCACCAATTGCAGATTGTCCATCACCGGCAGCTGCATTTCCGCATTCGAAAAAACTTCCGAGCCGAACGCGAAGGTATTGATCGGCACGCCGTCCACCAAGGTGGCGCGGCCCCGCAACGAGGTCGAATCGTAACTGCGGACCTGGATCAGCAGACCGCCGTCCGGGGGTGACAGCAACATAACGCCGGGCAGGTGCATGACCGCATCGGGAATGGTGCGAGCGCTGCGTTGCTCCCAGTCCTTGCGCTCGACCACGCTCACGGTAGCACTGCTATCGAGCTGCGATTCTGCAAAGGCGGAAGCCGCCGTTATTTTAAGTTTGGCCAGTTGCTCGAGCGGTAACTCTAAAAAGTCTTCGCTTTCCGCGCTCGCTGTGCCTGTCAACAAAACACCGAGAATCACGCCCAGTCGCTTCAATCTATGCCTCGCCATAAAGAGCCAACCAACCACTAATGCTGGAGGAGTCTAGTAGCCGAATACGATCAAAGCCAATTTTCGTAGCAATTTGAGGTTATTAGAAGGGATCGTTAATGCACGCGCGCAGGTCGTGGATTTTGCTCGGCGTCCTCATCGGGCAATAAATAATCGAGATGGTCGCACTCCGAGGCCAATTGGCGCACCGCCTCCATCGTGGTAGTAATAAACAAACGGAATTGGGCTTCGCTCAGGCCGGCTCCGCTCAATTGCGTGGCGCCCGCCGCTAGTTGCGGCATCGCTTCATCGACGATATCCAGAAACAATTTCAAGGTCGGGTAATCGATATTCAGCCGCCCCAGGTCGGCCACGATCGGCAGCAGGGCCACCGGCCGGATGACTAGCTCGGTACTTAGCAGAACGCCCCAAGGCTCGATAAACAAGCGGCTATCGACCACACCCTCCAGCTCCTGCAGACCGGATAAATGCAGACCGTTGCACTGATCGCAAATGTAATGGCTAATACCGGCACGATTTAGCCAACTCTCCAATTGCCCTTGATCGAGTGCCATGTTGTCGCTCATAAACTGCCTCCTGAAATAGCGTCGGTCACACCGACCCGCAACCGACGCATTCTACTCCAGCAACGCTCGCGGCGCGCTGGCCAACCCCGCCAAAATAGTTGGGGAAGCGCTCGGCGCGGAGACCGCAAAGGGTGATCCAGGGCACAATTCCGACTCTTTTTGACCCCTCTCGACGTTGACGGCAAGATGTGACTGCTATCTTTATGGGCAAATCGTCCTCGCGATATCACCGCCACCGCATTAGAGACCTCAACGCCATGAGTATTCGGACATTAAAGCCATTACTGGGATGTATAGCGATCCTTGCCATATTGCAGGGTTGTGGCGCTGGCACCGACGGCGGCACCGATGCATCGAATAATGGCAGTTCATCCAGCCCCAGCAGCACTTCTCCGGAATCGACACCGAGCGCGCCGGCCGCACCCACTGCCGCGTTAACGATCGGCCTGAAGAAGCTGCAGTTCAGTTGGCCTGCCGTCGCCGGTGCGACCAGCTATAAAGTGCTGGAAAACACCGACGGCAGTGCCGATTTTCAACAGATCGGCGGCGACTTAAGCGCCGACCAAACCACCTATACAAAAGCCATCGCCGTACACACGCAGCAATGGGCAACGGCGAGCTATCAGATTCAAGCCTGCAATACCGTGGGTTGCTCCACCTCTAACACGTTGAGCGCCACGAATGGGGTATTACAAGCCATCGGTTACTTTAAAGCCTCCAACACCAATGCCGGCGACACCTACGGCTGGACACTGGCGTTGAGCGGCGACGGCAATACCCTGGCCGTCGGCGCCCCCGGCGAAGATAGCGCGGCCAGCGGCAGCGACGGCAATCAAGCGGATAATTCGGCGATCGATAGCGGTGCCGTATATGTTTACGGCCGCGACAATGCCGGCAATTGGCGTCAGTTAGCCTATTTGAAAGCGTCCAATAGCACCGCGGGCGCAAACTTCGGCGAGGCGCTGGCACTCAGCGATGATGGACAGACACTGGTCGTCGGCGCCCCGCTCGAAGATAGCGCAGCAACCATCATCAACGGCAATCAAACCAATCACGGCGCCGCTGGCGCAGGTGCCGTCTATGTATTCAGCCGCAGCGCCGACTCCTGGACGCAACAAGCCTACGTCAAAGCGGCCAACGCTTACGCCAATGCCTACTTCGGCTGGTCGGTTGCGCTCAGCGCCGACGGTGCCACCATCGCGGTCGGTGCCACCGGCGATTCCAGTAACGCCAAGGGCATCAACGGCAATGGTGCTAACCATTCGACCGCCAACGCCGGTGCCGCATACATATTCAGTCGCAACGGGAGCAGTTGGGCCCAGCAAGCCTACATAAAAGCGTCAAATACCGCGGCGGAAGACAATTTCGGTGTCGCTGTACAACTCAACGCCAACGGCAACATCTTAGCGGTCGGAGCGCCGTATGAGGCGAGCGCCGCGACCGGCGTCAACGGCAGCCAAAGCAGCAATTCCGCGCCTAACGCCGGCGCGGTTTATGTGTTCAGCCGCAACGCTGCCGCCTGGAGCCAACAGGCCTATTTAAAAGCGTCCAACAGCGGCGCGCAGGATAACTTCGGCAGCGCTCTGGCCTTGAATGCCGCGGGCACCACGCTAGCGGTCGGTGCGCCGTACGAATCGAGCGTACCCGGCAATCCGGCGAGCAACACCGCAATCGATGCCGGTGCGGTTTATGTATTCGCGTTCAACAACGGCTGGAGCCAGCAGGCATTGGTGAAAGCATCGAACGCCGATGCCAACGATGACTTCGGCAGCGCGGTGGCCTTGAGTAGCGATGGCAATACTTTATTAGTAGGTGCGATCGGCGAGTCGAGCAACGCAACCGGAATCAACGGCCTGCAAACCGATAACACTAAAGAAGGCGTGGGCGCCGCGTATTTATTTCAACGCGCGAATAATACTTGGTCGCAACGGACTTATTTGAAACCATCCAGCGCCGCGATAGGTAATGAATTTGGGTCGTCGGTGGCGCTCAGCGACGATACCGCCACATTGGCGATCAGCGGCAGTTACGAGCGCAGTGGCGCCAGCGGTATCGGCGGCAATCAAGCCGACACCTCGAGCGCCGATGCCGGCGCCCTTTGGTTGTTCTAAATAAGGGGGCTGTTCTAAACAAAGGGAGGTCGCTCTAAATAAAGAGGGACTGTTCAAAACCAAGAATGATTGTTGTAGCAATACGCCGCCGACAAATCGATTACGCGGCGTGAGCTGCGCCTAAACCGCTAAAATACGTCAACTGCAATTCGTCGTGCGCCTGCGCAAAGCCGATTTGCAGTTGATCGATAAACGCCTGCAATTCCGCCTGCTTTAAGTTATCGATTTTCGCGTTATCCAATTGTCGCTTAACGCGGTGCACAACCAATTGCGCTTTATCGTGATGCGGTAAAAACTCCATCGCACTCTGTACCGCGTTGATGCAAAAACTCAGCGAGCGCGGGAAAACCGTCGACTGAAATAAAAACCGCAGCACTTCGGTGCGCTGTACGCGCAACTGCATCTCGCGCCGGTACATTTGATACCCGGTCAACGAATTCAACACACTGCGCCACTGCAAGTTTTCATAGGTTGCGGCAGCGGTAGTGACATCCGGCAATAAATTCGCGGAGCGAATATCGACGATGCGGCTGGTCATATCCGCGCGCTCAAGATAGCGCCCAATGCGCAGAAAAACATAACCCGCATCGTGATTCATCGTACCGGATAAAGTGCCGGTCAAACCCTGGCACTGGCAAATAATTTCATTCAAAAAAGCATAGCGATTGCGCTTGATCAACGCTTGCGCAGCCTGCTCTTTGGCATACAAATAAACCGCGTTGATGTTCTCCCAAACCTCGCGCGGAATTACATCGCGAATGGTGCGCGCGTTTTCGCGCGCCGACGACAAACAGGCCAATATCGATACCGGACTGGCGGCGTCGCTGATTAAATATTTCAGGACTGAGCGCTCGTCCAGCGTGCCGCTGGCATATTTTTCCTCGGCCCCGGTAATCGCGATCAGCTGCCCCCAGATCGGCGACAACCCCTTTGGCAGATCGAGCAACAAATTCGCGTTGACATTAATCAGCCGCGCCATGTTTTCGGCGCGCTCGAGATAGCGCGCCATCCAATAAATATTTTCCGCAACCCGAGCCAACATGTTAAATCTCCGCCTCACATTCGACGCAATGACAAACTCTCAAGGCCTTCTGAAAAAATAAGCATTGCACCAGTTGGCGCAATGGGTGAACCACTTTCCCGGACACGCAAAGACGTGCATCCATGCACAGGCTCGGGTGTCGCCATCCTTGGCGACGCACGGTCCGGGAAAGTGGTTCACCCATCGCGCTGTCACGTTCGGTGCTTGCTCATCTTTTTAGAAGCCCTTAGCTAGAAAAAATTCATACATCCTCGTCGATAATCCACGTATCTTTGGAGCCGCCGCCCTGCGACGAATTGACCACCAACGAACCACGCCTTAGCGCCACGCGCGTCAAGCCGCCGGTAGTAACGTGTATTTGATCGCCAGATAAAACAAACGGTCGCATATCGACATGGCGCGGCTCCAGCTTGCCTTCGATCAACGTCGGCACCGTGCTCAACTTCAAAATGGGTTGCGCAATATAATTGCGTGGATCGGCCTTGATTAATTCGGCGAATTTTTCGCGCTCGGCCTTGGTGCTGGCCGAGCCGATCAGCATGCCGTAACCGCCCGATTCGTTGGCCGGCTTCACCACCAGTTCCTCCAAATGCTCGATCACATATTTGCACTCGTCGGGCTTCATGCAAAGATAGGTCGGCACATTCGGGATAATCATTTCCTCGCCGAGATAATAGCGAATCATTTCCGGCACGAAGGCATATACGACTTTATCGTCAGCGACGCCCGCGCCCGGAGCGTTCGCCAGCGCGACTTTACCTTTGGTCCAGGCGCGCATTAGCCCCGGCACGCCTAGCGTGGAGTCCGGATTGAATACTTCGGGATCTAGGAATAAGTCGTCGACGCGACGATAAATCACATCGACACGCGTCAAGCCGGCGATGGTTTTCATGTACACGCAATCGTCGTCGGCCACGATCAAATCGCGTCCTTCGACCAACTCGCAACCCATTTGCTGCGCTAAATAACAATGTTCGAAATACGCCGAGTTATAGATGCCCGGCGTCATCACTACTACCTGTGGATAATCGGCCGGCCGCGGCGACAGCGATGCGAGCATGTCGAAAAGTTGCGAGGGATAATCGTCGACCGGCATGATCGAGTAATCGCCGATCAAATCGGCGAATACGCGCTTGATGACCTGGCGATTCTCCAATAGATACGAAACGCCCGACGGCACACGTAAATTATCTTCGAGCACGTAAACCTGACCATCGCTATGCCGCACCAGGTCGGAGCCGCAAATATGCGCCCACACACCGAACGCCGGATTCATGCCCACGCATTGCTTGCGAAAATTTTTCGATTTTTTTAACAGCTCGCCGGGAAACACTTTATCTTTCACAATTTTTTGTTTGTGATAGATATCATCGATAAATAGATTAAGGGCACGCACGCGTTGTTTCAAACCGGCGTCGATGCGCTCCCATTCGCGCTTCGACATGACACGCGGAATAATATCGAACGGCCACTGCCGGTCGATCGAACCGCCGCCTTCGTTGTAAACGGTAAACGTGATCCCCATTTCCTTGATGGTAAGATCCGCGCTCGCCTGCAAATGCTGTAACTCTTTGCTCTCCAGCGTTTCGAGATAGCGCGCCAGCGCCTTGGCCACCGGTCGCGGCTTGCCTTTTTCGCCGATCATCTCGTCGAATAAACCCGCGCTTTGGTAATCCTTCCAATTAATTCCCATCGCTGGGCTCTCCGCCACCGGCGCCTGTGGATTGGCCGCCTGCGGATTGTTCGCCTGCAACTGAGCGTTCGGCAGCGGACTGGTCGCCGGATTGTGCAGCGACAATACGCTCGCCTGCGCCTGGCTCGTCGATAAAGATTTCATTCACTGTCACCGCCACGCTGAGTTGATGTTGACCGCCGCCGAAACAAATACCTTTCAGCGGCGGCGAATCCGCATAGTCGCGCCCCATTGCCAGCACGATATGTTCGTTGCCGACCACTACGTCGTTGGTCGGATCGAGATGCACCCAGCCCAATTCCTGGGTCCACACGGCAAACCACGCATGCGAAGCATCGACGCCGATATTTGTTTCCGCACCGGCGCTGGGCCGCGTCAGCAGATAGCCGCTGACGTATGCCGTTGCGAGGCCGATACCGCGCAGCGCGCTGATCGCCAGATGCGCGAAGTCCTGGCAGACGCCGGCGCGCTTTTCCCATACCTCCGCCAGTGCCGTATCGATATCGGTGGCGCCGGGTAAATATTCAAAATCGGTGTGCAGTTGGCGATTGAATGCAAGCAATGCTTCGCCGAGCGGTCGCCCCGGCGTGAAGGCGTTGCGCGCGTAATCGCTGTAATCGGTATGCGCCGGCGTCATCGCGGTGGGATAAATAAATTCCCATACCGCGGGTTCGCCCATGCTCGCCGCGGTATTTTTTATCTGCGCCTGCTCCCACGGCTGCTTTAGCCCGGCGAGATCGGGCGCGGCTTCGCGTTCCACGATGGCGTGGCTGTGCACGTGCAACTCGCGGTGCGCCTTGTGCAGCTCGAAATAATGTTGGGTATTGCCGAAGCTATCGTTGCTGGTCAATTGAAAGCGCGGCGGCGGCAGCACGCTGAAATGTTGCTCCAGCACTTGCTGGCCAGGCATAACGCGCGGCGCCAGCCACGCCAAGCTATAACCGAGTGCGACCGCGCTTTGATAGCGATACGCCGTCTCGTGTTTAACCTCCAGTCGCCGCGGACCCGCATTAGACCTAGCGGGCGAATTGGGTGAGGGCTTGGGTATGTCGGAAGTAGTGGTGGTCAAGATCGGTTTCCAGTAGTCGCAAACGTCCGCTTAAATCGGTGAGAAATTGCGCCAGCAACGCCCGCGATGTATCCGCTTGCGACCAGGCCCGCGCATCGGCCAAACGCACCGGGGCCAACACCGACAGTAGAATTTTTTCCTGTGCGGTGAGACCGAACTGCGGACTCGTGTTGAGATAGTGCAAAAGTGATTCCAACTCTTCCAATTGATGGATGAGCGAACGCGGATTCGTCACCTCCAACAATAAGTGCTGCCATACCGTTAGGTAATTCAACTCGATGCCATAGCGACGCCGATGACTGATCACGCAACCGTGCGCATGCAGCAACGTTTCGAGTACCGGCGTTTCGTCCTCGTTATCCGCTAACTGCCGACACAGATGTCCCCCCATCAGTAACATGTTTTGCACACGCTCGAGGCGGCGGCCGATATGCAACCACAGGCCGCCCTGGGTGATCGCCAGCGATTCCTGGCTGGCGCCCCAAAAAGCCAGCATGGCGTTGAGCAATGGTTGCGTGAAATGGTCGATGCCGACCGCGGTGCGATTCCATTCGAGACCCTGCCGCTCGAACGAATTGAGTAACTGTTCCAATTCTTCGATCACGCGCCAGCTATCCATCGGCCACAAATCGCGCACCGTATAGACGCCTTCGAGACCGCGCTGCAGGTTGTAGGTCAGACTGCCGGTGGTGCCGCCCAGCAGAGCGCGGCGCAAGGTGTCGGGGGCCGGCGGTACATCGCCCGGCAACGCGCCGGGCAGATACAATTGCAGGAGTGGCTGCCATTGGCGCAGCACGCGCAGATCGCTCTCGAAGCCATAATCGAGCCAGCTCTCGTAGCGCTTTTGATACGCCATCACCAGCCGCAGCAACGATTCGCTGCGCTCCAGATAACTGGCCGCCCAAAATAAATTCTCAGCCGCGCGACTGGTGAGAACGGCCGCCGCCACGCGACGCTGACCGGCCGGATGCAGCCGCAACATATCGCGCATCGAACCGCCGCGCCGCAACAGCCAGGTGTCCTTACTCCAACCGCCGCCCTGCGTCGAAACGGCGAGATTTTCCGCCGCGCCAGCGACGCGACACAGCGCGCCCGGCATTACATCGTAGTGTTCGCCGTCGCCGGCGAGAAACGAGCGCAACACTAAATGGCGGGGCGCCAAGCCATCGCCGGCCAGCGTCGGCACGGTGGAAAAACTTACGCGCTCCTGGCCGACATAGCGCCACGGCTCCGCTTTAATGGCATCGCTGAGCTGCTGCTGAGCCTTGCGCGACAGCTGATCGCCGAACACGATTCCACCGGTGCGATCGACGCGCTTGATCACCAATTGCGGCAACTGGCTCAAGACAAATTTGCGCTCTTTATCCTGCCCGCACCACCAGGTAGCGACATTCGGCAGCAGTAGGTCCTCACCTAACCACGCCTTGGCAAGCGCTGGCAGGAATGGCAATAACGCCGGACATTCGAGCACACCGGAGCCCAGTGGATTGGCCATGCCGATGCCGCCGGACTGCTGCGCCTGCATTAAGCCCGGCACGCCGAGCATGGAATCGGCGCGCAGACTCAGTGGATCGCAGAAGCTGGAATCGACGCGTCGAATCAGAACATCGACGCGCCGCAGATCATCGACCGTGCGCAAATAAACGTGACCGCCGCGCACGCTGAGATCGTCGCCCTGCACCAGCGTGATGCCGAGTTGCGCGGCGAGATAGGCGTGTTCAAAATACACCTCGTTGCGAATGCCGGGCGACAATAGCGCAATGGTCGGCTCCGCCTGATGATCGGGCGCCAGCGCCGCGACATGGCGCTTGAGATGATGAAAAAACTGCGCCAGCGGCGCGATCGAATAACCGCTGACGCTCTGTCCCAGCACGCGCTTGGTCACCGCGCGCGCCTCCAATACATAACCGGCGCCGGACGGACCTTGGCTGCGGTCGCTCAACACCCACCAGCGGCCATCCGGCGCGCGCGCTAAATCCACGGCGTATAACGTCAGCGGCGTCATGGTCGGCGACATCGCCGGCCGCAAAAATTCGGGATGTCGCAGCACCACTTCGTGCGGCACCAGCCCTTCCCGCAGCGCGCGCTGCGGGCCGTATAAATCCTGTAATAACAGACTGAATAAATGCGCGCGCTGGCGCAGCCCCACCTCTAACTTGGACCACTCCTGTTCCTGCAATAACAGCGGCACCGGATCGAGCTGCCAGGTGCGATGCTTACCTTCCGGCTCCTTGTAGACGTTGTAATGCACGCCCTGCTCTTTCAGGCGGCGCAGCGTTTCGAGCTTTAAATGCGCGAGCGCCTGCGGCGAGCAGGTCCGTAAAAAATTCGCGAACGAGCGCCAATGCTCGCGCGTATTGTCTTCGGCATCGACCATTTCATCGTACGCCGAAGACAATGTTTTATACGTCAGTCCGGCCGCGCGTTCGGCGGTATCGGTGAGATTATCGTTATCGCTTTTGGCCATGGCGCACTAATTATGTAAATCCAAAATTAAGTTACGTACATCCGTAAATATCGAGACTGCGCGTCGAGCCTCGCCCCAATCAATCTCGGGCGATGGCGCTACGCATCGAAGCGCAGATCCAGTGTGTAAGGGTATGTCAGATTCGGCTTCGGCGGTGGCGGCATGCTGACCTTATCCGCACCGTGCTTATAGAAGCGCCCCGCGCTCGGCATATTCGGCAACGTATTCAGGAAGCGCGGCTCGCTGCCCAACAACGGCGGCGCCACCAAAGCGCCGTGCGCATGTCCCAGCGATTCGAAGCGCGCCACGCGGCGCGCCTCCGCCTCGAGCGCGTTGACCGGGAAATGCTCGTAGTTGCGGCCGCCCGGATGCGATACATGATAGGTGCAGCCGCCTAGCGCGCGACCGCTCCAGGTATCGAAGAAATCGAACACCAATGGCGAATGCACGCCGATCATCGGATGCAGCGCCGACCATGGTTGCCAGGCGCGATAGCGAATGCCTGCGACGAAGGTGCCCTCCTCGCCGCTCGCGATCAACGGTACGCGTTTACCGTTGCAGGTGAGCACGAAACGATCGCCCGGCGTGCCGTAGCGAACTTTGACTTGCAAGCGCTCGACCGAGGAGTCGACATAGCGCGCCGTCGCACCCGAGGCGGCTTCCTCGCCCAATACAAACCAGGGTTCGAGTGCATGATGCAACTCCAACTCCATGCCCTCGATCTCGATATGCCCGATTTTCGGGCAACGGAATTCGCGAAACGCATCAAACCAGTGCGACTTGAACGGCAGACCCTGTTCGTTCAAATAATTCAGCACGCCCTGAAAATCCAAATGCAGGTAATGCGGCAGCATAAATCGATCGTGCAGCGCCGAGCCCCAATTCACCAGTTTGTGCTGGTAGGGTTTTTCCCAGAACAGTGCAACGCAGGCGCGCAGCAATAACATCTGCACCAGACTCATACGCGCGTGCGGCGGCATTTCGAAAGCGCGAAATTCGAGAATGCCCAAACGTCCGGTCGCCGAATCCGGCGAATACAATTTATCGATACAGAATTCGCTGCGGTGAGTATTGCCGGTCAAGTCGACCAACAAATGTCGCAGCGCGCGATCCACCAGCCACGGCTGTTGCGCCTCGCCGCTGGGTAGCTGCGAAAAGGCGACTTCCAATTCGTACAGGCGCTCGACCCGGCCTTCGTCGACGCGTGGCGCCTGGCTGGTTGGACCGATAAACATACCGCTGAATAAATAAGAAAGACTCGGATGATGTTGCCAGAACGTCAGCAGGCTGCGCAGCAAATCCGGCCGCCGCAGCAATGGACTATCCGCCGGCGTAACACCGCCGAGCGTAACGTGATTGCCGCCGCCGGTGCCGCTATGGCGGCCATCCAACATAAATTTCTCGGTGGCCAAGCGCGTTTCGCGCGCGCTGGCATACAGCGATTCGGTGAGATTTTTTAATTCGCGCCAACTGGTGGTCGGCTGCACGTTCACTTCGATCACACCGGGATCGGGCGTCACCGCTAATTTTTGCAGGCGCACATCGTGCGGCGGTTGATAGCCCTCGATCGATAACGGCAGTTTTAGTTTGTTGGCCGCGATCGCCAACGCATCAAGCAAATCGATAAACTCTTCCAGCTTCGCCAGCGGCGGTAAAAAAACATACAGCTTGCCGTCGCGAACTTCCGCGCATAACGCGGTGTGAATCGCCATCTCCGGCAATAACTCTTGCTCGCTGTTGGTCGTTAGTTTCGCGGCGCTCAATTCCTGCGGCAGCGGCGCAAACGGATCGGCGGGTATCGGCTCGAATACATCGCAGCGCGCCTGCTGCGACAAACTACTGAGCGGCAGTCGCAAACCGAGCGGCGAATTACCGGGCAGCAAGTACAACGCCTGTTGCCGGAAGCGCCAGCGGCAACTGCGCCATTGTTGCGCAACCGCGTTGAAACCCAGCGGCAGACAATATCCAGTCGGCTTATTTACGCCGCGCTTCAGCAATTTCGCCAACGTGCGTTTCGCTAACTCCTCGTGATCGCCCTCCAGGTCTTCGTCGATCGGTAAACGCCCTTCCTGCCACAGCGCGGAAAAGGGATCCTCGTAGCAGGGATGAATCGTCGCGGCCGGTAAATTAAGTTGCGCGCATAACAAGCGCAGCAGCGCGCGCGCCGCTTCATCGGGCTGCGCTTTAGCGGGAGCGTTAGGATTCGGGCCGCGCCATAGCGGTTCGCCATCCTTGCGCCAATATAAAGTGTATTGCCAACGCGGCAAGGCTTCGCCCGGATACCACTTGCCCTGACCGACGTGCAGCAAACCATTGGCCGCATATTGCTGTTGTAATTTTTCCGTTAACGCCGCCGCGAGTTTGCGTTTTTGCGGACCGTCGGCCTCGGTATTCCACTCCGCCGCCTGCATGTCGTCGATCGACACGAAGGTCGGTTCGCCGCCCATCGTCAGACGCACATCGTTTTTCTGTAGCAGCGTATCGACATGTTCGCCGAGCGCATCGATATCGCTCCAATCGCTTTCGGTAAACGGTCTCGTGACGCGCGGATCTTCGCGCAAACGGGTTACTTCATTGCTGTAGGCAAATTCGACCTCGCACGGCTCTAGCGCGCCGGTGATCGGCGCGGAATCGACCGGCTCCGGCGTGCAACTGAGCGGGATATGCCCTTCCGCCGCAAACAAACCCGAGGTCGGATCGAGCCCCAACCAGCCCGCGCCCGGTATATACACTTCGGTCCACGCGTGTAAATCGGTGAAATCCGCTTCCGGGCCGCTCGGCCCATCCAGCGATTTTTGATCGGACGTTAATTGAACCAGATAACCCGATACGAAGCGCGCCGCCAACCCCAAATGCCGCAGCAACTGCACCAGCAACCACGCCGAATCGCGGCAGGAACCGATACCCAGAGTCAGCGTTTCCTCCGGCGTTTGCACCCCCGGCGTCATGCGAATCGTGTAACTTACATCGCTGCATATCCGCTGATTCAGGCCGACCATAAAATCGATAATCGCCAGCGGCGCGCGCGGCGTCACCGCCACGTACTCGGCGAAGCGCGGCCCCCAGGCACGCGTTTCCATGAACGGCGCCAACTGCTTGGCCAACGCTTCGGGATAACCGAATGGAAATTTTTCGGCGTACGATTCCACAAAAAAATCGAACGGATTATAGGCTGTTAGATCGGCGACCAGATCGACGTCGACGCTGAACTCCGCGGTTTTTTCCGGGAACACCAGGCGCCCCATGTAATTGGAAAAGGGGTCCTGCACCCAATTGATAAAATATTTTGCCGGCGAGATTTTCAAACTGTAACTGACGATCGGCGTGCGACAGTGCGGCGCGGGACGCAGGCGCACCAACTGCGGGCCGAGCGCGATGCGGCGATCGTAACTATATGTGGTGATATGGCGCAGGCCCACCAAAATACTCATTCCAGTTCCCCGTTCTTGCGGCAAGTGTTACAGCAAAGAAGCGCACCGCAACAGCGCGGCGCTCGAATTGGAATGCAGATTGTGTGCCTAATGCCGAGTCGTGTGTAGTTTATGCTCGATCGGGCAACCGATAGTTACGGCTCGATCGCTATGGTTTACGGCGCCGCAAGCTACGCGCGAGTTGCAACAGCCCCCGCCCTAAGCGACCGTTCATGATAGCCAGCAAGCCGGCCATGAGCTCAAAAGTTAATTTACCGCCGCTAAATGTCACCAATTGGCGCAGCGGCATATCGGCCACCACTTCGCTCATCATCTTGCTCAACGTCGGATCGGTATCGGCCGGCACCATGGCTTGCATATTGCGCAGTACCGCCGCAAATATTTGGCGGCCGATAAACGTGCTTTTGATTTCGCTCAGCGTCGAGTTGAGATCGAAATCGGCGCCCGGCGGGCGCCGGTTACTCGGCAACGGCGCACCGTATAAGGCCGTAAACGAAACATCGTCGATCGCCAACACGCCGGTGGTAGGCTGGCCGGCACTGAGTCGATGGTAGATCGCGATCGGCTCATTCGACGCCGCGCTCGGCAGCTTTTCGGCGGCAGCTTGTACCCACACGGTAGCACTCGCTCTAATATCGGCACTCGACGCACCAACCAGAATCTCGAACTCACCGCTTTCAACCCGCCAATCCGCCGATTCTGCGTCGTAATACGCAAAGGCGCGGCGCGATAAGGCGAATTCGAGCGTGTCTTGCGCGCCGCCCTGCAGAAAACATTTAGCGAACTCTTTCAATTCTTTGCGCGGGCGAAACACCGTGCTATCGCTATCGCGCACATACAATTGCACGATTTCCGCGCCCGCGATGGCACTGCAATTTCTAATACGGATTTTAACCGTCAGCGAATCGTATTCATCGATGCGCGGCGCCGACAACTGCAAATCCGTATATTCAAAACGACAGTAACTTAAGCCGTGACCGAACGGAAACAATACCGGCTGCCGCACGCTATCGTAGTAGCGATAACCGACAAAAATACTTTCGCGATATTCGACAGTGTCGGGGCCGCCCGGAAAATAATGCTGCGAAGGATTATCTTCGAGCCGCAGTGGATACGTCTCCGCCAATTTACCCGATGGATTTACCGCGCCGAACAGAATATCGACGATTGCACTGCCGCCGGCCTGCCCGCCCAAAAAGCCGGCGAGTATCGCGCGCGCGGAATCGATCCATGGCATCGATACCGGTGCACCGTTGCACAGTACAACGACGATGTTGGGATTAACCGTGGCGATACGTTCGACCAGCACATTGTGATTGTCGGGAAGGCGCAAATGCCGGCGATCGAAGCCTTCCGACTCATAGAGCTCGGTAAGACCGATAAATATCACCGCAACATCGGCAGTGCGCGCGACATTTACCGCTTCGTCTAGCAATGCTTCGTCGATAACATCGCTATGGCGCGCGTAACCCGCCGCGTAAACAGCAGTAGGCGCCTGCAGCATAAACTCATCGAAGGCATTGTCGATGCGCCACGGTGTAATCTGCGAGCTGCCAGCGCCCTGATAGCGCGGCTCTTTGGCGAGCGCACCGAGCAAGGCTATTTTTTGCGTGCTGCGCAGCGGTAAGGTCGCCGCGGTATTTTTTAACAGCACCGCGGATTCGCCGGCCGCGCGTCGCGCCAAACGGTGGTGCGCTTCGCGGTCGTAAACATAATCCGGCTTGCGCTGTCTCGCGGCCGCGAAAATCAACGTAAGAATGCGTTCGACCGCGCGATCCAACACCGCGATATCGATAGCGCCAGCTTTAATCGCCGCCAGGATTTTTGCATCGTTGAGGCCGCTGCTGGACGGCATTTCCAAATCCTGCCCTGCGGCCAGGCCCGCCGCGCGTTCGTTGCAGGCACCCCAGTCGGTTACCACTAATCCTTTGAAGCCCCACGCTTCGCGCAATACATCTTGCAACAACAATGTATTTTCACTGCAGTATGCGCCATTCACTTTATTGTAGGCAGCCATTACCGTCCACGGCTGCGATTTTTTTACGGCGATTTCAAAACCCGTCAAATAAATTTCATGCAGCGCGCGCACATCGACGATGACATCGATATTGTTGCGGCGCGTCTCCTGATTGTTAACCGCGAAATGTTTTAGCGATGTACCGACGCCCTGGCTTTGCACGCCATCGATAAACCGCGCGGCCAGTTCGCCGCTCAGCAAAGGGTCCTCGGAAAAATATTCGAAATTGCGGCCGCACAGTGGCGAGCGCTTGATATTGATACCGGGGCCGAGCACAACGGCAACACCCTCCTGCTGGCACTCTTCGCCGATCGCGCTGCCAATGGCGAACATGAGTTCGCGGTTCCAGGAATTTGCGGTCGCCGAAGCCGTGGGGAAACAGGTGGCCGGCACGCCGCGAATATCGACGCGCTCAAAATTTTCGGCCTGCTTGCGTAAACCATGCGGCCCGTCGGTAATAAAAATCGACGGAATACCTAAGCGCTCGATACCTTTAAGTCGCCAGAAATCCAGACCGGAACATAGCGCAACTTTTTCTTCGAGGCTCAGCTGTTGCAGAATTTCCTGCGGGGATTTATTCAATGGCGCTTCTCACAATGAATGATAGAACGAGAGGTTTATCAAAATAGATTTAATCTAGCAAGTGAGGCGCGGCGTCATAGAATCCCGCAGGGTACGCCTACAGCCCTATTTATTTTGCAACCCAGGGGGCCATGCTAGGCTCGTAAGCGTCCGTCCATGGCCGCTTGCGCCCCTGCAAAACTCTATGCCACCACGCCTTTTCAGCTATGGTGGTTAATCATAAGGTCCTTTCACATAGCGCCTAGGCGCAACTCTTCCGCTGGAAGTAATGGGATCAATCGGCCAAAGGGATTCAGCAGTTTATATGCTTACCCAGCAACAACATGCGCGCATCGCCACCGGCGCGGTAGCTGGTAACGAATAAATACAACAGCGAAAACAACGAGCCGCCGGCAATGCACGCCACTGCGCATAACAGTCCGACAATTTTTGAAGGCTCGCGCCACAGCACCCAACCGGCGATAAGGAGCACGTGAATTATAAAATCCGAGTAATACTGTGCACGCCACGGCTGCGCAAAATCGCTGATCAATATATAGCTGCCATCGGAGCCCAATAAAGTAATCGCGCGCCAAGTGATGAATGCCAATATTGCCCAGGCAACCACCAATACGATTCTAAATAAATTCATCGCACTCTCCTTTTTTTTGGCCTTTTATTTTGGCCCTTTACTTGGGTCTTTTACTTTGGCCTTTTACTCCGCCCTTTTATTATGTCGATGCAGGAGGCGCTTCCCAGCGCTGCTTATTGACCGCTTTTAGTTTTACAGTATTCCAAGCATTGCTGCATGGCCTGCGCCACCGTCATAACCGGCTCATAACCCAGCTCGCGATGCGCCTTATCGATACTCGCATAATGCGTGACCGTCACCTTATCCAACTCGTGCGGCGACAACATCGGGCGCGGAAAGTTAAACAAAAAGTGCAATGCCTCCCACAACGTTACAATCGGCCGCAGGAAACCTTCGGAGATAGTTTGCGTTGGGAACGAATGGCCCAAACCCTCGACCAGCGGCCTGAAAAACTCGAATGAGTTCATCGGCTCGCCATCGCCAATAAAATACGCCTGGCCGCAGGCGATACCGCCGGGCACCAAATTTAGCGCAGCGAGTATTTCGCCGTGCACCAAACTGATAACCTGCGAATTATCCTGCAGCGTATCCGGCTTACCGATTCGAGCCTTTAAACGCCCCGCCGCCAATTGACCGTAAAAACGATCGATCATTTCGTTCGGCTCGGCGCCGTAAATGCCGTCGGGGCGGATCGCGCAGGTCAATAGACCATGCTCGGAGTTGGCGGCTAACACGCGCTGTTCGGCTGCGATTTTGGTGGCCGCGTAAACACTTTTGGGATGCTGCGCATACGGCATGTCTTCATCCATGCGCGGCAATGGCTTGCCGTCGAATGTGACATCGACCGAGCTGGTATAAATCAGCCGCTGCACGCCCTGCGCTTGGCAGGCATCGAGAATATTTTGCGTGCCCTCGACGTTCACTCGCCACGCGTCTTGTTTGTATTTGGCACTGGCAAATCGTCCGCCCAGCAAGGCGATCGATGCCGCCGTGTGAAATACCGTATCGATGGCCTTACAGGCGCGCTCCATATCGCTGGCGGATGCAATATCGCCCCTGATCAGCGTTAGATTCGGATGCTGCAAATCGAGACTCGCGCGGTTGATCAGCGCCGTCACTTTGCAGCCGCCCTGCAATAACGCCTTGACCAAGTTGCGCCCGAGAAAGCCCGCGCCCCCGGTGACCAAGCAACGGCCCAGTTCGCCGATCTCCGCGAGCCTGCCGGTTACCACATTGTTGGCGGCGGACGAATTATTATTAGACTGACTAGCCATTGTGGCCCTCGATATGTAAAGCAACCTTGCGGATACTATCAAAAACTGCGCGACTCGATAGCAAGACCAGGATTATAAATACATTTAGTACAGGAGCAGCGCTAGCCAGACATCGCGCGGCTATTAGGGCCTGTTAACACTACTTCGTACCTTGCCGTTGCTGCCAGAAAAACGCGGAGGCAAGGCGCAAAGCGCCGATCATAGGGGCCTATGGTCAAGCTTTGCAACGCAGCATCCGTGTTTTTCTGGCGCAACCCTAAGGGCCGGGGCAGATTTGTCCCCCGCTCTTCGTTACTCACCTCTCGCATAGGTCAACTATGCCACGCAGTTCGCGCCTCGATCGCGAGCAAATCTGTCTCCGGCGGCAAGGCACGAAGTAGTGTTAGCAGGCCCTAAATAAACGTAATGTACGGAATCAAACCGGCACTCATCGTCATCAGAAAACGAAACACCGGCACACCCAATACGCTCAAGATAATTAAGCCTAAAAAAATGCGCGCGCCGTAACTAAGATTGAATCGATCGTAGTGCACGCCCAGTCTTGGCGGCAGCCACCAGGATAAAATGTAATGACCATCGAGCGGCCCTAGCGGGATCAGATTAAACAACATCAGCAATAAATTGATTTTGGCTAAAATGCCTAGCGCAAGCGCGCTGGGCTCTGTCAACATCAACGAGCCGCTCTTTGCCGCCCAGGCCAGCAAGTTGATTGCCGCGATTGCCAGCAACAGGTTCATCAGCGGACCAGCGGCAGCTACCGCCGCTCCGGCCCAAGGTTTACGCATGTTACGCGGATTGAAAGGCACCGACTTCGCATAGCCGAAACCCACTGTCACCACCATCAGCAAACCGAGCAGATCGATGTGCGCCATAGGGTTCAACGTGAGGCGTCCCATGCGTGCAGCGGTATCATCGCCCAACAGCGCGGCAGCTTTGGCATGACCGTATTCGTGCAGAGTCAGCGAAAACACGATGGCGAATAGCAACGTAATAAAAACCTGGACTTCGCCATTGAGCAACAGAGATAGCATACCGACCTTGCAATAGAGTGGATGGCGGATTTACCGGTCGCTAATTCTAACACCCGCTAACGCGGGCTGAGCGGATCGCCGTAAAACTCGATGCCGGCCCACCCCGTGTGCATGAAGTTACGGATATTCTGATGATTACTGTCGTGCGGATGCTGCAAAACGTCGTCGCGGTAATAAGCGCCGAAGCAGGCCAGCGTCTGTTGGGGCGACAAATCGTGCCGGCGCGCAAACGCAAAAATCTTGCAGGACCCCGAATTTTGGCCGACCTCATTGCGCAGCTCGCCGTTCCGAAACGCCGTGGGCTCGAATCGATAGAGCACATCGATGAGGCCAACGGTATCGCTGAACTGAATACTATCCGGCGCTTCCGTCAATTTGCTGATAAATGTTTCGAGCATGGTGCCTTCCTGGAATTGATGGCGATATCCGGCAAATATTGCCATCGCGCGGCTGTTATTGTCGCCTATTTTTATTAAACATGCCGACAAGCTGCGATATTCCTCCGCCGCGCCGCTTGCATGGCG
>Ga0265327_10000150_pt1 | contig 150039 bp, 123 predicted proteins | sample 41621metaG_FD_202089 | JGI IMG/M metagenome (GOLD analysis project Ga0265327, IMG submission 202089) | Rhizosphere microbial communities from Carex aquatilis grown in University of Washington, Seatle, WA, United States - 4-16-21 metaG | ecosystem: Host-associated > Plants > Roots >... | reverse complement strand
CCCACCCCCTCCCCTCGCAAAAATGCGAAAACAAATAGAGGTAGGACTAGGATTATTGACCACAAGCTATAGAAATAAACACATGCAGATTTCTTTATATGTTCCTTGCCGGGCCGGATCGGCGCTGCTATATCGCCCTGCCTTCAACAGGAGCCGTCCGTGAGCCAGGACTACGCCGTCAAAGACATCAGCCTCGCCAATTGGGGCCGCAAGGAAATCGAGATCGCCGAAACCGAAATGCCGGGCCTGATGGCCACGCGCGCGGAATACGGCCCGAAGCAGCCGCTGAAAGGCGCGCGCATCGCGGGTTCGCTGCACATGACCATCCAGACCGCCGTGCTGATCGAAACGCTGACGGCGCTCGGCGCCGATGTCCGCTGGGCTTCGTGCAACATCTATTCGACGCAGGATCACGCCGCCGCCGCCATCGCCGCGGGCGGCACGCCGGTCTACGCGATCAAGGGCGAGAGTCTGGTCGATTATTGGAACTACACCCGCAAGATCCTGGAATGGCATGACGGCGGCACGCCGAACATGATCCTCGACGATGGCGGCGACGCCACGATGCTGGTGCATCACGGCCTGCGCGCCGAGAAGGGCGACACCGCCTTCCTCGACAAGGCCGAGAACGAGGAAGAGGAAGTTTTCTTCGCGCTGATCAAGCGCACCTTGAAGGAAAAGCCGGGCTGGTTCGCCGAACTTGCGAAGAACATCAAAGGCGTTTCGGAAGAAACCACCACCGGTGTTCACCGCCTCTACATCATGGAGAAGGAAGGCAAGCTTCTCTTCCCCGCCATCAACGTGAACGACAGCGTCACCAAGTCGAAATTCGACAATCTCTACGGCTGCCGTGAATCGCTGGTGGACGGTATCCGCCGCGGTACCGACGTGATGATGGCGGGCAAGGTCGCCATGGTCGCGGGCTTCGGCGACGTGGGCAAAGGCTCGGCCGCTTCGCTGCGCCAGGCCGGTTGCCGCGTGATCGTGTCGGAAGTCGATCCGATCTGCGCGCTGCAGGCCGCGATGGAAGGCTATGAGGTCGTGACCATGGACGATGCCGCGCCCCGCGCCGACATCTTCGTCACCGCGACCGGCAATGTGGACGTCATCACGCTCGACCACATGCGCGCCATGAAGGATCGCGCCATCGTCTGCAACATCGGCCATTTCGATTCGGAAATTCAGGTCGCGAGCTTGCGCAATTACAAATGGTCCAACATCAAGCCGCAGGTCGATGAAATCGAATTCCCCGATGGCAAGAAGATGATCCTTCTGTCGGAAGGCCGTCTGGTGAACCTGGGCAACGCGATGGGCCACCCGTCCTTCGTGATGAGCGCCAGCTTCACCAACCAGACGCTGGCCCAGATCGAGCTGTTCGTGAACGAGGGCAAGTATCAGAAGAAGGTCTACACCCTTCCCAAGCACCTCGACGAAAAGGTCGCCCGCCTGCACCTGGACAAGATCGGCGCCAAGCTGACCCAGCTCTCCCCCAAGCAGTCGTCCTACATCGGCGTGCCGGAGCAAGGCCCGTTCAAGCCGGATCACTACCGCTATTAACGATCTAAGCGGCTGTTCCGACTCAGCCAATCGAATCCCGCTCCAGATGTGGCTCACCAAGCCACATCTGGGGCTTCATACTTTTTTAACCATATTCCCTTGCGCTGTGGATAAGCCCCCCTATCATGTTGATTCCACAGTGATTCGTCGCTCAGCGACGAAATATGGGGGCGGCGGGAATGCGTCCCACCACAAGGGGACAATCGACCGGGCTTGGCGTCGAGGGGCGTAATAAGCGTAGAGGTCTCGTATATGCGGCAGCGGCGGCACTCCCCGCCCTGTTGCCCTTGCCCGCGCACGCCCAAGAGATAACCGCCTCCGACCTCACCCTCCTCTCCACCTGCATCGCTATTGGTGCCATCGCGCTGGCCCTAGCCGTCGGCCTCTGGGCACTCGCCGAGCAACGCGCCGCCAGACGCCTTCGCCGCAACATCCGCAAATCCGGCGCCCGCGCGCGTGCCGCCGTCGGCGAACGCGATGCGCTGATCTCCGCAGGGCGCGAAGCCCTTGTGGTGTGGGGACGCGATGGTAGCGGGCCGTTCTCCTATCGCGGCGCCGACGCAATGCTCGACGGCTGCCTCGGCGGCCCCGACGCAACGGCGCTTTCGCGAGCGCTCGACGATCTGGGCGCAAACGGTGTGTCGTTTGCGATCAGCGTTCGCGACAGGCAGGACCGGAAATTCTCCGCGCGCGGCCGCGCCGTCGGCGGCATGGCGGCGGTCTGGCTGGAAGAAGAACAGGCCAAAGAACAGACGATAGATTTCGAAGCCGTGCTCGATGCGCTGCCCGTTCCGGTGTGGTTGCGCGACAAATCGCTATCGTTGAAATGGGGAAATCTCGCCTTCGTCTCCACATCCGGCGAAACCAACCTCAACGCTGCACTTCAGCATCAGGCTTCGCTGGACAAGTCCGAACGCGATCTCGCTGCAACGGCGAAAAGTCAGCAGCAGATGACGTCATCGAAGCGTTTTGCCGTTCTCGGCGGACATCGCCGCGCCATGGAATTCACCCATGTTCCGCTCGACGAAGACGGAATTGTCGGCACTGCAATCGACGCGACGGATGTTGCAACCGCCGAAGCAAAATTGCAGCAACACATTGATGCGCATGCCGATACGCTTGACAAGATCACGACGGCGGTTGCGATCTTTGGCTCGGATCAAAAGCTCTCGTTCTATAACCGGGCGTTTGTGAAGCTCTGGGAATTGCCGGAGACATGGCTCGACCGGCACCCGACCGATGGCGAAATCCTCGACCGCCTTCGCGAGAGCCGCAAACTTCCCGAACAGCGCGACTATCAGGCATGGAAACGGCAACGGCTGGCGCTTTATGAACGAGCGCACGAACAGCCATCGGAAGATGTTTGGCACATACCGGGCGGCAGCGCGCTTCGTGTCGTGGCACAACAGCATCCGTTTGGCGGGCTGACGTTTCTTTACGAGGACGTCACGCAGCAGATCACGCTGGAAAGTTCGTACAACACGCTGATCAAGGTTCAGTCCGCAACGCTCGACACGTTGCAAGAAGCGGTTGCAGTGTTTGGGCTGGACGGCAAACTTAAATTCTCAAACGCCGCTTTTGCCCATGTCTGGGATCTGGGCGAACGCGATCTCGCAGGCGAGCCGCATGTGCGCCAGATCGCGGCAGCGTGCATCGAAAAGTTCGGCGAGCAGCCGGTTTGGGAAAAACTCGTTTCCAGCGTCGTTGCGGGTTCCGAACGCAGGCGGGATTGGGGCGAAATCGAACGCAACGACCACACGGTGCTTTCGGTCGCGCTGTCACCGCTTCCAGACGGCGCTACGCTCGTTACCTTCGCCGACGTGACAGACCGTTTCCGGATCGAAACGGCGTTGCGTGACCGCAACGAGGCGCTTGAAGCGGCCGACAAGCTGAAATCCGATTTCATCAAGCATGTGTCTTATGAGCTGCGCACGCCCCTGAATACCATTCTGGGTTTTGCCGAACATCTGGCGACGGGTGTTCCGGGAGAATTGTCGTCACGCCAGTCGGAATATGTCGAGGCTATCGTAACGGGCGGGAATACGCTGCGCAGCCTCATCAACGACATTCTCGATCTCTCGCTGATCGAGGCAGGTGCATTGCGGCTCGAACTTGAGCGTATCGATTTGTTTGCGCTGCTTTCGGAAGTGGCGGGTCATGTGCGGGAATGGGCCGCCAAGGCCGGTCTCGAACTGCAACTCGATTGCCGTGAAGACGTAGGCATGTTCCTGGCCGACGGGCGCAGAATCCGGCAGGTCGTTTTCAACCTTCTGTCAAATGCTCTGAAATATACCCCACGTGGCGGCACGATCATGCTGATCGGCGATATTCAGGAAGAAGACGTCAGCATTTCGGTCACAGACACCGGTCCGGGCATTGCGCCCGAAGTGAAGGCAAACGTTTTCGAACGTTTTTCCGCCAAGGGACGCGGCGGTCAGCGCGCAGGCGCGGGTCTGGGCCTCGCGTTGGTAAACCGCTTTGTCGAACTGCACGACGGCTGGGTCGAAATCGACAGCCGCGCCGAACAGGGAACGATCGTGCGTTGCCACATCCCGCGCCGCGTTCACGACGGCGCGCCGGATGACCGCGAAATCCACGCAGCGGAATAAGTTGTGTTAATGCTGGCTTTTCGGGGTGCGGACGACCAGCCCGTCAAGCTCGGGCGTGACTTTGATCTGACAGGACAGGCGGCTGGTCGGTTCGATGTCCTGCGCGAAGTCGAGCATCGTCTCTTCCATGTCGGACTTCGGCGGAATCTTTTCGATCCAAGCCGGATCGACATAAACATGGCAGGTCGCGCACGCGCAGGCGCCCCCACAATCGGCATCGATACCGGGCACCAGGTTCTTCACCGCGCCCTCCATCACGGACCAGCCTGCCGGCACTTCGATCTCGCGATCTTTTCCGGTGTGGTCGATATATTTGATCTTGGGCATGTAAGCTCCTTCGTACCGGCGATTAAGCCATGCTCTTCATGGGAATGGAAAGGTCGGCAAGCTTTTCGGCATCGACAGGCTTGCCTTCGGCGATCAACCTGCGGCCCACAAGGTATTCGGGCGCGGCGTTAACGGCTTCGACGGCGGCGATCTTGCCGTCACGCAAATGGAAGACCGCAAACTTGCGGGCGGCGGGATCACCGCGCAGCACATGCTGGTCGCCGGGACGGCCCAGACCCGCGATCTGCAGTTTCAGATCGTATTGATCGGACCAGAACCAGGGCACTTCCGAATAAGCTGTCGGTTTGCCGAGCATGGCAAGCGCTGCGTGCTTTGCCTGATCGATGGCGTTTTGAACGCTTTCGAGACGCAGGAAAACGCCTTCGCGGCCGGGATGCCATGTACAGTCGCCGGCGGCGAAGACCGAAGGATCCGCCGTCTGCGCACAATTGTCGACGACGATGCCGTTGTCGACGGCGAGGCCGGCATCGCTTGCGAGTTCGGCGTTCGGTACGACGCCGATACCAACCAATGCGAAATCTGCGGGCCAGGTTTTGCCGTTTGCCGTCACGCCTTCGAGCGTCTTTTCACCTTCGAAGCTTTCGATGGCGGTGTTGAATAGGATTTTGACGCCCGCTGCGCGATGGGCTTCTTCGTAGAAGGCGGAAAAACGCGGAGAAACAGCCCGCTGCATCAGCCGGTCGAGCGCTTCGAACACGGTGACGTCGAGGCCATGCTTCACCGCGACCGCTGCAACTTCGAGCCCGATATATCCGCCGCCCACGATGGCCAGACGTTTTCCGGGTTGGAAGACTTCGCGCAGCGCATCGACGTCGGCGATGGAGCGCAGATAGTAGATGCCTTTGAGATTGGCGTTCGGCACCAGGATCGGGCGGACGCGCGTGCCGGTGGCGAGCAGAAGCTTGTCGTAAGAGAGAGCGCGACCGTCCGTCAGCGTAACCTGCTTCTTTTCGCGGTCGACCTTGGCGGCGGCCGTGTTGAGGATGAGATCGACCTTCGACTCGCCATAGAATGCTTCCGGTTTCAGGAACAACCGCTCCCGCTCCAGCTTTCCCTGAAGATAGGCCTTCGATAGCGGAGGCCGCTGATATGGCAGGAACGGCTCGTCGCCGACCATGGTGATGGCGCCGGAAAAGCCTTCGGCCCTCAGGCTGGTGATGGCCTGCGCGCCGGCCTGCCCCGCACCGATAATGACAATCCGCTCCGACATTTCCGCCCGGTTTTGCTGGAATAAGCCCTTTCGGCGGTATCACGTTTGCCGCCTTTTGCGCAATCAGCACGGCACCGCTTTGTGGACCTGAGGCAGGCGCGTTAAAATGCTGTTATGGCAAACAGAATCGAGGGATTCCGGGGTATCGTTCCACTTCCCGACCTGACGGCTACGGACGGGCTGGCCGCGCGGATTGCCGCAGGATTGCGGGTTGGCGATTGCGTGACTTTGAAAGGCGAGTTGGGCGCGGGGAAAACGACGCTGGCACGCGCGATCCTTCGGGCACTGGGCGTGGCCGAGCATGTGCCCAGCCCTACCTTCACCCTGATTCAGGCTTACGAGACCGTGCGTGGCACGGTGTTTCACTTCGATCTCTACCGGGTGGAGGACGTGCGCGAACTGGAAGAGCTGGGCTTCGACGAGGCATTGGAACAAGGCATCGTGCTTGTGGAATGGCCGGAACGGGCGGCCGGACGATTGCCGCCGAATGCGGTGAGTGTTGCACTGGCGATGGAAGGCCATGCGGGCAGATCGGCAATCGTTTCGGGCGACACATATTGGAAGCAGTTTTTGAGCGAAGAACAGCAGCATGTCTGAACGTCACGATGCGATGATCGATTTCCTGCGCGGCGCGGGGTGGGACAACGCCGATATCCGCCCGCTTGCGGGTGACGCATCGACACGGCGCTATTTCCGTGTTGCGTCTAACGGGCGCCACGCGATGCTGATGGATCAGCCTCAGCATGCCGAAACGCCAGCTGCACCGCCGACGGCCACGCCGGAAGAACGGCACAAGCTCGGTTACAATGCCATCGCGCGGCTGGCTGGGGCCGATTGCGGCAGGTTCGTGGCGATTGCGGAATTCTTGCGCGGACACGGGTTGAGCGCGCCGCAGATTTTCGCTGCCGATTGCGAAAACGGTTTCGTGCTGCTGGAGGATTTCGGCGACCGGCTTTATGCGGACATTCTTTCTGGCGGCGGCAACGAGCGTGATCTCTATGCAGCGGCGGTCGAAGCGCTGGCATCGCTGCACGCGAACCCCGCGCCTGCCAAAATTTCTCCACAGGTTTCGCTTTATCTTTACGACGAAACCGCGATGCTGGCGGAGATTGGATTGTTGACCGAGTGGTATCTGCCGCTGGTTCTCAACAGAAAAGCGAGCGCCGAAGAGACGGTGGAGCATCGCGCGCTGTGGCAAAACCTTCTTTCCGAAGCGAAAGAAACCGTTCCGGCCTTTGTGCACCGTGACTATCACGCGCAGAATCTGTTGTGGTTGCCGGATCGCAGCGGAATTGCACGAGTCGGATTGATCGACTTTCAGGATGCGGTTGCCGGTTCGAGCGCTTACGATCTCGTGTCGCTGCTGGAGGATGCACGGCGCGATGTGGCGCCGGAACTGGCCGAAGCGATGATCGCGCATTATCTTTCGGCTATGCGCAGGCAGGCGACGCCGGTGAACGAAGAACAATTCCGTGCGGCGTTTGCAATCATGGCGGCGCAGCGCAATGCGAAAATCGCCGGCATCTTCGCGCGGCTGCAATTGCGCGATGGCAAGCCGCGTTATCTCGGTTATCTGCCGCGGGTATGGGGTTATCTGCGGCACGATCTGGAGCATCCTTCCCTGGCGCCGTTGAAAGAGTGGTACGACCACGTTCTTCCTGTTGGTGCCCGCCACGGACGGGTTGAGGGAGTGGCTGCCTGATGAGCAAGGCCATCACACGCGCGATGATCATGGCCGCGGGACTGGGCACGCGCATGCGTCCGCTCACCAACGACACGCCGAAACCGCTGGTGAAGGTGCGTGGCCGCGCGATGATCGATCATGCGATAGACCGGCTGGTGCACGCCGGTGTGAAGATGATCGTGGTCAACGTTCATCACCACGCTGAGATGTTGCGCGCGCACCTTGCCAACCGTAGCGACGTTAAAATCATCATTTCCGATGAGAGCGAGGCGCTTCTGGATTCGGGCGGCGGCATGGCGAAGGTGCTGGACCTCTTCGAGGGCGAGCCATTCTTCACGCACAATTCCGATTCCGTTTGGGTGGAAGGCACGAGCAGCGCGCTGGAACGCATGAAGGCGCGTTGGGATGCGCGCGCAATGGATTCGCTGATGCTGGTGGCGCCCACGGTGAACGCGCGCTGTTACGAAGGGCGCGGCGATTTCATGATGGATGCGGACGGACGGTTGACGCGTGTGCCGGAACATCGTGTGGCGCCGTTTGTTTGGATCGGCGTGCAAATTCTGCATCCGCGGCTGCTCGATGGCGCGCCCGAAGGACGGTTCTCTATCAATCCGCTGTGGGACAGGGCAATCGCGAAGGGCCGATTGTTCGGCATACGGCTGGATGGAATCTGGATGCATATCGACAGGCCCGATGCCGTCGGCGATGCGGAACGGTTTCTCGCCGATCTCGCGCCAGCCGGCTGATCCGTGACCGGCGTTTTCACGATTGCTTCCAGCGCATCGTTTGCGCAGAGGCTTGCCGATGAACTGGTCCGGCAGTTGGACGTCAAATCCGATCCGTTGGCGTTGTCGCGCGCGACGATCTATGTGCCGACGCGGCGTGCGGTCCGATCTCTGGGCGAAATCTTCACGCGCGCGGTTGGCGGGGCGGCGCTGTTGCCCGACATCCGGCCGCTTGGCGATGTCGACGAAGACGACATGCTGTTCGATGCAGCGTCGGAAGACATCGAACTGCTCCCGGCGATTTCTCCCATACGGCGAAGGTTTTTGCTCGCGACGTTGATCTCTGGTTGGCAGAACGCCAGAAGCGGCGAACCATTGGGCTTTGCACAAGCCGTGCAACTGGCGCGCAGCCTTGGGGCGTTTCTCGATGAAGCGCAGACGCAAGGGGCCGATCTTTCCAAGCTTGGGCAATTGGCGCCTGCCGGCCTCTCGGCTTATTGGGCTGATGTGCGCAAATTTCTGGAACTGCTTGTTGAATATTGGCCTGCGGTGCTGGTGGACGAGAAGAAGCAGGACCATGTCACCCATCGCGATGGCGCGCTGAGGTTGCTGGCACAAAAGCTTGAGCGCGATCCGCCGGATGGGCCGGTGATCGCGGCGGGTTCGACCGGCAGCATTCCCGCGACAGCCGATCTTCTTGGTGTGATTTCGCGGCTGCCGAAGGGCGCGGTGATCCTTCCGGGACTCGACATCTCGTTGGATGAAGCAAGTTGGGACGATCTTGACGAGGGTCATCCGCAATTCGGCATGAAGCAATTGCTTCAGCACATCGGCGTCGAACGCAAGGACGTGCGGGGATGGGGTGAAGCAGATATTATGCCGACTCCGCGCGAAGTTCTTTTGCGGGAGACATTGCGCCCTGCCCCCACCACCGATGCATGGCGGGCGCTTGCGGAAAGCGGCAGCGATGTCATCGAAAAGGGGTTGGAGGGACTGTCGCTCGTCGAAGCCGCCGATGCGGCGCAGGAAGCAACTGCGATTGCGTTGATGCTGCGCGAGGTTCTGGACAACGGACATCAAACGGCAGCGCTTGTGACGCCGGACCGGAGTCTGGCGCGGCGCGTGGCCGGCGAATTGAAGCGTTGGGATATCGACATCGACGATTCTGGCGGACGGCCCTTGGCGCGTACGGCGCCGGGCACGTTCTTGTGTTTGCTCGCCGATGCGGCGCAACAGGGGTTTGCACCCGTGCCGTTGCTGGCGCTGTTGAAGCATCCGCTTGCGTCCGGTGGCGAAGAGACCGTGCGGTTCCGGCAATTGGTGCGGCAGCTCGATCTTTGTTTGCGCGGGCCACGGCCGGATGAAGGGCTCGACGGGATTTCGAAGGTGATTTCTCGTGCGGACTGTTTTGACGAGAAGACACGCAAGAAACTTTCGGATTGGTTCGCGGGAGTCGCGAACGGGCTTGCGGCTTTTGCGAAAGCAGTTGAGTCCGAAGTGCCGCTTTCGCAGATTCTTTCTTTGCATGTTGAAGCTGCCGAAGCGCTTGCTGCGACGGACAAAGAGAATGGTGGCGAGCGGCTGTGGCGGGGCGATGCCGGGCACACGGCGCAAAATCTGATTGCCGAAATGTTTGTGGAGGCGGACGGGATTTCTGCCGTCAGCGGTGGGGCATATGCACCGCTGTTTCGCATGCTGGCCGAGGAAAAGGCGGTGCGGCCTGTTTTCGGGCGTCATCCGCGGCTTGCGATCCTTGGGCCGTTGGAAGCGCGGTTGCAGCGTTTCGATCTTGTGGTGCTCGGCGGATTGAACGAGGGGACATGGCCGAGGGATGCGCCGGTCGATCCGTGGCTTTCGCGGCCGATGCGGCGGAAATTGGGGCTTGAACAACCCGAACGCGCTATCGGGCTTTCGGCGCACGACTTTGCGACTTTGGCGGCTGGGCCGCGCGCAGTGCTTACACGTGCGCGCAAGGTGGAAGGTTCGCCCGCCGTTGCCTCGCGATGGTTGCAGCGGTTGATTCAATTGACACGTGGTTTGAAGCTGGAAAACAAGCTGAAGAGCACTCGTGATTATTGCGCGTTGGCGACCGCGTTGGCTGAACCGCCCGCAGTCACGCGAATACCGCGGCCCGAACCGAAGCCGCCGGTGGCGGCGCGGCCACGCAGGCTTTCCGTCACCGAGATCGAAACGTGGTTGCGCGATCCTTATGCGATCTATGCGCGGCGCGTTTTGAAGCTGGAGCCGCTTGATCCGCTGGATGCTGAGATTGGGGTGCTGGAACGCGGGACGGCGATCCATAAGGCGCTCGAAATGTTCGTTCGGACTTATCCCGGCGGGCCGCCTGCAGATGCCGAGCAACGGTTTGTTGAAATCGCGGACAAGGTATTTGCGGATTATGGAATTCCCAAAGCGGCGATAGCTTTGTGGCGGCCGCGCTTTATCAAGGCTGCGAATTGGTTTGTTGGCGTGGAGCGCGAACGGCGGGCCAATGTCGTCAAGGCGCATGTCGAGTTAAAAGGCGAGATGTCGTTCGCAGCCCCGGGCGGCGTGTTCCAGCTTTATGGGCGCGCGGACCGGATTGACGAACTGATCGGCGCGAATGCGGCGATCATCGATTACAAGACCGGTGCGCCGCCGAGCGACAAGCAGGTGATCCAGATCATTGCGGCGCAACTTCCGCTGGAAGCGGCGATGGTGGCGGAAGGTGGGTTTGCGGATGCGGGCAAGCTTGCGCCCGCCGAACTTGTTTATGTGCGGTTTGCGGGCGGGGCAAAACCGGGCGAACTTCGCGTCGTGAAAGCGGATGCGCGCGAATTGGGTGACAAGGCGAAGGCGCTTCTGGTTGGGCGCGTGGCGCAGTTCGACGTTGCGGAACAGGCTTATCTGCCCCGCGTGATGCCGTTCCGGGCGGATGTGGTTGGCGATTACGATCATCTGGCGCGTGTCCAGGAATGGTCGGCGAGCGGATGGGGCGAGGAAGAATGAGCGGACACGATCCCGTTCTTGCCGCTGCCGATCCGCAGAACTCGGCTTGGGTTTCTGCCAATGCGGGCGCGGGCAAGACGCATACGCTGGCCAATCGCGTGACGCGGTTGTTGCTGGACGATGCGCAGCCGGAACGGATTTTGTGCCTGACCTATACGAAGGCCGCTGCCGCGGAGATGGCGGGACGGTTGTTCGATCTGCTCGGTAGATGGGCGATGGCGCCGGATGACGAGCTTGCGAAATACATCACCGAAATCGGCGGCGTGCCGCCCAAGAGCAAAGACGATCTTCGCAAAGCGCGCCGCCTGTTCGCCAAGGCGCTGGAGACGCCGGGTGGGTTGAAGATCCAGACCATTCATTCGTTTTGTCAGAACGTGCTGTCGCGGTTTTCGGTGGAGGCCGGTGTGCCGCCGGGGTTCACGGTGATCGACGAACAGACCTCGCGCGAGATGATTGCCAATGCGCGGGCGAAGGTTCTGGAACGGGCGGGCTCCGGCGATTTGGCGCTGGGGGCGGCGGTGGGATTGCTCGTGACGGAGACCAACGAGCAGAAATTGCAGGATGTTCTGGATGCCGCGCTTGGCAACGAGCGACGCAAACTGGCGCGGGCGTTGGCGGGTTGCCATCCGCGGGATGGATCGCTGACGCGGACGGTACGACGTTTTCATGGCGCGGACGAGAATTCGAATGCGCATGAGGTGGTTTCGGGATTTTGTGCTTCGCTGAAGACGGAGATTGCGCAGCTGAGGGAGATCGTTGCGTGGATGAGCGGCGGGACGTCCACCGATCAGAAGCGCGTTGCCGGATTGGCAAGAGCGGTTGAGACGGGGTTCGGCATTGGCGCGTTCGAACATGTGCGCGGTTTGTTTTTGAAGAGCGATGGGGAACGTTACGCCAAGCTTGTCACCAAGGGGCTCGAAGCACAGCGGTCCGATCTGCTGCGTTATCTGGAAGAGATCGAGACACGGGTTTGCGAAACCGAAGAACGCAGGCGGGCAGCGCATGCGGCTGCGCTTTGCGATGCGGCGCTGACGATTGCCGATGCGGTACGCGATCTTTACACGGCGGACAAACGGGCGCGGGGTGCGCTCGACTACGACGATCTTATCACCGAGACGCAGGCGTTGCTGGAACGCGGCGAAACTTCGGCCTGGGTGCTTTACAAGCTGGATGGCGGTCTCGATCACGTTCTGATCGATGAAGCGCAGGATACGAGCCCGGAACAATGGGCGATTTTGAAGAAACTGACGGAGGAATTTTTCTCCGGCGCTGGGCGCGAGACGGATGCGCCGGTACGCACGGTGTTTGCCGTTGGCGACGAGAAGCAATCGATCTTCAGTTTCCAGGGGGCGGACCCGGCGCAGTTCGATATCAATCGGCAGCATTTCGAAGGGCACATTCGTGGTGCCGGATTGGCGTTCAATTATGAGATGCTGAAGACCTCGCGACGGTCGGTGCCGGAGGTGCTTTCGTTCGTCGATCGTGTGTTCGGCGATGAAGAGGCGCGTGTGGGGTTGACCTCGCTCGGTGGAGAGATCGCGCATGAGCCTTTGCGCAAAGAAGCCAGAGGACGTGTGGAGTTCTGGCCTTCGTTGAAGCCGGACGACAAAGAGGAGCCCGATCCGTGGCGGCCGGTTGATACGCCATCCGAGGCGAGCCCCGTTGTTCGTCTGGCGGAAAAGATTGCGCGCACCATCAAACAATGGATTGCCAAGGGCGTGGCGCTGCCGGGGCGCGATCATCCGATACGGCCGGGGGACATTATGATCCTGCTGCCGCGGCGCGAGCCGTTTGGCAGCGAGGTCATTCGGCAGTTGAAGGCGGTTGGCGTTGCCGTGGCGGGGGCGGATCGCATTCGGATTACCGAGCAGATCGCGGTGAAGGATCTGATTGCGCTGGGGCGGTTTGCGCTGTTGCCGGAAGATGATTTGACGTTGGCGACGATTTTGCGCTCGCCGTTTGTGGGCGTCAGCGAAGACACGCTGTTCGAATTGAGCCATGGACGCAGCGGCACGTTGTGGCGGGCTTTGCAGGGCAATAAGGATGCGGCGCTCGATGAGGCGCGAGCGTTTCTCACCGAATGTCTGGCGCGGGCGGATTTTGTGCCGCCTTATGAATTCTTTGCCCATGTGCTGACGGTGCGCGGGATGCGGTTGAAGCTGCTGTCGCGATTGGGCGCAGAGGCGACGGATGCGATCGAGGAATTTCTTTCGCTGGCGCTGACCTATGAAATGCAGAACCCGCCCTCGCTTGAAGGATTCCTGCATTGGATCGAACGCGGCGGGGCGGAGATCAAGCGCGACATGGAACGCGGGCGCGACGAGGTTCGCGTGATGACGGTGCATGGCGCGAAAGGTTTGGAAGCCGACATCGTGATTTTGCCGGATACGACGCGGCCAGCCTCCAACGCGCAGAAGCGGCAACTGCTCTATGCCGATGACGGAGTGCTGTTCTCCGTGCCGGATGCGATTGCGCCGTTGGCGGTGAAGGCCGCGAAACAGGCGGCGAATGCGGAGGCGCTGAACGAACACCGGCGGCTGCTTTATGTGGCGCTGACGCGGGCGAAGGAGCGGCTTTATATTTGCGGGTTCGAGAACCGCAAAGGTATCGACGCCAATTCCTGGTATGCGCTGATGGAACGCGCGGCGCAGGAGCTTGGCGTGCCGGTGGAGCGCGGCGGGGAAACCGTGCATCTCTATGGCGATGCGGAGGATGGCGCGCCGAAATCCGCTGTCGTTGCCGAAGTCGCCAAAATCGACGTGCCGGTTTGGGCGCGCACGCCGGCAAAGGAAGAAGCGGAGCGGCCGCGGATTGTGCGGCCTTCGCTGGTGGAACCAAAAGCTTTGCCGCTGTCGCCGCTTTCGAAGGAAGGCAAGACGTTCAAACGCGGGTTGCTGATACATGCGGTGCTGGCGCGGTTGCCGGAGATTGCGGCCGAAAATCGCCGTGAGATCGCGCGCAAATTCCTGCTCGCGCGCGGAGTGATGGAGCCCGATGCGGACAGTCTGGTGGCGGAAATTTTGGGTGTTCTCGGCGATGGAATTTTTGCTCCTGTTTTTGCAAAAGGCAGCCGGGCGGAAGTGGCGCTTGCGGCGGAACTTCCGGAGTTCGGCGGTATCAAGGTGAACGGGCGGGTGGACCGGCTGGCGATTTCGGGCGACGAGGTTCTCGTGCTCGATTTCAAGACCGATCGGGCGATACCTGCGAAGGTGGAGGATGTGTCTGCCGGATACCTGTCCCAAATGGCGCTTTATCGTGCGGCGCTGAAAAAGGTGTTCCCCAACAAGACCATCGTTTCCGGCCTGTTGTGGACGGCCGGGCCTGCGCTGATGCGCCTGCCGGACGGGCTGCTCGACGCACAGCTTGGGCGGCTGGCAGACCTTGACCCCCCGGGCCCTCGTTCCTAGATTCACTCAACAGAAGGCATCTCTCCAACCCAAGGAACACAATATGTCGGCCCCCCTGAAAGTTTCGGACAGCTCGTTTCAAACGGACGTGCTTTCCTCGAAAAAGCCGGTCGTTGTGGACTTTTGGGCGGAATGGTGCGGCCCCTGCCGCATGATCGCGCCGGCGCTGGAGGAACTTGCCACCGAGCTGGGCGAGAAGGTGACCGTCGCCAAGATCAACATCGACGAGAACCCGCATGTGCCGACCAAATATGGCGTACGCGGCATCCCCACCCTGATGATCTTCAATCAGGGCCAGGTCGCGGCCACCAAAGTGGGCGCGCTGCCGAAATCCAAGATCAAGGAATGGATCGAAGCTTCGATCTGACCTTTCGCCCAATTCCAATCGTGTAACGCAGAGCCGCGAGCCATTGGCATGGCTTGGTTGCCGATTCGGCATGGGATTGAACCATCGGTCGGGATGATACGTTTTGCAGGTTCCGGAGAACCCGCAATGAAATGCTTTGCCCCTGCCCTTTTCTCTTTCACGCTTTTGCCGCTGGCCGCGTCGGCTTCGCAAACCATTCCCGTCGGGCCGTTCCAATCCGTCGAATTGCACGGCGGCGGGCACGTTACCCTGCGCCATGGCGACAGCCAACGCGTCACGCTGATCGCAGGCAACACGCAATGCACCGACATCCACATCGAAAGCGGTGGCCGGCTGGTGATCGCGGCGCACAATCGCGGCTGTCCGGGACGCTATGATCTCGATGTCGAGGTGGTGACGCCGAACATCGAAGGCGTGGCGATTTCCGGTGGCGGCGAAATCGAAACCGCGAGCGGGTTCGGTGCGCAGCCGATGCTTTCGGCGGCGATTTCGGGCGGCGGCGATATCGATGTCCGCTCGGTCGAGGCCAGCACCGTTCATGCTGCGGTGAGCGGTGGCGGAGATGTGCGCGTGCGGGCCCAGAAGGCGCTGACGGCTGCCGTCAATGGCGGCGGCTCGATCACCTATTGGGGCCATCCGAACGTGACCTCGGCGGTCAACGGTGGCGGTTCGGTCGAACGCGGCGGGTGAAGGTTCCGCAACGGGCATGGGTATCCTTTCAAAATCTGAATGGGATAGTACGCCATTATTTGCCCAATATCAAGGATTTTATTCTGTAATAAGAACAAAGACTTGCGAAAAACACTTTTACCGGCGCGCCCAAGGGAAACGGCGCACCGTCCGACCGATTTAGGCCGACACCTCTGTATGGCGCACGCCCCGGGGCCGTAGCGGCCTGCCAAAGCATGACAAAGCTGGCCTTTTTGGCCGCATTTCCAGGCGTTGCGGGTGCCCGACCCCATGGCTATAAGGGCGCCCCGACTTTGAGACCGGAGAGTAGCTCAGCCTGGTAGAGCACCACGTTCGGGACGTGGGGGCCGGAGGTTCGAATCCTCTCTCTCCGACCATCCAAACAAGCGCTATTGCGTTCTGCGTTGGGCCACCGGGAAGTTGCCAGCCCGCGCGAAAGGCTCAAATAGAGCCAGCTTTAACTATACCAATGCTATTGAACTGACAGGTAAAACCTTTTCGTCTATTTGGACTATCCATCATTGCGTCAAGAGGGACGAAATGTGGGTGGTTCGCGAAATCGTTCGTCATTTGAGACAGCCCGACCCGGTCGATGAATATTGCCGGGAAACGCATGGTTTCGAGCGGCCGCAGGAAACAAAAACAAAAACCTCGTGGCGCCAAAGATTGGCGATCTTTTTCAGCCTGATGAGCTAACGGCCTTTTTCGATATTACCCGCTTACCGGATGGCGGCTCGACGGCCATATTGGCTGCGAGACTTCAACGGAGCACCACAATGACCAATCTCGAGAAAGCCGGGAGCTATTTGCTTGGCGAGCGCCGCGTGTCGCGCATGGGCTATGGCGCGATGCAGTTGGCGGGGCCCGGCGTCTTTGGGCCGCCGAAAGATCGCGCGGTGGCGGTTGCGGTGTTGCGCGAAGCGGTGGCCGCCGGTGTGGATCATATCGACACCAGCGATTTCTATGGGCCATTCATCGTCAATCAGATCATTCGCGAGGCGCTGCATCCCTATCCGGCAAATCTCACCATCGTGACGAAGGTGGGCGCGGTGCGCGGGGCGGATGCATCGTGGAATCCCGCACAGAGTCCCGCGGAATTGACCAGCGCCGTGCACGACAATCTGCGCAATCTCGGTGTCGATGTTCTGGATGTGGTCAACCTGCGGATTACGGGAGACATTCACGCGCCGAGCGAAGGTTCGATTGCGGAACGGTTCGCAGCACTTGCCGAACTGCAACACAAAGGACTCATCCGGCATCTGGGCCTGAGCAATGTGACGCCGGCGCAGGTGGCGGAAGCCGAACGTATCGCGCCCGTGGTTTGCGTGCAGAACCACTATAACCTCGTGCATCGCCACGACGACGCGCTGATCGACGAGCTGGCGAAGAAGAAAATCGCCTATGTTCCGTTCTTTCCGCTTGGCGGATTTTCGCCGATTCAATCCGGTGCATTGTCGGGTATTGCCGAACAGCTTGGCGCAACGCCGATGCAGGTTGCGCTGGCGTGGCTGCTAGCGCGCGCGCCCAACATTCTTCTCATTCCGGGCACGTCGTCGTTGAATCATCTTCGGGAAAACCTGGCGGCGGCGGAGCTTGTGTTGGGCGAAGACGTTCGTTCGGAATTGGAAAAAATTGGCAAGAGGTGACTTGCCGTGCCAGTCTTCACCGATTTTCCAAACCAATTCCATTTCCAACCGGAGTACTGCCGCCGTGGACATTCCCAACGATATTTTCACCGAACCGGAAGACGTTAGCCCCGATACGTTGGCCAATCTGGGACCGCTGCGGCGGTTGGCGGGGATTTGGGAGGGGCGCAAAGGGGTGGACCTCAATCCCAAGGCGGATGGGCCGCAGCGCAAGGAATTCAGCGAGCGAATCGAGCTTCAGCCCATCGATTACCAGTTGAACGGGCCGCAGGTTTTTTATGGCCTGCGCTATCACACCCACATCATGGCCGACGGCGAAGAAGCGACGTTTCACGATCAGGTGGGATATTGGCTGTGGGAACCGGCCACCGGATTGATCTTGCAGACGCTGGCGATCCCTCGTGGGCAGATTGCGATTGCGGCGGGCCACGCCAAGCTGGACGACGCCCGGCTGGTGCTGAGCGCCACGCGGGGGCAGACCGATTATGGCATCTGCTCCACGACGTTTCTGGAAGAGGCGTTCCGCACCGATTCATATCGGATCGAAGTGACCTTCAATGCGGATGGTAGCTGGAGCTATGTGCTGGATACGATGCTGCTGGTGCGCGGACGGCCCGAGCCGTTTCAACATCGCGACGTCAACACGCTGGTGAAAGTGGCCGAGCCGACGCCCAATCCGCTGATGCTGAAGGCCCGCGGTTAGAAGCTCGCGGCGAGCTGGATGTAGAGCTGATAGTCTTTTTCGCCCGGTATGGCGGTTTTCATTGGCATACCGATGCTGGTGCTGAGGCCGATGGTTTGGGTGAGGTGCAGCACGCCGCCCACGCCCGAGGCATAGAGCGAGCGCACCGACGGCGAGGTGGCGAACACCGAACCGGAATCGAAGAAAGCGAAGAGATCCAGCCCCTGTATGACGTCGAGATTGCGGTGCAGTTCGACGTTGGCGAAATAGCCGCTGTCGCCCGCGAAGGTGCCGGATTGATAACCGCGCACCGATGTGGGACCGCCGATCTGGAATAGCAGATCGGCTGGAAGCTGTTTGGCAGCCGTGTATTGCCAGGACGTCGCCAGATGTGCGCTCCAGCTATCGCCGAAGAGGAGCAGCGCCGAACCGGAGCCGGTGAACATCACCGCGTTCTGGCCTTCGTCCAAAATATCGTTGTGCGAATGGGCGAAGGTGAGATTGGGGGCGAGGCTTGCGAGCAGGCTGCTGCCGATATAGGTCGCCGAAATTCCGCCGGTGGTGCGATAGGTGCGGGTGTCGGTGATCGGGCCGTCGGCGACGGCGCTGTTCGATGAGCCGAAGGATTGGTTGAACACGGCGAGCGCGAGCCAGTGTTCGGTAGCGACATATGGACGAGTGACGCCTATCGTGACCGTTTGCCCGTTGCCGGTGATGCCCAGATCGCCGAACGGGCCGTTGAGCACATTGATGTGGTTGCGTTCGTAGCTGATCGACGCGCGGTCGCCGCGTGTGTCGAGCGGGGCGGAATAGGACGCTGTGCCATCGATGCCGCCGCGCGAGAAGGTGCCGAAGAGCGAGGCCTTGTCATCGATGCCGAAAAGATCGTGGTGGCGGTAATAGATGCCGCCTTCGATGCGGCCGGTGCTGGACACGCCTTTGTTGTCGACGAAGACCTGGGTGAGGTTGGCATCGGGTTCGGTGACGTCCAGCTCCACGTCGGACATGCCGAAGGAGGCGCCGGGCTTCAGCAGCGCGCGCACCTGCACGTCGTTGGTGCGGTTGAAGAACACGACCTGGCGGGAGAGATCTTTCACATCCACCGTATCGCCGGGTGCGAGCACGATGCGGTTGGTGAAGTAGTTTTCGGCGGTGCGGGCGGCGCCTTTGACGGAGACGGCGCCGAGCTTGCCTTCGATCAGCGCGATGTGGACGGCTCCATTTGCGATCTTCTGCGGCGGCAGAACGGCGCGCGCGGTGACCTGGCCCTTGCTCTTATAAAGCTCGTTGATCTTCTTGATCATCGCCTGCAGGTCGGCGAAGCCGATGGTGTGGCCGACATATTCGTTGGCGATGGTGTTGAGTTCGTCGGGCGTAAGGAATTTGGACGTATCGAAGGTGACCGCTTTCAGATCGAAGCGGATGTTCGACGCGGGGCTCGCGGTTTCGGTTTCGTTGGGGCCGATGACCGGGGATTCCTGCGGGGCGGTTTGCGGGGCGGGATGGCTTTTTTCGAGCTGTTCCTGATTGCGCTGGTTTTCGTTGCCGATGGCACCGGGCGAAATCTGCGTCACCTGCGCGGTGGCGGAGGTGGCGACGGCGAGCAGCGCCGCCAGCACGCTCGATACGGAAAAACCATATTTCATAGGCTTTTTTGTGCTTCTCACGGCTGGGTGCCCAGATTCACCGCAAGCCCGCCGTCGATGCTGACGATCCACAGGTCGGGGTTGCCGAAATCGGTGGGCGAGCCGAACCACGGATCGGTGAGAATCAGCCCGCCCACGCCATCTTCGCTCTGCATGAAGATGCGGGTCCAGCTTGGCGCGCTGAGCGGCAGCGGGCCGACCTGCACCAGGCTGATGGCGGGGATGATGTTGCCGTTCTTGTCGAGCGTTTGTGCGGTGTAGCCGGGGCCGAAGGCGACGAAGTAGGCATCGGTCAGCGTGGTCGTGGTGTCCTGATCGAGGAAGAAGGTCTTGCCCGGCGCATAGAGCTGTTCGGTGACGTTGCGCACGGGCGTGGGGCTGGTGTCGTTCAGGAAGAGATTGGTGAAGGGCGTGGTGAGCAGCATCGTGTTGGCGACGTTGCCGTGTTCGAAGCGGACGTGGGCGGCGTTGGTGGAGATCACGCCCGTGTCGACGAAGTAATTGCCGAACAGGATGCCTTGCGGCGAGTTGATGTCGAGGTTGGCGGTGTGGGCGGCGGCACCGTTGATGCCGGTGACATCTATCGCGAGTGCGTCACCCGAACCGTTGGTGATGTGCGCGGTGATGTTGGGCGCGGAGATCAGCACCGGGCCATTGATGGTGATCGACGGGATGTTGAGATCGCCGAGCGAAGTGAGCGTCAGATTGGCGGCGGTGATCGAGGCGATCTGGAAGGAGCCGAGGCCTGCGGTGACGATGGCAGAGCCAGTCGCGGTCAGGCTGTGGCCGGTGATTGCGTTGCCGGCGGAGAGCATGGCGTTTCCGCCGGAGACGAGATCGACGAAAGTCAGATCGTGACCGGCGGAGAGGCTGAGATCGGCCGACGTGGTGACGTTCGCGAGCGAAAGGTCTTGCGTGGCTGTGGCGATGAGCGAGCCTGTGATGTTCACATTGTCGCCTGTGAGCGAGTGGCCTGCGGACAATGTTGTGTCGCCGCCGGAGGTGAGACCGGCGAAAGTCAGATCGTTTCCGGCGGACAGTGCGAGCGTGTTTTGCGCATTCACTGCGTCGAGCGAGAGATCGCCGCCTGCAGTGACAGTGGCGGGGCCGGTTGAGGTGAAGCTTTCGCCGGTGATGGTGTTGTCGGCGGAGAGCGTGGTGTCGCCGCCGGAGGTGAGACCGGCGAAGGTCAGATCGTTTCCGGCAGACAGCGAGAGCGCGGCGCCCGCGTTTACACCGCCAGTCAGGAGAAGATCGTGGCCTGCCGTGACGGTGGTCGAGCCGGTTGCGGTGAGCGAGGTGCCGGTGATGGTGTTGCCGGACAGCGAGAGGTTTGCGCCGGAGGTGATGGTTCCGAAAATCAGGTTGTCTGTGGCGGCGAGGCCGAGGGCGCCTGTGGCGGTGACATTGCCCAACGTCAGCGCGCGATCGGCGATGAATTGTAGCTCGCCGGGTACGGCGATGTTCGGCAGCGTGATGTTCGACAGTGCGTGGATGTAGATGCCACCGGAAACGGTGGTGGGCGAGATCCATGGGGTGTTGACGTAGATGTATTGCGACGATGCACCGATGCCGGTTTCGGCGGCGAGATACACTTTCGCGTTTGCACCGGTGGTCACGATGTTGTTGGTGGTGCCGGATTTCGCGGCGATGGCGGCGGCGGTGATGTCGATCGCGTGGTCGCCGTTGAAATCGCTTTCGATGCGGCCGAGGAGAAGCGTGCCGCCTGCGTTCAACGTCAGCGTGCCGGTGGAGAGCAGGCTTGTCGTTGTGAGGTCGCCGAGCGAGGCGATGTTCATGTCGCCGCCGGAGGTGAAGTTGTCGATGCTGGCGCTGGCGGCGCTGACGAGCGTGACATCGCCGGTGGCGCTGCCGGTGAGCGTGCCGCCGGGTGCGAGCTGGAAGGCGAAGGGATGGGCGAGCGAACCGATGTCGCCAGCCGCCTGAAGCGAGAGATTGTCGGCCTGGACGGTGACGCCTTCGAGCGAGGTGAGGATCGCGCCGTCGGAGAGGAGCGAAACATCGCCGCCTGCGAAGACGCGGCCCACGATCATGTCGCCGCCATAGGACCTGAGCGAAATGTCTTGTCCAGCCGAGGCGCTGGCAAGCGTGGTGCCCACATATATAAGTGGCGCGTTCTGGGCGCCGATGCTGCCCGCGCCCGCGAGCAAGGTGATGTTGCCGCCGTGGATGACGGGGGTGGTTCCGGCATCGGCGGCGACGATGTTTTGCGGGGCGGCGAGATTGATGTCGCCCGACGTTGCGGTAATGGAGCCGATCTTCAGGTCGCCGCTGGTCGCCTGCGCGTAGACGCCGCCCTGTTGGACCGAGGCATTGAATTTGTTGCTGGCGGCGACGAACAGCGGGGCTGCCTGCTGGATTTCGACGCCGGTGATCGTGACGCCGGCGGGCGCGGTGGAACCGCTGAAGCGCACGACGTTGTTCTGCGCATCGAGGCCGGTGAACACGATGTCGCCGGGATTGCGGGCGAGCGCGATGGCGCGTTCCTGATCGCTGGTGAGATCGCCCGACGTCAGCTTGTCGATGGTGATCGACACCGGATCCGCGAGGCTGCCGACGCCATTGGACGCAGTGAGCGTGACGGTGCCGCCCGAGATATTGGGCGTGGTGGTGCCGAGCGTGGTGTTGGATGACGGCTGAAGCGCGGTGAGCGACAGCGCGGATTTCAATTCGCCTTCGGTCCAGGTGGCATCGCCATCGTTGGTGAGACCGGCGAGCATGGCCTGGCTGGGCGTGAAGTCGAAATTGGTGACCTGCGTCTGGAAGGCGGATTGGGTCTGCCAATCGGTGCCGACATATTGGCTGAAGTCGGTGGTGACCTTTTTGTAGAGGCCGGCGGCATAATCCTGCGGCGTCATGCCGGCGGCGGCGGCCACCGTCTGGAACAGCGAGATGGAATTGGAATTCAATGTGTAGGCATCGCCGCTGACAGTGCCGTGGCTGAGCAACGTCCAATATTGCGTGTAGTCGACATTGACCGCTTGTTTGACGGCGGCGACGGTGGGCGAACCGGACGTGGAATTGACGCCACCGCCGAGCGCGGTGGTGAGTTTCAGCGCCTTCCAGATCTTTTGCTGCTGGTCGTCGCTCAGCGCCTGGGCAGTGGTGGTGTTCTGCGCATCCTTGAGTGCGCCGTGGTCGACGGTGACGGTTACGTCGCCGAGCACGCTGCCGATGCCGAGGGATTTGATCGAACCGGCGTAGAGATCGCCTTGCGTCTGTTCCAGCACGATATCGCCATCGGCAGTGGCGTTGACCGTGCCGGTGGCGGCCATTGTGATCGGGCTGGCGGACGAACCGATGCTGCCTTCGCGCGCGGCGACGAGCGTGACGTTGTTGCCGGTGATGACGGGTGTGGTGCTTCCAGCGGCCACGGTGATGTCGCCCTGCGCGGTGAGCGTCACGTCGCCCGCAGACGAGGCAACATGGGCGAGATTTAGCGCGCCGTTGGCGGCGAGATAGACGCCCTGGTCGCCGGTGGCGTTGAGCTTGCCGTTGCCGACGATGGTGGTGTCGAACAGGTTGGTCGCGGCACCCACCGCACCGGTCGCATCGAGCGTGAGATTGTTGGTGGTGACGCTGCCGTTGGTGCTGGTGGAGATGTTGCCGTTCGTGCCGGTGGCGGTGATGACGGTGTCGCCCTGCGGATTGGTGATCTGGCCGTCGATGGTGACGGGTGCGGCGGAGTTGATGATGACGCTACCGCGCGTGCCACCGGAGAAATCGACCGCGATGGGATTATCGGCTTTCACCGACGTCGTCATCGTGACGGTACCGGAACCGAAATAGGCCATGTCCCAGTAGCTTTGCTCGCTTGGGTAATAAAAAACGCCCAGAGCGGAGTTGAAACTCTTCTGGGAAACGAAGCTGTTGTAGCTGCCCTGCGCCTGCATTCCGCAATGCACGCCGCTTAAATAGATGCAGCCGCCATCGACGGCGGTGATCGCTGCGAATTGCACCGTGCCGCTGATCGTTTCCTGCATATAGGGCAGGCTTTCGGACTGGTTCATCAGCAACGAACCGGCGTGCGCGGGATCCTGCGACAGCACGTGGCCGTTGTAGTTGAACAGTGTGCCGTGGCTGCCCGCCACCGCCGATGAAGGATCGAACGTATCGGTGTAGTACCAGGGATTGGTGGGATCGGTGCCCAGGCTGTTGCCGTTGGGATCGGTGAAGAACCAATCGCCCACTGTTGGGTCTGCGCCCAGCGCATTGAGCGTGATGTTGCGCTTGAGGAATGCGGTTTCCACCCATTGCCAGCGCATGCCGGGCAGCGGTGTGTAGGTGAAGCTGGTGCTGCCGTTGGAGCTGACGAGCGAAGCCTGATCCATCGTCGCGTCGGGATTGCTCGACTGATAGACGTTGGTGCCCTGCCCCGGCGTGTAGACGTACCAGTAATGATCGGTGCCGGTGGTCTTCAACCGGTCGATGATTTCGATGCTGCCGGTCAGGCCACCCAGACGATCCGCGTTGCCGGCGGAGATGTTGTCCACCGTGATGGGCACCGCTGTCTGGTTGTTGATCTGCACCTGGCCGAGGCCTGCGTTCACATGGATGCGGCCCATTGCGTTGGTGCTCATGATGCCGCCGTCGATCTTGATCGAGGCCGCGACCTGGGCGGCGGCGAGCACATTGTCGACCACGATCTTGCCGTCGGCGGCGGTGGCGCCCGCGACGTACGTCACCTTGATGAGGGAGTCGCCCGCGCCGATCACGCCGACATTGTTGAGGATGAAGTTTGGGTTGGTGACGCTGCCGTTCTGATAGGCGGTTTGATCGTTGGCGATTTCGGTGGCGGCGGCGGACGACAGGTTCACCGACCAGTTGGTGGGCGGGCCAGCGCTAATGTTGGAATTGATGTCGATGTAAGTCGCCTTGATCGAGATGGTGTTGGCGTTGATCGCAGACGCCGTGGTGTTTTCGTTCGCAGCCGTGATGTTGGTGGTGGACGAGGCAGTGAGATGTTCGACCGGAACCAGGCTCACGCCGCGGCCGCCGCAGCCGAAGCCGGGCAGCACGCAGAGATCGAGATAGCCGTTGAGCGGGCTTGCCGCCGTGTTGTCGCCGATGTTGCAGCTGCGCGTCGGGCCGGAATTGTCGGGCAGGCAGACGCCATAGGTGAGAAGCGTGGCGCCCGCGGAATTCTTGCCGTCGCCGAAATGCGAGATCGGCGTGATCGGGTTGGATGGATCGCTGGTGAAGGTGAGCGCGGCGGTGAAATCGGCGGCGTTGGTATATTGGAAGTTCGGGTTGTAGACCGCGTTGACCGCATAGGCGATGGCGAGATCGGCGTCGGCGCCGTTCTTCGGATTGCCGCCGGGGAAGATCATGAACGGCGCCCAATCCGCGATGGGATTGGGGCCGGTGGGTTCGAGCAGGCCATCGGCCAGATCGATCAGCAGCGAGCCTTCCGGCACGTTCAGGATCACGTTCTGCGCGACGATGGGCGCGAACTGGCCGAGCGAGCCGTGTTCATTGGTGATTTCGACGAGGCCGCCGAGATTTTCGATGGAGCCGCCGACGAAGATCGCGGGGCCAAGCTGCGAATTGCCGACGGGTTGAGCGAACGTATCGGTGATGCTGACGTTCGATGCGCCATCGGGATTGTTTTGCGTGGCGGTGACGGTGGAGGCGACGACCGCGTTTTCGGAGAAGTTCACGTGGCCACCCGCCAGATCGGGAATACGCACTTGGCCGAGAACGAGATAATCGGGGCTGTCGTTGTTGACCGTGATCGAGGCGCCGCCATTGGCGGTGAGCGAGCCGGTGCCGGTGACGGTGTCGGCGTGGACGGTGACATTGCCCGCAGACGCGAACAGCGTATTCAGCAAGACGGCATCGACGGCAACGGTGGAGACGCCCTTGGCGAGGAACGAGGCTTCATCGCCGGTGGCGTTGCCGTTGATATAGTTCGTGGCGAGGAACCCGGCCAGGTAACCGGCGAGCGGGCTGATTTGCGAGGCGTCGGCCATGTTGCCGGTCACTTGGATCTGGTCGCAATAGACGCCCTGATCCTTGCAATCGGCGATATTGATTTCGAGATCGTTGTAGGCCCCTGCGGTGACGGTGCCGTCGATTTGGGCTGTCGATGTGCCGTGCGCCAGCGCGTGTTCGCCGCCATTGGTCGCCGGGATGAAGCCGAGTTCGAAACCGTGGCCGGTGCCATCGGCTTGCGGCAGCACTTGGCCCATATAGCTTCCGACCGTCACGTTTTGCCCCGCGTTGACGATGCTGCCGGACGCGATGGTGAGCGAGGTGTTGTTGGTGAGATCGGTGCCTGCGTGTGCGACGGGGATTGCGATCAGGCTTCTGACATAACTTTCGGCTTGCGCGCCGCCGTTCATGACGGTGGCGGTGGCGTCGGCAGGGTTCTGACCGGCGGTGAGATTGGCGTTGCCATAGACTTCCACAACCGATCCCGCGCCTAGCGTGACGGATTGGTTGGTGACGATGCTGAGATCGGCTTCGGCATCGGCGATGGCGCCGAGCACGCCCCAGGTGCTGGCGAGCGCCTGAATGGAAACGCTGGAGATCGTGTAGGTGCCCGCGTTGAAATTGCCGAAGGTGAGGAAGGTATCGGTCGCGCCCATCGTCACAGCGTTGTTGACGGTGGCGTCGTAATCGTTTTCGACACCGGCACCTTCCAGCGCGCCGCCGGTCGACAGCGAGATGACGTCGTTGCCTGTGAGGTGGGTGTCGGCAAGCAGGTTGATGTGGCCGGGGCTGGTGAGAAGATCGTCGCCCGCGATCAGCGAGACGCCATCGTCGATCATCACCGTGGAACTGCCGGTGATGTTGGTTTTGGAAGTTGCGCCTGCGCCGTTCAGCACGCCGCCGCCGCCGGCATCCGCCGCATCGTCGGTGCCGACGCGGTTGAAATCGTCTTCGCTGGAGATGTCGATGCCGCCGGTCGCGATGAGCGAAACCCCGGTTGCGATGGTGGTGAGCACCGTGACGTCGGCGTTGTGACGGGATTCAGCACCGCTTGCGCCGAGGACGGAGACTTCGGTGGAGTTTGCGAGTTCCGCGTAATTGTCCTGATGCGAGGCGAGCACCGTGATGCTGGAGGCGGGAAGCGCGGTGTGCGCATCGACCAATGCTTCAACATCAGCGGTGTCGCTGGTCTTGGCGACGGAGGCGTTGCCCGCCACGATGCCATAGGTGCCCGCATCCGCATGAGATGTGTTGGTGTCGTTGCCGACGGCTTTCACCGTGAGCGAGCCAGTGTGCGTGGTGCCTTTGTTGTGGCTGCCGAGCGTGGCTTTGGTGGTGCTGTCGGTATTGGATTCCGCATCCGACGCGCCGCCCGCGATGCCGCCGACGCCGATGCCCGAGGCATAGGCATCGAGGCTTGCGGTGTTGGTGGCGGTGATGCCGATGTCGCCGTTGGGCAAGGTGACGGTGTCGCCGGTGAAGGCTTCGACATCGGAATTGTTGGTGGTGAGCGCGACCGCGCCGTTGAGCGCGAGATAGAGACCGCCGGAACCGGAGAAGGCAGAGGTTTCGGCGCTGTTCTGTCCAGTCACCTGTTGCAGCGTCGCGTTGACGGTCAACCCGGCGGCACCGCTGATGGTGGAATTGCTGCCGATGCTGGCTTTCACGGTGGGATCGATGTCGGCGGTTGCAACCGCGGCACCCAGCGCTGCGCCGCCGGAGACGGCGACGCCATAGGCATCCGCACTCATATCCGGTGTGTCGGTGGCGCTGATGGTGACGAGGCCGCTTGCGCCGGTGATAGAGGTGTGATCGTCGAGCGTGGCGTAGACGTGGGCGTTGTCATCCGACGTTGCGACGGCGGCGTTGCCTGCGACGGCCATGCCGCCCGCGACGCCTGTGGCCGAGGTATCGACGGCACCTGCATCGGAGGCGATCACCGAGACGTTGTTGAAGTTGGTGATGGTGGGGTTGGTCAGCGGGTTGCCGACGCCCTGCGTATAGGCGCTGACGGTGCTGTCCTTACTCGCGGTGGAGATCATCGCGCCGACGGCGGCACCGCCTGCCGCGCCACCGATAGTCAGGCTGGAGGCGCTGGTGGTGTCGCTTGCGTTGAGCGAGAAATCGCCTGCGTTGCTGCCGGTGGCCGAGCCTGCGAAACGCGCGCCGACAGTGTTGGTGAGCTTGCTGACGGCAACGCCTGCGCCGAGGCCAATGCCACCTGCCCCGCCCGCTTCGGCTTCGGTATCCACCGCGCGGCCCGAACCATCGAGCACCGCTGCGGTGACGGAAACGGATTTGGCGTTGGGGGATGCGGAATCCAGCGATGCGATAACGGTATCGCCCACATCGGTATAAGAGACCGCGCCGCCGACGCCTGCGCCGCCTGCTGCTGCGCCGACGGAATGGTTGTCGGTCGAAACGATGCCTTGCGAGTTGATGGTCAGCGAAACGGCGTTCATCGAACCGCCCGCCACGCTTGCGGTCACCGCATCGGCGCTGCCGCTGTTGACGGAGTTGGCGATGCCGTTGCCGGGCGCGAGGCTATCGACATCGGCGAGCGTGCCGGTGCCGCCGGAATTCAACTGGCCTGCCACATCCGACGATGCATCGGTGCCGACGAGGATGACGCCGACAGCAGCACCCACGCCCGCATAGAAGCCGACGGCGCCGGTGACGGTGAGTGCGTCGATATCCTTGTTGCTGAGCGCTTCGACATCGACAGTCGAGCCGGAATTGATGTCGCTGCCGAGGATCGTGCCGGTGACGGAGGAATGGAGCACCACGACGTTGGCGGCGATGCCGACGCCCGCGCCGGTGATGCCGACGGCCGCGCCGCCGACTTTGGCATCGACGCCATCGTATTCGTTTGCCGTCACCTTGATGCCGCCGACCTTGGTGTCGCCGGTGGCGTGGTTCACCTGCGCGCCGTAAAAACCGGCCTTGGTCGTGCTCGACAGCGTTGTGACGTTCGCCATCGCGGCCACACCGGCGGTGAAGCCGCCCGCACCTGCGATGAGCAGGCTCTTCAGATCGTTGCTGGTGGTGGCGGAAATATCTGCGTTGGTGAGGGTGAGGATGGTCGGATCGATGGTGCCGTCCGCCTCGGTGTCGGCCATATCGCCGACATAGCCGAGCGTGGTGTCGTTGTTGATCGTGACGGCAATAGAGCCGCCGACGCCGTTGTCGCCGATGGCGGCCGCGCCAACGAGCACGTTGACAGCGTTGTCGCTGGTGGCGCTGACGGTGAGACCAGCGGCGCCGAGCGTCCCGCCGGTGACATAGGCTTCGGTATCGGCAGAGAATAACGTGATAGCGAGCGAAGCGGCACCGCCGTTCATGCTGCCCGCGCCGCCCAATACGATGGTGGCGGCGGCTTGCGTGCTGTTGGCGATCACATCGACATCGCCGAGCAGGCGGATGTTCTGGGTTGTGGTGCCGACGGTGGCGTCGGCGATGTAGGCGTCGGCGTGATCGTTGAACTTCACGGTGCCGACACCGGCGGCGATGGAGTCACCGCCGCCGCCTGCGATGGCGACCACGAAATCACCCGTATAGGTGTGGTTGCCCGCGCGCACATCCAGCGTGGGAACGCGGAAGGTGGTGGCCTTGGGATCGCCGGTCAGATGGGCCTGCACGCTGCCGCCCTGGATGAAGGCTTTTGCGTTGCTGCCGATGATCGTGGTGACGGGAAGGATCGCGCCTGCGCCAGCCGTTCCGCCGCCGAACGTTCCGGCGTTGGCGGCGACGGCCTGATCGCTGGTGGCGACAATGGCAAGGCCGCTGACGTTCTTCTGTTTCTCCGCCATGCTCGGCGTGTAGGCGCTGGGCGCGGAGATGGAGCTGACATCCGGCGCGCTGACCAGCTCGCCGGTGTTGACCATGAAGCTGTCACTGCCGTTGAAGCCGTTGGCATCGACAGTGGAGTCGGTCACCGAGGCGATGGTATCGCCGTCGATCGTGTTCACGACCACAGAGAGTCCGAGGCCGCCGGATTCGATGCCGATGGCGCCCGCGCCCGCGATGGTTTCGATCTCGTCGTTGTTGATGGCGATGACGCCGACATTGTCGTCAGCCGTCACCACGGAGCCGCCGCTGATCGTGGCGTAGATGGAAGGCGAGATGTTGGCCGTGGCGGCGGAACCGGCGAACGCGATGTCGCCGCTGGCGCTCGCGCCCATCGCGATGGTGTGGATCGTATCGTTGGCGTTGGAGTTCAGATAGACGTTTTGCGCGGTGACGGTGGCGTTGTCGATGGATGTGGTGACGTCGTCGTTGATGTTGTTGACCGAGATGCTGGCGCCGAGCGCTGCGTCATCGCCCACTTCGAGCGAGACGGCGAGCGATTGCACCAAGCCGGTTTCGGTGGCGGCGAGATTGACGGTGCCGCCTGTGACGGTGACGCCCGCGGTCGGCGCGGTGAAGCTTGGAATCAGACTTGCGGAATTCGACGTATCATCCTGCGAATTGTCGCCGATATAGGCAGCGACATGGGTGAGGATGGTGTTGGTGGTTTCCATTCCACCGACGCTGTTTTCGTTGCCGACCATCAGCGCGCCAGCAACCGTGCCGATGTTTTCGACCTGGTTGGCGGTCAGATCGAGGCTTGTGGCGGAGACCTTCGCGGTTGACGCGATGGAGGCGTGGACGCGTGTGTCGAGATCGTAAAGCGCGACCATGCCCGAGATCGCCACGCCGCCGCCGCGACCGGCGGTGGGGCTGACGTTGATCGCCTTGTCGGTGGCGTTGGCTTTGACTTCGGCGCCCTTATCACTGGTGACCGTCGCCTTGTCGCCGATGCCCGCGATGGTATCGCCGTCGTAATTGACGCTGGAATAGGTGGCGCCGACCGAGGCCGCATCTTCGTTCGTGCCGCCCGCGCCGTTCAGGAAGATGGTGAGGTTGCCGCCAAAATTGAGCGTTTCGATATCGCGGCTTGCCAGCACCGAGACCGATTGATCGAACACCGGATCGGCCGCGGGCAAGGGATGGGTGCGCGGGTCAATGCCGTGCGAATTGTCTTCGGCCGTGTCGAGCGTGGGACTCCAGCTTCCGGCTACCGCACCGGTGACGTTCACGGCGGCGCCATCGCCAATAAAGGATTTTGTGTTGGCGGTGACGTTGAACAGGTTCACCGAACCGTTGACGCCATATTCACCCGCATCGCCGGTGGCATTGGTATACGTCGTGAGCACATCGTTGGCGGCGCCGAGCGTGCCGTTGATGTGGCTCATCACGGTTTCGAAATCGTCGCCCGTGAGCCAGGTGATGGTGACCGGCAGATCGGTGTTGGAATAAAGGCCCACCCGCTGGGCATCGATCACCGCGCCGGAACCAATGGTGGCATTGGTGTTGATGGTGCGATCCGCATAGGCGACCGCTGCGCTGACCGAAATGGCGGCGGTGGGATTGGCGGCGGTGGCATCGGGAACGTCAGGCGAATTGGTGGCGCTGGCGGCGCTGGAGCGCGCACCCTGATCGAGCGTGTCAGCAACCACCGCAACCTGATTGGCCCGGATGGTGGGCGCATGCGCGGCATCGCCGCCGATGGTGGCATTGGCGGTGTGCGTTTCGTCCAATGTCAGCGCAATGGAAGCGCCGAACTTGATCATATTGATCTTGTCAAAGACGCTGGCGAACTTACCTTTCACGGCGGACAGCGCATCGGCCACCGGCTTGGTGAAGAAGCGCACAATGAGACCCGCACCGACCGTGGTAGAGGACGAGACGGCATCCTTCGTCGTCATCGATTCCGCTTCGACGGTCAGGCTGTTGGCCGGCGTCAGGGATTCATCGACCGACGCCGTGCTCGGATCGTCGAGCATGGCGCTGAGCGATGCGCCGAAATGGGCGTTGGCCTCGGTCGTGTAGCCGTCGGCGATGGCGACCGATATGCCCGCCGACGCCGTTCCCAGCGCGACCACGCTGACGGAGGTACTGAAACTGTTGTCGTTGCGCGCGGTGACGTGTGCGTTCTGAGCCGCGATAGTGGCGCCTTCGGCGACGGTGGCATTGGCTTCCACATCTGCCGTTGTGTAAGCGACCGAGACATCGATGGGGACGTTGCCGGTGACGGTGAGCTGGCTCACGTCGAGCGTGGCGTCGTTGTGGGCGCGCACGGTGAGCGTACCGCCGGAGGTGACGGTAGCGCCGCTGGCGACGGCGGCAGTGGCTTTCGCCGTGACATTGCCGACCATGACCGACGGCACGAAACCGACCGTTCCCACAATGGAAGACGCAGGGCCGATGAGCACCGGATCGGAGGCGGTGGCGACTGTCCACGAATTGAAAGTGACATCGCCCGCGCCACGGATATTGGCGCCGCTATAGATATTGATCGCGGCGGTGGCTTGCGCATCGACATAGCCTATCCCTGCGCCGAACAGGCTCGACACGAGCGAGCTTGCCACTTGATCGAGCGTGTTCATCTCGGAATAGGCTTGCGAGTTGGACTCGACGTCTATCTTGCCGCCGAGGATGGTGCCGTAGATGTCGATGGAGGTGCCGACTTCGACTTTGCCTTCGTTCTGGGAGAAGGAATCCGAAGCTGTGAGCGTCACGTCGCCAGCGGAATAATTGTGCGTGCTGTCGTTGATGGCGGAGGCGTTGATCGTGCCGTCGATGGTGATGTGGCGCGAGGTCAGCGTCACCGCGCCGGAATTGCCCATCGATATGTCGGTGGAGTTGTTGGCCGATTTGACGGCGCTGGCGCCTGTCTTGCGCGTGTTGATGAAGGCGTTCGCTTCCAGAACGATGGAATCCGATGCGGTGATGGTGACCGAGCCGCCATTGGTATCGATGCTCGGTTGCGAGCTGGCGCCGACGTCGACCGATGTGGTGGGACCGATGACGACATCGGTGGGATCGATGATGATCGAACCGGCGATGCCGGACGTGGCGCCTGCGTTGAGCGTGGCGCTGGAGAAACTTGCGGTGCCGACGGCGCTGAGTTCGATGGTGCCGCCATTGCCGGTGGTGCCGCCGCTGACATCGGCTTTCGCGCCGGAAGCGACATTGAGGTTATGACCGGCATACACTTTGATATTGCCGCCGTTGGAGGCGGTGCCGACGCCCTTGGCGGAGATGTTGGTCGTCTTGTCGAGCGCGATGTCGTTGCCCGCGGTGATCGCTATGTGGCCGCCCGATTGACCGCTTGCGCCGTCGGACGCGATGGTGCCGCCGATGCTGGCGTCACCGGCAGCGGTGATTTCGATGTCGCCATTGGTGGCGCGGATGTCGCCGCCCTGTTTCAGGCCCCTGGTGTTCACGCTGGCGTTGAAGGCGGTGGCATCGGCGGATGCCGCTGTCGTATCGACGTTCTGCGCGGAGATATGCATGCCGTTGACGGTGCGGATTTTGCCGCGGATCACGACCGAACCATCGGGCGAGACGGGCAAGGTACCGTCGATCACGCCGGAGGCCGTGGCATCGTCGATATTGCCGTTCTGATCGATCAGTTTTTCGGTGGCGTCTTTGGTGGGCGTGCGGACGGTGAGGCTTCCGACATTCACCGAACCGGTTTTGCCGACGACGAAACCATAGGGATCGGCGAAATAGACATCGCCGCCGATCTTGCCGTTCTTGTAGCCGTTGACGACGCCATCGACGTTGACCGGGCCATCGTGCACGACGTTGAGCAGGCGCTGCGCCGAATCCGGCACATGCAGGTTGACGGTATCGCCCTGCCCCACCTGGAACTGCGAGAACGAGTTGAAGGCGTTGCCGTTGTGGATCGTGGAGGTGGTGACGTCGGTGACGCTGCCGACGGTGGTGAGCTGGGTCTGCGTGCGGCCGTCGGGCGCGACGTTGGTACCGGCGGCGGCGGCTGCGGTTGAATAAAGTGCGAAGGCTATCGACGGAGCAAAGAAGGCTGCGATATTCGACTTGTTGTCGTGCCAGCTTTTCCCACGCGCCTTGCGCGCGATCTTCGCCGCAAGCCCTTTGCGGCCCCTCGCAGTCGAAACACTACGCACCCTGCCCCCATACCCAATTGCAAAAAGGCTTAGGTTGATTTCAGGTCAGCGTATATCGGGCAGAAGTCTTAGGACCGGTCTTACGACTTACGGAAAAGCTTGGTTCTGCTGGATTTTTACCAAGTCAGTTGCCGTCGACAACAAGACCGAGACGGCGTGCGGCGGCAGCGGCCTGCAAGCGGTTGACCACACCGAGGGCTTTGAAGATGGCGGTGATGTGGGCCTTGGTGGTTTTCTCGGAGATATTAAGTGTGGCCGAGATGTCTTTGTTGCTGTCGCCGCGGCAAAGCTGTTGCAGCACCGCGATCTGGCGTTCGGTGAGGCCGTGGGCTTCGTCGCCCGTTTTGGCGACGGTGGCCGCATGCAGCATCAGCGGCGGCACATAGACTTCGCCCGCGAGCACCAATTGCAAGGCCGACAGCATGGTTTGGGCGTTTGCCGATTTGGGCAGGAAGCCCAAAGCGCCGGCGGCGAGCGATTGACGCACATCATCCGGGTCTTCCGATGACGACAGCACGATGATCGGCACCAAGGGATGGCTGGCCGCGAAGGCGCGCACGCCATCCACCCCGCCGCCCGGCATGGCGAGATCGAGGAAGATCGCGTCCAGCGCGCTTTCCTGGCCGGCCCGTTCCAGCCCCTCCGTGCCATTGCGGGCCTGGAGGACCGTGGCGCCGGATTGGTTCAACAGGGCCGCCAATCCTTCGCGCACCATCGCGTGATCGTCGACAATCAACAGCTTCATGCGTTCCCCCAACGCGGATAACCTTGATTATACGACCCAAGGGGCGACTGTCCTATATGTTCAACGCCACACCTCTGCCAGACCGCATCCGCGCCGATCAGATCCGGGCTTCTTATTACAGTGCGGTGCCCGGCACGCTGGGCGGTTCTCTGGCGGCCGTCATCCTTGCGGTTGCCCTTGTCCAGGTCGGCGCGGTGGATGCAGTTACGGCCAGCGTGTTTGCGTTTCTGGTCTTTGCCAGCTCCGTCTTCCGGCTTGCCATCATCTATGCGTATCGCCGCGCGCCCCAGCCCATAGAGGCGTGGCGCAAATGGGCATTGCGCCTGGAAGCAAGTGCGGCGCTGGGCGGAGCAGTATGGGGGTTCGGCGCACTTTATCTTATTCCGCCCGACAGGCTGGACCTTCAGCTTGTCGTGCTGGTGGTGTTGCTGGCGCTGGCATCCGGCGCGGTGGCGGCATTTGCGGCGCATCTGCCGATCTTCGTTGCAAACTTTTTGCCGATGATCGTGCCGTTCATTGTGTGGATGGCGTTTCAGGCCGATTCCGTGCATCGGGCGCTGGCTTTGCTGGGGGCGCTGTGGATTTTCACGATCCTGATGCTGGCCCGGCAGTTTTCGGCGACGACGATGGAATCGTTGCGGCTGCGGTTCGAAAATCTCGATCTGCTCGAAGACATGAAGCGGCAGACGGCCATTGCGGAAGAACAGCGCGAACTGGCGGAACAGGCCAATTTCGCGAAGTCGCGATTTCTGGCGTCTGCAAGTCACGATCTGCGCCAGCCGGTGCATGCGCTGGCGCTATTTGTGGGCGCATTGCGCGGGCGGCAACTGGATGCCGAATCCAAACAGCTTGTGCACCATATCGATGGCGCGGTTGGCGCGATGGACGGGCTGTTTGAATCGCTGCTCGACATCTCGCGGCTTGACGCAGGCGTGATGCAAGCCTTTCCGATGGTGATGCCGATCCAATCGCTGCTCGACCAGATCTTCCGCGAATATGAAGGCGAGGCGCGCGCCAAGGGATTGCGGTTGCGCCGCGTGCCTTGCAGCCTTGCGACCTATAACGATCCGGTGCTGCTGGGGCGCGTGTTGCGCAACCTTGTGGCCAATGCGGTGCGCTATACCGAAAGCGGCCGTGTGTTGATCGGGTGCAGGCGGCGTGGGCAGCGCATCAGCCTGGAAGTGTGGGATACGGGACCGGGCATCGATCCGCGCGAACGGCAGAACATCTTCGAGGAGTTCTATCAGATCAACAATCCGGAACGCGATCGCGCGCGCGGTCTGGGGCTTGGGCTTGCGATCGTTAAGCGTTTGACGACGCTGATCGGCGCGGACCTGACGCTTGAATCGCGGCCGGGGCGCGGTTCGGTGTTCAAGGTTGTGTTCGATGCCACCGATCACGTGCCCGATATTACAAGTCAGACGCAGAAGATGCCGGTGGCGCAGATGGGGCCGGGAACGATCCTTGTCATCGACGACGAAGTGGCCATTCAGGAAGCGATGCGCAGTTTGCTGGGCGGTTGGGGACACACCGTCATCACCGCTGCGTCTTATGACGAGATGATTGCGCGCATCGCCGATTATCCGACGCGGCCCGATCTGATCATCTGCGACAATCGCCTGCGCGATTCCGAACGCGGGATTTCGGTCATTCAGCAGCTTCAGGCTTTCTACAATCACGAAATTCCGGCGTTGCTGGTGACGGGCGATACCTCGCCCGAACGCATTCATGAGGCGACCGCGAGCGGATTGGTGTTGCTGCACAAGCCGCTGACCGACGATGTTTTGCGCGCGGCCATTTCAACGGCGCTGGCGCAAGGCGACGCTTAACAAAGACTTAATTTCGCAAGCAGGATGGCGGCGGCGCACGGTTTTCCGAGGTTAACAGCTTGGAAACACCTACCCGGCAATACTTGCCGCCTGACACCACGGAATTTTTGCGATGTTCAACGTTCTCATCGTGATGACCTATGCGACGGCTTGCGCTCTCGTTGCGGGCGCAACCGGCATGTGGCTTGGCTTGCCGATTTCACAGGCGCTGATGATGGCGGTGATCGGCACCACCATCTGCGCGCAAATCCATCTGGGTTTCCTCAGGCGCCGCGACAAGAAGCGTTTGGCGCGCGATATCAAGATGCTGAAATCGGCGGGGCTTTCGTTCCAGAAATCGCTGGAAGACACGAGCGGCAAGATCGCCGAGATCACGCAGGTGATCGAGGTCAAGACCAACGAGAACAATCGCAAGATCGTTGCCGAACTTCAGATGCTTGAAGGATTGATGCGCGAATTCGCCAGCCGCATCTCCGACAAGGCCAAGGAAATTCCGGCGCAGCCGATACATGCCGCACTGCCGATGCCGACGGCGCGCCCTGCGTTCAACGCACTGGGCGATACTGCGCTGCTGGAAATGGTGCGCACGTCGCTGGAACAGAACCGCGTCGACCTTTACCTGCAGCCGACCGTGAGCTTGCCGCAGAGGAAGCTGCGTTACTACGAAGCGCTCTCTCGCCTGCGCGCCGAAGACGGCACCGTGATCATGCCAGCGCAATATATGCGCATTGCCGCCCCTGCCGGGCTGATGAGCGTGGTGGACAATCTGCTGCTGTTCCGTTGCGTGCAGGTGATGCGCCGACTGACGCAGAAGAACCGCGAGATCGCAATCTTCTGCAACATCGCGGGCGATACGCTGGCCGATCCCGAATTCTTCCCGCAATTCCTCGAATACATGCATCACAACCGCGATCTGGCGGGGCGCATCGTGTTCGAATTCTCGCAAGACTCGCTCGACAGTGCGGGACCGGCGGGAGAAACCAATCTCTCTTATCTCTCCGGTCTTGGGTTTGCGCTGTCGCTCGACCATGTCGAAACGCTGGCGATGGATTTCCCCAAGCTGAAGCGGCTGGGCTTCCGGCACATCAAGGTGCGGGCTGCGACGCTTGTGGGCGGCATGGGCAACGCGCAGGCGATGGTGACCGCCGATGACTTCAAAAGTTTGCTCGCGCGCCACGGGCTGAACCTGATCGCCGAGCGCGTGGAAGACGAAAAGACCGTCGTGCAATTGCTCGAATACGGCGTGGACTTCGCGCAAGGCTATCTGTTCGGCGAACCGCGCGCGGTGCGCGACGATGCGATGAAGGAAATTGCTTCCGAGCGTCCGCAAGGGCCGGCGACCGTCATTCCGCTGCGCAAGGCGGGCTAACAGCGTTCAGCGTTTTGACGAAACGCGACAATCGACTTTTCTTCCCATTGCGCTTCCAGCCGCTACCATGCATGACGAATTGCAGAACTCGTCACACATGTCAGGGGCGCAGTGTTTCGCGTGCGATATATACCGGCGATTGCTCTTACGACCGCATTGTTCAGCGGTAAAGCAGCGGCTGGTCAGCAAAATATCGAAACGGTGGTTGTTACGGGACGTGCCGCCGACTTGACGGGTATTGCGGCATCCGCCAATGAAGGCAGCGTCAGCGCGGCGGATCTGGATCTGCGGCCATTGTTGCGGCCGGGTGAAATCGTTGAGAACATTCCCGGTGTCATCGTCACGCAGCATTCCGGTTCCGGCAAGGCGAACCAATATTTCCTGCGCGGGTTCAATCTCGATCACGGCACCGACATCTCGGTCAATCTCGACGACGTGCCGGTCAACATGCCGAGCCATGCGCACGGTCAGGGCTATTCCGATCTCAATCCGCTGATCCCCGAATTGGTGGAACGGGTGGATTACAAGAAGGGCCCCTATTACGCCGATGTGGGCGATTTCGGCGCGGCGGGCGCAATCGACATTCACTACTACGATGTGCTGCCGCAAGGGTTGGCGCGCGTTGAAGGCGGGCAGTTCGGTTATGCGCGTGGGCTGATCGCGAACAATGCCGGTATCGGTGACGGCAATCTGATCTACGCACTGGAATTCGAGCACAACAATGGGCCGTGGGACCGACCCGACGATGCGCGAAAGTTCGACGGCCTACTGCGTTATACGCTGGGCAACTGGACGCTCACCGCGAGCGGCTATCACAACATCTGGAATTCCACCGACCAGGTTGCGGATCGCGCGATTTCGGAAGGGATCATCGACCGGTGGGGATCGCTCGATACGGCGGATGGAGGCAATTCGGGGCGGTACGCGCTCACCGGCGCGTGGCATTCCGATGACAACGCCACAAAAGTGATGCTGTACGGGTTGCATTACGATCTCGATCTGTTTTCGGACTTCACCTATTTTCTCGAAGACCCGGTGCATGGCGACCAGATCGAACAGCAGGACGCGCGATATGTTTTCGGCGGCAAAGCCACGCACGATTGGGCGGGCACATTGTTCGGCACCGAGATCGACTACACCTTGGGCGCGGAGTTGCGCAGCGACCAGATACACAATGGCCTGTTCCATACGGACCGGAGGGTGCGCATCGGCACGACGCGCGTTGACAGCATCGGCGAAACGAGTGGGGCGATTTATATCCAGGGTCAGGCGCGGTGGACGAGCTGGTTGCGCACGGTCTTCGGGGCGCGCGAAGACATATTCGCTTTCGACGATACCAATATCGCGGGCGGCAATTCGGGTTCGGCAACCGCCGCACAGTTCAGTCCCAAAGTGACGGTGGTGTTTGGGCCGTGGGACAAGACCGAATTCTATCTCAACGCGGGATACGGATTTCACAGCAACGATGCGCGCGGGGTGGTGTCGAACACCGATCCGGCGACACCGCTTGCCAAGGCGAAAGGCGCTGAGGCGGGCGTGCGCACATCGCTGCTGCCGGGGTTGCAGACTTCGCTGTCGTTCTGGCTGCTCGACATCTCGTCGGAGCTGGTGTGGGCGGGCGACGAAGGAACCAACGAAGCCAGCGGACCGACGCGGCGCTACGGCATCGAAGTTGCAAATTACTATTCGCCCACATCGTGGCTGACCATCGACGCGGATTATGCCTGGTCCCATTCGCGTTTCACCGACAACGAGCCGGATGGCGACTATGTGCCGGAATCGCTTATCGCCACGTTCGACGGGGGGATCGCGGTTCACGACCTGGAGGGTTGGGCGGCGCCGTGGTCGGCGGGCTTGCGCCTGCGCTATTTCGGGCCGCGTCCGCTGACGCAGGACAACGCCGTGCGTTCGAACGCGACGACGCTTGTTTATGCGGACCTTGGCTATCGGCTGGACGAGCGGTGGTCGGTTTCGGTCAGCATTTTCAATCTGCTGAACACAGAGGCGAGCGACATCGACTATTATTACACCTCGCGTTTGTCGGGCGAGCCTGCGGGCGGTGTGGACGATATCCATACCCATCCCGCCGAACCGCGCGAATTGCGCTTTGCGCTGACGGCAAAACTTTAGCTCTTGAGGCGGGGCCGAAAACTTTGTAGCGCAGGCTGGCAATCCCCGCCGGTTGGCCGATGAACGATATCCAGATCCTGAACGGCTTGTCCGATATCGCGGACACATATGACGCGCTGGTTTGCGACGTGTGGGGCGTGCTGCACAACGGGAAGGAACCGTTTTTGGCGGCGGCGGAGGCATTGCACAAGTTTCGCGAGACGCGCGGGCCGGTTGTGCTGCTTTCCAATGCGCCCCGGCTGGTGGCCACGCTGATGAAGCAGTTCGAGGCGATTGGCGTGCCGCAGGATTGTTTCGATGCGGTGGTCACATCCGGCGTCGCGGCGCGGGACGATCTGGTTTGGCGGTCGCGGGACAAGACACTTCCCATGCTGCATCTGGGGCCGGAGCGGGACCGCGATGTGTTCGAAGGATTGAACATCGCGAGCGTCGAGGCCGATGCGGCGGAGATCGTGTTGTGCACCGGGCTTTATGACGACGATCACGAGACGCCCAATGATTATGCGGCGTTGCTGGAGAGGCTGAAGGACAAAAGGCTGACGATGCTTTGCGCCAATCCCGATCAGGTGGTGCAGCGGGGCGGCAAGCTTGTCTATTGCGCGGGCGCGGTGGCGCGGGCGTATGAGAAGATCGGCGGCGAGGTCATTTATTTCGGCAAGCCGTATGCGGCGATCTACGATCTGGCGCTGGAAACGATGCGCAAGGCGACGGGCCACACTATCAGCCAAGTGCTCGCGGTGGGCGACGGGATGGAAACCGATCTGAAGGGCGCCAATGCGATGGGATTCGACGCCCTGTTCATCGCCCATGGCATCCACGCCGCCGAACTGGGCGAAATGACCGCCGAAACCCTGGCGCAACTGTTTGAAAAGTCTGGGGTAAAGGCGCGCGCGGCGATGCGTGAGCTTGTCTGGTAGCGGGGCTGCCCTTAAGACGAAGGCTCACTTTCGAGGGGGCCGGGACCGCAATGGGATATTATGTCGATGAATTGAAGCCGGGGATGTCGGAGAGCTACGTCCACACCGTGACGGAGCGGGACATCCAGATGTTCGGCGAATTGTCGGGCGATATGAACCCGGCGCATTTCGACGAAGCCTATGCCGCCACCACGCCGTTCAAGACGCGCATCGCACACGGCATGCTTTCGGCGAGCTACATCTCCACCATCCTGGGCATGAAGATGCCGGGACCGGGCACGATCTTTATGAGCCTGACGACGCGCTTCAAAGCGCCCGTGAAGATCGGCGACGAAGTGACGGCCACCTGCACGGTGCGCGAAGTGATCGCGGAGAAGCGGCGCGTGGTGTTCGATTGCGTGTGCAAGGTGGGCGACCTTGTGGTGATCGAGGGCGAAGCCATGGTGATGGCGCCAGCCCGGCCCAGAGCTTGATCCCGTGGATCAAGCTCTGGATTCTTTGTTGGTCGCGCAATCTGACGCAAACCGGTTTCCACTTTGCGGGATTGCGCTCAAGAGGATGATCCTGCGCTGATGCGCATCTTTCGCCACTATCAGGATATTCCAGACGCCTTTAAGGGCGCGGTGGTGGCGCTTGGCAATTTCGATGGCGTGCATCGCGGACATCAGGCGTTGATCGGCGAAGCGCGGCGGATGGCGGAAGAACGCGGGAGCCCGTTCGGCGTGATCGCGTTCGAGCCGCATCCGCAGGAGTTCTTCCGGCCGCAATCGGAATCGTTCCGGCTGACGCCGTTTCGCACCAAGGCACGGCTGATCGCGGAACTGGGCGCGGATGCGATGTTCGCGCTGTCGTTCGATGCGGAGATGGCGCAGAAGCAGGCGCATGAATTCGTGCTGGACGTGCTGGTGGATGGGCTTGGCGTCGGCGCGATTGTCGTCGGGCAAGATTTCCAGTTCGGCAAGGCGCGGACGGGCAACATCACCTCGCTTTCCTATATGGGCGAGCAGGAAGGGTTCGGCGTGACGGTGTTCGATCCGGTCACTGCTGAAGGGCATGAGAAGATTTCGTCCACCCGTATTCGCGAGGCGTTGAAGCAGGGGCGCCCCGAAGAAGCGGCAGATTTGCTGGGGCATTTCTGGAGCGTGGAAGCGCGCGTCGATCATGGCGACAAGCGCGGGCGCACGATTGGGTTTCCCACGGCGAATATGCGGATCGACGATTTCCTGCGGCCCGCTTACGGCGTTTATGCGGTGCGCGCGACGGTGATCGAGGACGACAAGCCGGTCGGGCGGTATAGCGGCGTCGCGAATTTCGGTATTCGGCCGATGTACAGAATCGAAACGCCGCTGCTGGAGACCTATCTGTTCGATTTCGATGGCGATCTTTACGGCAAGCATTTGTCGGTGGAGTTGATCCACTACATCAGGCCGGAAGCGAAGCTCGACGGGCTTGAGGCTTTGAAGGTGCAGATCGCGAAAGACAGCGACGCGGCGCGCAAGGCGTTGGCGAAAATCTAGACTTTCAGCCGTTCCAGAATTTCTTCTGCGGTGAAGCCTAGCGCTGTCAGCCTTCCCGAGCGGGCCATTACGGCGAGACCGGTTAGCGTGGACGCCAGCAGCACCGTGTCCAGTTGCGACTCGCGGCTTTCCATTTTTATGCCGGCGGCATCGGAGAGCGATCGCAACGCGGCGATGAGGCGGCCGTTGAAGATGCGTTCGGCATCCGGCGCGGCGCCGCCGGACAAGGCGGCGGGCGCGGTTGCCAATGTTTCGGTTTGTTCGAGAAGGCTTACGGCGGCAAGCGCGGCTTTTGTCAGCTTCTCGCTTGGCGGGGCGTTGATCGCGGCGTCTTTCATGGCGCGGGCCAACAACGACAGATCGTCGGCGGCGAGCGCCAGCAGAAGCTCGTCCTTGTTGCGGAAGTAGCCGTAGAGGGCAGCGGGTGCGAAGCCTGCTTCGGCGGCGACAGCGCGCAGGGACAGTTGGCGGGCGCCGTCACGGGTGCCGACGCGGCGGGCGGCATCCAGAATGGCGGCGCGCGTGGCCCCCTGCTCCTGGGCCCGGCGCCGGGCGCGGTTTTGTGCGATGGCCTGTCCGGTCATGGCCGCGATGATAGGTGATTCGCGGGACTTCGGCCCCACCCGGTCGGGTGCCGATGCACGCGCCCAACCTCCCCGCGTTGGGGGAGGGTAAGAATTGTGGGTTCAGCCGCCGGGGTGCTTGTTTTTGTAGGTGACGGCGGCGGCGTTGTATTCCCCGCCGACCTTTTCCTTCTCTTTCTGATTGTCCTGGACCTTGTCGTTCACCCCATCTTCGATGGAGGCTGCGAACGTCTTCTTGTTCTTCACCGCCTCGGCCTTCTGGGCCTTCAGATCGGCGAACAGGCAGGACTGATAGTCATCCGACGCCTTGATGAAATTCACGGTGTCTTCGCGGGCCTGGGTGAGTTGTTCCTTGGTCGCGGTCGAACCGTCCACCGGCGTGGGTGGAATGGGTGCCGAGCATGAATCTGCAAGCGCCGGTGCACTGATGCCCGCCGCAAGCGCCAAAGCCAGAGCGAATTTGATCGACATGGAGTTCTTCTCCCCTGAATGGATGTCCCGCCAAGGGGATCAAAACACATCCAATACGGCAGAAGAAAGGCTTTTCAGACCTCGGCCCCATAGGGCGGCGCGGGATCGTATTCCATGCCGCGCTGCACGAAACGTGCGAATTGCGGGTCGTGCAACTGGCCCGTGAGCCAGAGCGCCATGTCGATGCCCGCCGAAACGCCCGCAGCGGTGACAACATTGCCGTCGCGGACGTAGCGCACATTGTCGAGCACTTCGGAGGCCTCTTTCCGGCCGCGCAGGGTTTCGACAAAGGCCCAATGGGTGGTGACGCGTTTGCCCTTTGCCGGGCCTGCCGCCGTGAGAAGCATTGCGCCGGTACACACGCTCGTCACCCATTGGCAATCCTTGGCGGTCTTGGCGATCCAATCGAGCATCGGCTTGTTCTCGACTTCGCGGCGGGTGCCCTGCCCGCCCGGGATCAGCACCACGTCGAGCTTGGGGCAATTTTCGAACGTCACATCGGGCAGCACGCGCAGGCCCTTGGCGCAACGCACGGGTTTGTCGCTTTCGGCGACGAGCATCACTTCATGCGCGCCGGGTTTGACGTTGGTGGCCATGGTGAAGACTTCCCACGGGCCGACGAAATCGAGTTCCTCTGCATCGGCGAACACGACGACGCCGATCTTGATGGTCATGACAGTTCTCCTTGGGCTCGGAAACGTTCGCGGAAATCGCTGGGGCTGATCTTGAGATGGCGCTGGAAGACGCGGCGCATGCGTTCTTCCGAGCCGAAACCGGAACGGCTGGCGACCGACGCCACGGGAAGCGCGGAGCCCGCGAGCAGGCGGCGGGCGCCATCGAGGCGCATACGTTCGACATAATGGGCGGGTGTTTCGCCGGTTTCCTTGCGGAAGATGCGGGCGAAGCTGCGCTCGCTCATGTTGGCGCGGGCGGCAAGGGCTGCGATATCGAGATCGCCGGAGATGTTTTCGGGAATCCAGCGCAGCAACGAGACAAGGCGCGAGCGCGGATAGGCTTCGGGTTCCAGATGCGCGCTGAATTGCGACTGGCCGCCGGGGCGCATGACGAACATGACGTGGCGGCGCGCGATCTTGAGCGCCATCTCGTCGCCGAAATCTTCGCGCACCAGTGCAAGCGCAAGGTCCATGCCTGCGGTGACACCCGCGGAGGTCCAGACTTTGCCGTCGCAGACGAAGATCGCGTCGGGATCGACGCTGGTGTCGGGATAGAGTTTTGCGAGCAGATGCGCCGATGCCCAATGGGTGGTGGCGCGTTTGTTTTTGAGCAGACCGGCAGTCGCCAGAAGGAACGCGCCCGTACAGACCGACGTCACGCGGCGCGATTTCGGTGCGGCGTTTCGGATGGCGGCGATCAGATCTTTGTCGCGCACGGCTTCCACCGTGCCATCGCCGCCGGAGACAAGCATCGTGTCGATGCCGGTGAAGAAATCCTTGGGCAGCTTTGCATAGGAGACATCGGCGACCAGCTTGATGCCGGACGAGGTTTTGAACTCGCCTTTCTCGCGCGCGGCTATCGCGATGTCATAAGCGGGCTGATCCTTGGGGCGTTCGTCGTTGACCGCGGCCAATATCTGCAAGGGGCCGGTGACGTCGAGCAACTGCGCGCCTTCGAAGGCGAACATGACGACGCGGCGGGGACGTTGCTTGGACATGGGCGCATATTAGGCCGCGCCCTGTCTGGCAGGAATGACAATCAGGCCACTTTTTCTGCCATCGGCCGAATCCAGACCGATTTGAGCGCGCCGGTGAAACGGACAATCAGCGCGGTGATGAGGATCAAAAGGCCTACGCCGTAGGAGGCATCGGCGATATGCGGGCCGTCGAAATGGGCGATATAGGCGAAGGTATAGGCCAGCCAGAAAAACCAGAGCGCTGCGGTTTGGAAATGGCGGCAAATCGGGTGGTTCGTGGCTTGGACGAACCATAGGCCCGACGTGGCCACGAGGGCGGAGAGCATCATGAGCTGGAATGCGACGGTTGCCGTTCCCATGACCCCGAGGCGTTGGCCGTCGACGGTTGCGGCGAGGATCGCGACGCTCAGGTGAATGGCATAGGCGGCCACGAAACCGAGCATCAGGCGGCGGCTATCCCGGCGTTGAAGGGTGGAGGGAAACAGGGTCGCAAGCGGGGCGGCGAGAAACGGGATCAGCAACAAAAGACCCGCGAATTCATCGGTGGTGCGGTTGGCGAGCGACCAGCCTTCGTAATTGACGCCAAGGAAGGCTAGCGGAGCGGCTGCAGCTAAGATCGCGCCGATCAAACCGCCGCCGATCACGACTGCCGACAAATTGAATCGAATAGGCAATGGCGCTCTTGCAGCGCTGTCCAACGCGACCATGGAAAAAGTCATCCCCGCTTAAAATCTGCCCATGACAACGCGTCAGGCGGGGATTTGTGCCTAAGAATTTTTGCGCAAGGCGACCGCGAAACCTTCGACCGGCTGTCCTGCTTCGGTGCGCGGGCTGGCGGCCAGAAAGCCCGCGATTTCGAAACCGGATTTGGCGGCGAGATCGCGCAGGTAGGATTCCGCGTGCCGCCAGCGGCGTTTGGGGCCGAGTTCGAAACCTGTTTCGGCCTTCTCCACCGTGAAGAGAAAAGTTCCACCAGGTTTGAGCGCGTGGGATACGGCCCGGAAGACGGGCGTGAGATCGCCGAGATAGACCAGCGTGTCGGCGGCGATCACCAGATCGTAGCGCTGTGCCGTTTGGGCGAGCGTTTCGATGTCGGCAACGGCGAGGTTGTCATAGAGGCCGCGGGCTTTTGCTTTGGCGATCATCGCGGGGCTGAGGTCGATGCCGTCGAGGCGATTGGCGATGTCTTTGAATGCGGCGCCTCCGAGGCCTGTGCCGCAGCCGAGGTCGAGGATGTCGTGCCGGGAGAATTGCAGGCCGATCATTTCCGCGAGGCTGCGCAGGATTTCGGGGGCGGCGTAGCCCAGTTGGCCGCGCATGCGTTCGTCGTAATCGGCGGAGAATTGATCGAACAGATGGCGGACGTAACCGGCGTCGGAACGCGGTTGTTCGCGTATCGCGTGGGCGCGTTCGACAAGCGCGGTTCGTGCGGAGCTTTCTTCAACGGCGTCTAACGCTTCGATGGCTTTGTCGGCCTCGCCTGCTTCGAGCCAGGCTTGCGCCAGTTTTAGGCGCGCATCTTCCAAGGCGGGATCGATGCGCAGTGCGCGCTGGAATTCGGCGATGGCCGGTGGCAGGGCCTGGGCGGCGAGCAATGCTTCGCCGAGCAAAAGGGCGGTTGGCGCGACGCTTGGATAGAGCGAGGCGGTGTCGCGCGCGGTTTCCAGGGCCGATGCGATGTCGTTGGCGGCGAGATGCGCGCGCGACAGCAGCATCCTTGCGAGAAGGCCGCCGCGGTTCTGTTCGATCAAGGCTTGAAGCAAAGCGGCCGCCTGCTGCGGGCGGCCGTCTGCAATCAACCCCTCGGCGTCGTCCAGCGGATTGCCTTCCTCACGCGGCAAGAATGCATTTGCCATTGTTGAGGACGACGACGTCGCGTTCCTTCAGCTTGCAGCGGAAGGAGAGCACGTTTCCGTCGACCCACATTTCGGTGATGATCGTTTCGCCGGGGAAGACGGGCGAAGAAAAGCGCGCGTCGAAGCTTGTGATCTTCGTCGGATCGAATTTGGCGACGCTGGAGATCACCGAGCGGCAGGCGGTGCCATAGGTGCACAGGCCGTGCAGGATCGGACGCGGGAAGCCCGCCATCTTCGCGAAGTTGGGATCGCGGTGGAGCGGATTGCGATCGCCGGACAGCGCATAGAGGAAGGCCTGATCGGGGCGCGTGTCGGCTTCATGCGTGAGGTCGGGTGCACGGGTCGGCAGCGTGTGCGGTTCGGGCGCGCCATCCTTCGGGCCGCCGAAGCCGCCGTCGCCGCGGGCGAAGATCGTGCTTTGCAACGTGCACAGCTTGGTGCCGGACGTCTTTTCGCGGATCGTACGTTCCACAATGACGACCGCGCCCTTACCTGCGCCTTTGTCGAACACGCCGGCGACACGCTCGTCCATCAGCACGTCGGCGGAATCGGGAAGCGGCTTGTGCAAGGTCAGGCGCTGTTCGCCGTGAACGACCATCATGTAGTTGATGTTGGCGCGGGCGAGCGTGTTGGTCTGGCCCCAGCCGATCACGGTGGCCATGGTGGGAACGGTCTTCAGGCCGTTTTCATAAGCGAAGGGAAGTTCATCGGTGTTCATGGGATCGCGCATGAAGCCGATGCCCAGCGCGTAGAGCATGGTCTCGCGGTCGCCATAATGCGCCGGAACGTCGGTGGCCTTGGCCTGCATGAGTTCGTCGTAATTGATGGGCATTGGTTCCTCCCGATGACTGGCCGGGAGTGAAACGAAAAGCGGGGGCGCGGGCAAGCGGTCCGTGCGGGCTTGCGTCAAACCGCGCCCGTCAGCGCAGCCAGTTCTCCAGCTTCAGGCCGGGGACGCGGGAGAATTCGCGGACGTTGTCGCTTACCAGTGTGGCGTCCAGCGCAAGTGCGTGGGCGGCAATGAACAGGTCGTTCGCGCCAATGAGTTTGCCCTCGCCTTGCAGAAAAGCACGGATTTCGCCGTAGCGTTCGTCGGCGGGCGCTTCCCAAGGCTGGATATCCAGACCGCTGAGGACGGTTTCGAGTTGGCGGGCAAGACGATCCGATCGTTTGCGAACCAAGCCAAAGTACAGTTCGGCCGTAACGATGATGCTGGTGAAGACCGAATCTTCGCCGAGTTTTGCGATGCGGGCAGCGATGGTGCCTTGGGGATTGCGGACAAGATCGCTGACGATGTTGGTATCCAGCAGATACCGCATCGATCAGAAATCGACCGGATCCGGCGGAAGATCTTCGATCTCGCCGAAATCTTCTTCGATAGGTTCGAGCGTTGCGAGCAACGCCAGCAGCGATTTGCGCGGTGCGGCTTCGATGATGAGCTTGTCGCCCTCCTTGCGCATGAGGGCATCGTCGCCGGGCAGTTCGAATTCGCGCGGGATGCGCACGGCCTGGTTGCGGCCGTTGCGGAAAAGGCGGACGTGGCGCTCGTAACTCATGGCATATGCCTTAGCATATGCCAGCCCAAACTTCAAACGGCTTTCTTCTTGGGGATCGCGACCGCCGGGCCTTCGGTCCAGACGTCGGTCAGGGGGACGCCTTTCTGTTCGATGGTGGCGACGGCGTGGGCATAGCCTTCCTCGATGGCGCGGTCGAAGGCTTTCCAGTCGCGCAGGCCGATGTCTTTCAGCGGCGGTTCGAAGAGATAGTCCGCCTGTTCGCGCACGACACGGCGCTGGGCTTCGGAACCGACGGTGCCCGAACGCATGAGAATGGAAACGATGGAGGGCGAACCGCGCATGCCTTCGCGGATCAGCCACCAGAACGGGCGCTCGCCATATTGATCGTCGGTGGCTTTGAGATCGAGTTCGCCGGTGACATCCGACGCGATGATGGGGCCGCTGGACTGTTCGGCCATCACATCGACCGGCAGGTTGTTCATCACGCCGCCGTCGACGAGCAAATGACCGTGGAAGGTGACGGGCGGAAGAATGCCGGGCAACGCGACGCTGGCGCGCAACGCACGCCACAACGCGCCGCCTCTGTGGGTGTGGATGCGGCCGGTGGTGAGATCGGACGAGACGCAGAAGAACGGTTTGGGCATCTCTTCGATGCGGATGTCGCCGAAACCGTTTTGCAAAAGACGCGAAACTTTGCGGCCACGCACGAGTGCGATCAGCGGGAAGGTGTAATCGTCGAGCGGATTGGATTTGACGAAGGCTTCGCGCAGGCGCTCGGTGAGTTCTTCGAGCGACCATTCCATCGCGACACCGGCGGCGACGATGGCGCCCATGCTGGTGCCGCCGAGATGATCGATGGGAACGCCCGCTTCGTAGAGCGCCTTGATGACGCCGATATGGGCGAAGCCGCGCGCGCCGCCGCCTGCGAGCACCAAACCCACGGCGCGGCCAGCGATGAAACGGGCGACGCGGCGGATGTCGTTGATGTTGCCGATGCGCAGGTGATGGTGGGATTCGAACAGACCGCTGCGCAGCGCGAAATGTTCGGGCAGGTCGCGGGTCTGGTCTTGGGGGTGAAGCAGAAGAAGTTGCGGCAGGCCCGTGGCGCGTTCCTTGAACGCGGGCATGTCGAGCGGGCGCAGCGGCAACGGACGGTCGGAGCGGGCGAGCAGGAAAATCCGGTCGGCCTGGCGCAGGCACAGATGCGTCCACGCACTGTCAGGCGTATCGCCGCGATAGAAGACGACATCGTGGTCGGCTTCGAAATTGGTGAACCATTCGGCGGATTGATCGCCCGCGCTTGAATCCAGCACGGCGGAGTGCGAGCCCATCTCGACCAGCGCGGTCGAGAGGCGGTGCGCGATGGGTTCGGAATCGAGGCCATCCTGCAGCGGGATGATCGCGAAGGTGCGCGGACGCGCCGCGCTGTCGCCGCCGCGGGTGGTGTTCTGCAGGCGCTTCACCATGATGCGCATCAGGTTGAGCATCACGCGCGGGTAGCGGGAGATCAGACCGTCGAACGCTTCGGGGCTGACGCGCAGGAGTTCGCTGTCGCGCAGCGCGACAAGTTGGGCGGAGTGGGCTTCGCCGGAGATCAGCGACATCTCGCCGACGGTTTCGCCCGCCGGGATATGCGCCACCAGTTTGCGGTTGCCGTGTTCGTCTTCCACGAAGACACCGAGCGAGCCGGTGACGACGAGGAACAGCGCGCGGGAATTTTCGCCGTCGCGTTGCAGCAGCATGCCGCCGGGCAGGCAGAACCAGTTGGCCTCGCCGAGAAGGCGCTTCAGGCCGCTGTCGCTGACATCGGAAAGCAGGGGAAAATTGCGCAATTGGGTGCGCAACGATTCCGGGTAGACGGTTTCCGATCCGACTTTGAAGGATGACAGAAAGGCCATGTTCATCGGCTGAGGTTTCCGCCTTCTACCACGCCGTCCATCCGCCATCGACAGTCAGGGACGCGCCCGTGACGAAGGTCGATGCCGTGGATGCGAGGAACTGAACGGGGCCTGCGATTTCATTCGCTTCGCCGAGGCGGCCCAGCATGGTGCGCGCGGCGAGACGTTGGGCGAATTGGGGATCGGTCGACTGCACTTCCGGGCGCGGGAATGGGCCGGGCACCAGCGCGTTGACGCGGATGCGTTCGGGACCGAACTCGGCGGCGAGATGGCGCGTGAGCTGGATCAGTGCGGCTTTGGCGGGGCCGTAGTGGAAGGGACTTGCCTGTTCGGGCTTTGCATAGATGCGCGCGTCTGGAGAGACCGCGCCGTACATGGATGCAATGTTGATGATGCTTGCGTCGCCGGAGGTTTTCACGGCGGCGCGCAGCGCGGGCAATGCGGCGCGGGCGATTTCGAAACTGGCGGTGACGCTGGAGCGGTAGGCGAGATCGAAATCTTCCGGCGCCAATGCATCGCGCGGTTTGGGAGTCATCGAGATCGCGTTGTTGACGATCACGTCGATGCGTTCGCGGGCGACGAAGAATTTGCGCACGCTGGCGAAATCCGAAACATCGAAGGTGGCGCATTCGGCGGAGCGCAATGTCTTTGCCAGATCCTTCAGGCGGGATTCGTTGCGGCCGTTGAGGATGAGGTGGGCCCCTGCCCTGTCCAAGGCTTGTGCGATGGCTGTGCCCAGATGGCCTGCCGCGCCGCTGATGAAAGCGATGCGGCCGTCGAGACGGAAATCGGGCGTTACTTCGGCCATTGGGCGGGATCGAGCAGGCGTTCGGGCACGCGCGGGATCATTTTTTCGATCCAGGCGCAGTCTTCGCGCGACAATGGCGGTTTGATGGAGAGACGTAAGTTTGCGTCGAGCTGGGCTTCGGTTTCCATGCCGACGACGGTGCCGTCGATCCAATCCTGACCGCGCGCATAGGCGAGACAAAGATCGGCGGGGCTTTCGCGGCCGAATTCTTCGGCACAATCGGCGATGGTGGCGAGCAGTTCTTTCGCATTCACGCCGGGGATGCGCGGCCATGTGGTGGGATCGTTCGACGCCAGGATGCCTTGCAGGAAAATGCTGCGGGCATGAACGGTGACGTCGCCGCGCCTACGGATCGCGGCGATGACGCCTGTTTCCTCCCAGCGCCAGTCGAGGATGTTGAAGGCAAGCTGGATGTGATCGACATCCTGGCTCGCCAAAGCGGTGAGCGCTTCGGAAGGCGATTGAATGGAAACGCCGAGGCTTGCAATGGTGCCTGCGCGGCGCAGTTCGAGCAGGCGCGCCCACACTGCGCCATCGTAGGCGGTCATGTGCGCGGCGCGGTGGAGAAGAACGCAATCGAGTTTCTCGCGCTGGAGCGCGAAGCGGGATTGTTCGATGCTGGAGTCCACTGCGGCACAAACCGCGTGCCATGACGGGCGGTCGGTCAGGTCGGCGAGCGGGCTCAGCTTGGTGATGGTGCGGACGGGTTTGGTGACGGCGAGCGCTTCGCCCAGCCGTTCCTCGCTGTCGCCATAGGCGCGCGCGGTGTCGAAGGTCTTCACGCCAGATTCGGCGGCGCGGCGGACAAGCCTGAGGGCTGCCTCATGGCTGGGTTTACCGGTCCGGTTGGCGGCACCGTAGTCGAGGCCGATCTGGACAGACCCCATGACGAGTTCTGCCGGGCGCTGGCTGGGCATGAAGACTCCCTTCGAACGTTTAGAATCACCCGCTTATGGTAAAGGGGCGGTTAGGACGTTGCGGTCCAAGGGGTTGGGTTCACAATGTCAAAGAGCAACGGAACGGATATAGGCTTTCTCGCCTATTAATGCAAGGATATTTTTCGGTATTTTTGTTTATTTACCTAAATCGCTGTTTTTAGAGGACTTCTTGCGATCCCCTGCCCCCGCTATGGCGCTCTATGCCGTCCGCCATGCGCCGGGGCTGACACCCATCACGCGCTTGAAGGCCCGGCTGAAGGCGGCTTCGCTTTCATAGCCCGCTTCGTGGGAAACCTGGGCCAGGCGATGACTGCCGGTTTTGAGGCGGTCGGCGGCCAGCTGGATGCGCCAGTGGGTGAGGTATTCCATTGGCGACTTGCCGATCAGCCGGTTGAAGCGTTCGGTCAGGATGGTGCGCGAGGCGCCCGCTTCCTGCGCCAGCGTTTCGACGGTCCAGCGTTTGTTCGGCGCGTTGTGCAAAAGGGACAATGCGCGGCTGACGACCGCGTCGCTCGTCGCGGCGAAGATGCCTTTGGCATCCGGCGGCAGCCGCGCGACATGGCGGTGCAGCACTTCCAGGAACAGCACTTCCATCAGGCGCGATAACAGATAGGTGGCGCTGGGATCGCCGCCATCGACACGCTGGACGATTTCCCGCGCCGTGTTGGTGAACAGATCCGATGCCGGGCCATCCGACGTGCGTTCGACGATGAGCGGCGGCAGCGCGCGGAAGAACGGCGCGGCGAGCAATTCCGCCGATTCCAGAAAGCCGCAAACAAAGCGCGTTTCATCGCCCTGCGTGCCGTAGCGCACGAGATCGACGCCGGGAATGGAGCCGGGCTGGAGCAGATCGGGCGCATAGGCGAATTCGGGATTGTCGCCGCACCAGAACCGATGGGCGGCCGTGAACGGCAGGAGCAACACGTCGCCCGCCTTCACCTCGGTCACCGATCCGTCGGCGATTTCCAGTTGGGCATGACCGCGCGTGATCAGGTGGAAGACGCTGACATGGCGTAAGTGCGCAAGCGGGCCCACTTCGTCCCAGCGCTGCGGGCTGATGACGCCGAAGGGCGCGCAGAAACGGCCGTCGAGGAAGACCGATCCCGACAGGCGCACGCCGCGCAGAATTTCGGACAGGACATCCGGTTTGGCGCCCGGTGTCTCTGCAATGTTTGTCGGTGTTGCTGTCATCGCAATGTGCACGCTCCCAGCGCACATACAGCGGGCGAAATGCGCCCCCTGATTACAGGGGCCACACTATGCCGAAAACGAAACGCTGGAGAAATGCATGAACTTGAGAACCGTTATTCCAGGAGACGCCAAGACCGCCGCGAAACGCGCGAATGCGGCCAACTGGCGGGAAATCCTCGACAAAATCGGTCCCGAGCTTGAGGAGCAGGGACGGGTGTGTGACCGCGAGGGCACATTTGTGTCTTCGAATCTCACTCTGTTGCAACGGCTGGGCTTTTTCGCGCTGGGCGTTCCGGCCGAACTGGGCGGCGGCGGTGCGGACTTTGCGCAGATGTGCGCGATGCTGCGAGCGGTCGGCCGCTGGGATGGATCGACGGCGCTGACGCTTTCGATGCATTCGCACCAGGTGATGGTGCCCGAATGGAAGCGCCGCACGATGGGTGCGCCGACCGAGGGACTACTTAAACGTGTCGCCGAGGAAGGTGTTCGCCTTGTTTCGAGCGGCGGATCGGATTGGCTGCCGGGATCGGGACGCGCCGAGCGTGTCGACGGCGGGTACAAGATCACTGCGCGCAAGGTGTTTTCGTCCGGCTCGCCGGAGGGGCACATCCTGATGACGAGTGCCGTTTACAACGATCCCGAAAAGGGTCCGCAGGTGATCCACTTCCCGCTGCCGATGAAAAGCGAAGGCGTGAAGGTGCTCTCCAACTGGGACACGATGGGGATGCGCGGCACCGGCTCGAACGATGTCGAGATCGACGGCGTGTTCGTTCCCGATGCGGCGATCGCGGCGACGCGCGACCCGGATGTGTGGCACTTCCTGTTCCACCTGATCTCGATGCTTGCGATGCCGCTGGTCTATTCGGTGTATGCGGGCATCGCGGACGGCATTCGCGAGAATGCGCTGGAACAGGTGCGCAAGAAGCGCAGCGATCCGGCGTTGCTGATGGCGGTGGGCGAGATGGAGAATGCATATGTCACGCTCAACCTCGCGCATGCGGCGATGGTTGAGTGCGGCAACGACAAGCCTTCGGAAGAGACCACCAACAAGGTGATGACCTTGCGCAATCTCACCGGCAAGGCCGCGATGGATGTGGCTTCCAAAGCGCTCGATTGTGCGAGCGGCGCGGGCTTCTTCCGGGCGGCGGGGATCGAACTGCGCTTCCGCGATATGCAGGCGGCGCGCTTCCATCCGTTGCAGGACCGTGTGCAGCAGTTCTATTCGGCGCGGATGGCGCTGGGACTGAGTGTGAACGGTTAGTTGAGCGGCATGCGGAACGTGAACCGCGTCTCTTCTTCGGACGATGACGCGGTGAGCGTTCCGCCATGCGCCCGCGCAATCTCGGCGGCGATATAAAGCCCGAGGCCCAGACCTTCCTGCGTGGGACGGCCCGAGGCGCGGAAGAACGGCTTGAAGAGATGTTCGATGATCGCGGGCGGTATCGGTTCGCCTTCGTTGGCGACCGAGAGTTCGAAAGCCCCGCCTTGTGAAGACGCGCGCACATGGATCGGCTTGCCGGGCGCGCCGTGCGTCATGGCATTGCCGAGCAGGTTGGAAAACATCTGTCCCATACGGCCCGGATCGACATCGACAAGTCCAAGCCTGTCGAAATCGGTTTGAACGACGCGGCCAGGCGCCGCCGCCTGCAATTCGTCTATCACCTGCTGCAGCACATCGCGCAGCGGTGCGTTGGTGTTGCGGGCGAGCGTCAGCCCGCCGCCGAGGCGCCCCCGCGCCAGATCGAGCACATTGTTGATGAGTTCGGACATGCGCCGGACGCTCGATTGCATCTGATCGAGGATCGACACGGAGCGTTCGTCCTTCGCCGATTTGCGCAGCAGGCGCGCACCGGCATCGACCGCGGCGAGCGGATTGCGCAGATCGTGGCCAAGGACGGCGAGGAATTGTTCGCGCAGTTCGGCGCCCTGCCGTTCGGTCAACAGACTGGCTTCGCTGACCGCAAGCTTGCTGTTGGCATCGAGATGAAACGCGATGAGGTCGGCGAACAGGCGGAACATGCCTCTTGCTTCGGGCGTGTTCACGCGGGCGGGACGCGGATCGATGGCGCAGAGCGTGCCGAAGAACCGACCGTCGGCAAGCACGATGGGCACGGAAACGTAACTCTGGAATCCGTACATCGCCGGGGTGTGATGATCGCGAAAGGCAGGGTCTTCCGAAACGTGATCGATGATGACGGCGGTGCCGCTGGCGCGGATTTCGTTGCAGATCGTGGTTTCGACTTTCAGTTCGCTGCCGGGTTCCAAACCGAACGCGATTTCGTCGCGCACGCTACAGGCGATCCAGCGGTCTTCGGTGACGCGGGCAACGGCGGCGAAACCCATGCCGGTCGTCCGGCAGACAACTTCAAGAATAGTGTTGACGGCATCGATGCGCGCGATGGCATCGATGTCGGCCTGGAAATCATGGGCCACAAGGTCTTCGATCTGTGAGATATCAGCCGTTCAGGATAGGCACGGCGATGGGATGACGGCAATGCAGGGCTTTGAAGGCTAGTTCTGCCCCAACACTTTCCACACGCTCGATGCGGTCATCACGATTTCTCCTTCGACGGTGAAATCGCCCCGGATGAACAGCATCGAGCGGGTGCGCCGTGTGAGTTCCGGCATCACTTCGATGAGCTTGCCCAGCGGCGCGGGCGCCAGGAACTGGGACTGCATGTTGAGCGTGACGCTGACCACGTCCTGGCTCAGATCGGCGGCAAGCGCGCCGAGCGTGGCGTCGGCATAGGTCATCATCATGCCGCCATGCATCACCTTGCGCCGGTTGACGTGACGTTCGTCGATCAGGAGCGCGAAGGCGCGGTTGGGCCGTTCGCCCGCCTCGTAGATCGGGCCGAGAGATATCTCGAAGGGGTCGGAGAGCTTGGTCTGCCGGTAGCCGGGCGGGATCATGCGATCTTCCAGATGCCGGATGCCACCAACAGGACGCGCCCGTCCGAGACGATGTCGGCGGAGAGGAAGACCGTGGTGCGGGCCCGGCGGGTGACGCGCACGCGGGCCTCGACGACCTCGCCCAGCTTTCCGGGGCTCACGAAATCGCAGGACAGCGAGACCGTGCTGGAGTTCTGGGCGTCGGTTCCGGCGCGGGCCGCCCGGCTCATGGCGATGTCGGCAAGGCTCATCAGCATGCCGCCATGCACCGCGCCGACCGAGTTCATGTGCCGGTCCAGGGCGCGGAAACAGAAGCGCTGGAACCCCTCCTGTTCGGGCAGGTGGTACAGGGGGCCGATGTACTGGTTGTAGCCGACAAAGGGGATTTCCTCGGCCCCCTCCGGCAAGGCGATGGCGGTCATTTTGGGTCTCGGAATGGCGGTCCGGCCCTCGATAGGGGGTTTCCGACCTCGCGGCAATAATCCCCGTTGGAAAGGAAATCCCGCCACACTAAAGTTGCATTTCCATTCCAGAAAAGTGACGTGGCCGTATTCCGTCGGCCAACAGTCTGATCCAAAACGAGGAACGCCTATGAACAAGAATATCGTCCGTGCTGCGTTTGCCGCCATCCTTCTGAGCACCACGGCGAGCGTCGCTTTGGTTGCCACGCCCGCGGCGGCCGCCAGCGACAAGGACAAGGACAAGAAGCCGCCGGAAAAGTCGATCAGCCGCTCGATCATCAAGCCGATGATCGCGGTGCAGAAAGCCGTGCAGGCCAGCGACTGGGCGGGCGCCATGGCGGCGCTCAAGGAAGCTCAGGCGATCCCCGACCGCACGCCGTTCGACGATTACAAGATCAACCAGTTCATGGCGTTCTCCGCCGTGAACCTGAAGGACTACACGACCGCGATCACGGCCTATGAAGCGATGGCCGCTTCGCCGGAAGAAGATCCCGTCGACAAGGCCGGCACCCGCCACAACCTGGTGCTGCTGAACTACGACGCGAAGGATTATGCCAAGACGCTGAAATACGGCGAGGAGCTGGTGGCGCTGGGCTCGGTCGACGAGAAGATCGCGACCACGATGGCGCAGGCCTATTACTTCACCAACAATTACGCCAAGGCCGAAGAGTGGGCCAAGAAAGTCATCGACACCGATGTCGCCGCCAACAAGAAGCCGGATCAGGGCGCGCTCAGCGTGCTGCTCTCCGCGCAGGCCAAGCTCGGCAAGCAGGGCGATGCCGCCACCACGCTCGAACTGATTGCCGCCAATTACGGCAAGCCCAACGATTGGGGCCAGCTGATCGACGTGGCGCTGGGCACGCAGGGCATCCAGAACCAGGACGGTATCGACCTTTACCGTCTGCGCGATGCGGCGGGCGCGATGCAGGACGCCGACGACTACGCGCTGATGTCGACCATCGCGCTGCAGCTCGGCTTCCCGGGTGAAGCCAAGACGATCCTCGACAAGGGCATCGCCTCTGGCCGCCTGACCACCACCGGCAAGGCCGCCAGCCAGTACAAATCGGCTGTGGCGGGCGCTGCGTCGGACGACAAGACGCTGCCGAAATTCGCCAGCGACGCCGAAGCGCGCAAGACCGGCGATTACGACGAAAAGCTGGCCGAAACCTATTACGGCTACAAGCGCTATGCGGAAGCCGAAACCGTGGCGCGCCGCGCGCTGAGCAAGCCGGGCGGAAAAGACCCGCTGCAGACCAAGATGGTGCTGGGCATGTCGCTCGCGCAGCAGGGCAAGTATGAGGACGCCACAGCCGTCTTCAAGGAAGTCGAAGATGCGGGCGGACGCGCGGCACGCATGAGATCGGCGCATCTGTGGATCTCGTTCTGCCATTCCAAGCTGCCGCCGCCGCCAGTGGCAGCAGCACCGGCAGCTGCTGCTCCCGCCACCCAAACGGCGCAGCCCAAGCAATAAGTATGTGAGAGAGCCCCTTTCCTTGCCGGAGAGGGGCTTTTTTCTTTGCAGCAACGGCGTGAGGAGGGGGCTCTGATGCAAATGCTTTTCGGATTTTCGCCGATCCTGCTGTTCGTGCTCGTCAGCAATATCTCGCTGAGCCTGGCGTTGTGGATTTCCTTTGGCGCGGCGTTCGCCGTGGGCATGCGGACGTTTTTGCAGAAGCGCGAAATCCGCATTCTGGACGCGGGCAACATCCTGCTGTTCGGCGGCATGACGCTTCTGACCGCCGTGGCCCAAGTAAAGCCCGAGGCCATCAAGCTGACCATCGACGGCGGGCTGATGGTGATTGTGCTCTATTCGCTGGCGGTGAAGCGGCCCTTCACCCTGCCCTATGCCAAGGAGCAGACGCCCGAACCGATCTGGGGCCTGCCGATCTTCCTGCAGGTGAACATGACCATCAGCGCGGCCTGGGCCGCGGCTTTCGGCGTGATGACCATTGCGGACCTTGCGGCCCTGCTCAAATTCCTCTCGCTGCCGCTGGCCATCGCCCTGGGGCTTCTGGCCCTGATCGGGGCCATTATATTCTCGGTTCGCTACCCTTCGGTGGTGCGCAAACGCTTCGGATTGCCGGGTTAACCTCAAGGAAATCCGCCGCAGGTAGCAACCTCTTTCCGGCCAACCCCGGCCCGGGCTAGGGTCGCCCGCTTTTTTGCTCGTCCATCAGGAGAACTATTATGAAGGAAGCCGTCATCGTTTCGACCGCCCGCACGGGTCTCGCCAAATCCGTTCGTGGCGGATTCAACATGACGCACGGCGCTGCGATGGGCGGTCACGCCATCAAGCACGCCGTCGCCCGCGCCGGTATCGACCCGGCCGAAGTCGAAGACGTGTTCATGGGCTGCGCCCAGCCGGAAGGTGCGACGGGTATGAACGTCGCCCGCAACGCCGCTGTCTGGGGCGGCTGCCCGGTGACGACCTCGGGCACGACGGTCAACCGCTTCTGTTCTTCGGGCCTTCAGGCCATCGCGATGGCAGCCCAGCAGATCATGACCGAACAGACGCCGGTCGCCATCGGTTCGGGCGTCGAATCCATCTCGCTCGTTCAGATGGGCGGCATGAACCTGAAGAACATCACCGAAGAACATCTGATGCAGGTCAAGCCCGCGCTGTGGATGAGCATGATCGAAACCGCCGAAGTGGTTTCGGCGCGCTACAACATTCCGCGCGAACGCCAGGACCAATACGCACTGGAAAGCCAGCGCCGCACGGCAGCCGCCCAGCAGGCCCAAAAATTCAAGGACGAAATCGTCCCCATGCAGACCAAGATGAAGAAGGTCGACAAGGCGACGGGCACCGAGACCATCGTGGATTTCACCGTGGACCGCGACGAGTGCAATCGCCCCGACACGACGCTGGAAGGTTTGCAGGCGCTGCAGCCGGTGTTCCGCGGCGGCATGGAAATCCGCGAAGGAAAGTACATCACGGCGGGCAATGCCTCGCAGTTCTCCGACGGCGCGTCGGCTTGCGTGCTGATGGATTCCAAGCTTGCCGAAAAGCGCGGGATCAAGCCGCTGGGCATCTTCCGCGGCTTCGCGGTTGCAGGGCTTGAGCCCGATGAAATGGGCATCGGTCCGGTTTATGCCGTGCCGCGTCTTCTGGAACGCCATGGCCTGAAGGTCGACGACATCGACCTGTGGGAACTGAACGAAGCGTTCGCCTGCCAGGTGCTGTACAGCGCCGACAAGCTTGGCATTCCGCATGACAAGCTGAACGTCGATGGCGGCGCGATCTCCATCGGCCATCCCTACGGCATGTCGGGCGCGCGCATGACGGGCCATCTGCTGCTCGAAGGGCGCCGCCGCAAGGCCAAGCTCGGCGTCGTCACGATGTGCATCGGTGGCGGCATGGGCGCTGCCGGTCTGTTCGAGATCCTGCAGTAAAGTCCGTTGACGGTAACGAACAAGGCGCATCCATTCTTCCGCTTGTGGAGGGGGATGCGCCTTTTTGTTTTTCTACCGCTGCTGGGATTGGCCGTTGCCGGTTGCGCGACGCAGCAGCAACGCGTGCAGACCCGCACGGCAACGATTGCGGTTGCCGATCCGGCGACGCAGATGCGGCCCTTGGAAGACCGCGTGTACAAGCTGGTGTTGGACGAACGCCAGACCATCGATCCGGCGGCAAAGCCGCTGGCGCTCGATCCGATCCTGATGGATGTGGCGCGCAAGCGCAGCGTGGACATGGCGGCGAAAGGCTATTTCGCGGACCGCGCACCGGACGGCACGACTTCAGCATCGCTGGTGATGGACGAGGATGCCAAGTTTCAGGGGCTGCTCGGCGTGAACATGGCGGCGCAGCACTACACCAAACAATCCGGTGTGGATGTGGAGCAGTTCGCGCACCGCTTCCTGGACACCTGGCTTGCCAGCCAGAGCCACAAGCAGAACCTCGCCTTCCCCGATTACAACCGGACCGGCGTGGGCTGCGCCATCAACGGCGACACCGTTTATGTGACCCAGCTTTTCGCCACCGACCTCGGCCTGCCCCCGCCCAAGGAAGACACCAAGAAGGACTCCGTGGCGGCCATGCCGAGCCCGCAAGCGGCCAAATCGGCGATGCAATCCAAAAAACCGGCCTTGCGAGCCGAGCCGGAATGGCCGGAGGATTGAGGGTTTCGCAGCCCCGCCATCCGGTGTATACTCGGCGGTGTAGAAGTATACACCGAGAAGTCTAGACCATGGCCTTCCACGTCAAAGACCCGGCAACAGACCAAGCCGTGCGGCGGCTCGCCAAGATCAAAGGCAAGTCCCTGACCGAGACGATCCGCGAGGCGGTCGAGCAGGAATACGAGCGGGAACAGAGCAAGATGACGTTCGCCGAAAAGGTCAAAGCCATTCAAGAAGAATTCGCCGCCCTTTCCAAACCTGGCGGGCTCCCTGCGGACAAGGCGTTCTTTGACGAACTGTCTGGCGATATCTGATGTTTCTGGACGCTTCGGCCTTGGTCGCCATCATCGCGAATGAAAAAGATGGCGCGGCACTGGAAGCGCGCCTCGACAAAGCAACCCAAGCTTTCACGTCTCCGATTGCGATCTACGAAGCAACGCTAGGCCTTGCGCGCATTGGCAAAATGTCGCCTTCCGAGGCAAGAGTGCCGCTTGAACACTTACTGAAAGCAAAAAAGACAGAAGTGGTAGCGATCGAGAAACATATGGCCGATGCAGCGCTCGTTGCATTTTCGCTCTTTGGCAAAGGCCGTCATCCCGCATCTTTGAATATGGGCGATTGCTTCGCTTATGCTTGCGCCAAAGAGCTGGGCGTGCCCCTTCTCTTCAAAGGCGACGATTTCGCCAAGACCGATATTGCGGTAGCTTGAGGATCGACATGGCTGACGCTCATCACCTTTCCAATTCCAAGATCGCGACCTATCGCGATTTCTGGCCGTATTACCTGCGCGAGCACGGCAAGCCTGCGACGCGGGCGATCCATTTCTTCGGGACGGGGCTGGCGACGGCTTCGCTGATCGCGCTTGCCGTCACCGGGATCGGCTGGTTTGCGCTTTCGGCGCTGGTGGGCGGGTATGCGTTTGCCTGGATCGGGCACTTCTTCATCGAGAAGAACCGGCCTGCGACCTTCACCTATCCCTTCTGGTCGCTGATCTCGGACTTCCGGATGGCAGGACTTTGGGCCGTGGGGCGGTTAAGGCCCGAATTGGCAAAGGCCGGCGTCGCCCCTTAACGCCCGCCGCCAGTTAACCATCATCATAAGCAATGTACCTGGGGCTCCCGGTATTTACTTGAACTGGAAGTATCTATACTTCACAGTTCAAGCTCCAAAGCATAATTCATAAATATACTTCGATATCTATTCAAAGCTTCTTGGCCGCGATTCTGCCGTGCCAAAAAGCCAGCGGGTGCATGCGCAATATTTGCAGCGGATTTAACAGGCAATCCCATGGTCAAGCGATTTGATCTGTTCGATCTCACGCGCATTCAATTCTTCACGTTACTCACCTGCGCGTTCTGCATTCTTTTGATCCCATTGTTCAATCACCGATACATTTCCATCAACGATCTCATCAATCACTTCAGCCGCGTTTGGATACTTCTGCACTATAGCAATACATCGGTCATTCACGCCTTCTACCGTGTGACCTGGCATGCTGTGCCCAACATGGCACTCGATATATTCGGCTTTGTCGTGGGTCATTTTCTATCGCTCGATCTTGCTTCGAAGCTTTTTGTGGCGCTTGCGATGTTCGCGAACCTTATCGGTGTCGCGCATCTTCACCACACGGTCCATGGCAGATGGACGATCTGGACGTTGATCGCCGCGCCCCTGATGTTCAGCCGATTGTTGCTTGTCGGTTTCGTGAATTACCTTTTCGGAATTGGGCTGGCGTTGAATGCCATCGCATTCCAGATTGCGCTTCGCGAGAGGCCCGTGGCGCGTTTCGCCGTCCTCACAGGTTTCGCCCTCGCGACATATTTTTCGCACCTGTTCGCGTTCGGTCTTTTGGGGGTGACGGTATTCGGTATTGAGCTCAAGGAGTTTTGGGCGTCCCGGGGCCCGCTCGGTGAACGGCTGCGGCAAGCCGTTCTGGCGATGCTGCCTTTCGTTCCTGCGATTGCAATATTCCTGTGGGTCACCCCGCATGGCGACGTTGGCGGTTCAATGCGGTTCCACACGTTGCTGGGACGCATGACCGCGTTCGGCACGCCGATCCTTTATGACCCGCCCACAGACATCCTCATGTATGCCGGTTTGATGGTTGCCGTTGTCGTAGCGGTCGCAGGCCGGAGAAAAATCAGGATCTATTGGCCGCTGGCGGCTGCGGGCCTCGTGCTTTTCCTATTGCAGCTCGTGGTTCCCTTTTCGATCATGACATCGACCAATGTCGATCAACGGATTCCGCTCTTCATCTACCTGCTCGCCATCGCAGCCGTAGACGCGGCCCCGGTGGATGCTGTCGGCCAGGCCGCATTCGCGGCAATATTGTTGGTGGTGATAGGGGTCAGGGTGTGGACCGTCGATGCGCGCTGGCGCGCATTCGATGCAATTTATACAAGTGTCGACGATACGCTGTCCGCCGTTCCCGCAGGCGCCAAACTTGCGTGCGCATTTCCCATGGCCAGGCTCGACCACGCATCCGCTCCAGCGATAACCGTCTTCCAGCTTCCGGTGCGCGCCGTCGTTCAGAACGCCGGGTTTGTTCAAACCGTCTATGCTTTACCGCTTCAGGATACGGTCGTCCTGACGGACACATATCGATCCCTGACAGACGCGACGGAAAACGATCGGATTTGGCAGGCCTTCGCCGAACCTGTCCGAACACCGGCGGAGCTTCAAAATCGCCTGGCGGAAAGCACGTCGCTCCGGCGCTATGACTACATCGTTTTCGTGGACAATCTGGGGCAGCCTCGGGTGCACCCCATGCCATGGATGAAGCTCACGGCCACGGGAAGCTATTCGCAGGTCTATCGGATCGCGAAAAATCTGCCCAACCACCTGTCTCTATTGCGGCCCCCCGGCAAGCTCTTGACTTTGCATGGGTATTCGCGCGCCGTGGCCGCTGGGTTGGCGCATCGCTAACCACATATTAACGCTGTTCCTTAATCATGGCCGTGGCGACGGCCGTGGGAAGGACCCACAGCCCATCGTCGTTGTGTGGATTCTTTACACAACATCTCGGCGTCGATACCTTGCATTGTTGCGGGTTATTCGGGCGCTGTGAGTCGGATGCGGGAAGATCTTCCGTGGAATGTGGCCGGAATATCCCCAGAAGCGCGGGAAGCTGCCCGGGCGGCGGCTCGCCGCGAGGGGCTGTCCGTCGGCGAGTGGCTCACACGTCAGATCGCAAGGACTGCAGCGGACGCCGGGGGCGCGGGCGAACCTGCCCGGCCTTCCCGGCCAGCGGCGGCGACGCCAGTTCAGCGCCCCTCAAGGGAGCCCGCCATGCCAGCCGATAGAAGCGAATCGCAGGACATGCTGGCGCGCGTGAGCCGCAGCGAAACCGAAACCAACACGGCGTATCGCAAGATCGAAGATCATTTGCGGTCGCTGGCGCGCCGGCTCGATACCAACGAGCGGACGCAGAGCGATAACAGCGTTGCCCTGAACCGAGCGGCAAACGACATCAGCGTCGCCTCGCGCGAACAGGTGCAGGCGTTCGATACGCTGGGCTCGCATGTGATTTCGCTGGGCGAGCGCGTCGACAGGATCGAACAGCGCGGCAGCACCGACCCGAGCAGGGAGATGGTGCGCGGCCTTCAGGACGGGTTGACCCGGTTGGCCGACCAGGTGGCGGGCACGGCCAATCAATCGGCTTCGCAGATTTCGGTTCTGGCGAGCGCGATGGAAGCCGTCGTCACCAAGATGAGCGAAGCGCACAAGGACGCGGCGGCCACCGCCACGCTCCTGACCCAGCGCATGGGCTATCTCGACGAACGCGTGCATGCGATGGAAACGACGCTGCGCGTGAAAGGCGAAGCGACCGACCGCGCGCTGCAGCGGCTGGAAGAACGCGCCAATCCCGAATTCGAGCTTTTCGCCGAGCGGCTGCTGGAGAGCGCGGAAGAACGCCATGCGGCGATCCGCGACGAGTTCCAGCAGAACCTGAAATCGTTCGACCAACGTTATGGTACGCGCCGCGAAGAATTGCAGCACGCCATCGACGAGGTTCGTTCGTCCGGCAGAGAAGCGCGCAACGAAGTGCGTGCGCGACTGGCCGAACTGGAAAGCCGTTTGGCCGATGTGGGCGATAAAGCGGCAGTGGACAGGCTTGAGCAGAGCGTTGCGCAAACGCGCGCCTCGCAGAAGGACATGCTCGATCAGGTGCAAGGCCGCATCGCCGGACTGGAAGATCGCCTCGCCGCTACCGGCGATACCGCCGACAAAGCGGCGGTGGACCGGCTGGCGCAGAGCATCGACGATACGCGGTCGTCGCAGAAAGATTTGATCGACGAGTTGCACGCGCATATCGCGGAACTGGAAAATCGGTTTTCGCAAGCCGGCGAGACTGCTCAGAAGGCGGTGACCGACACGCTTGAACGGAGCGTGGCGGAAACGCGTGCTTCGCAGAAGGATATGGTCGATGCGGTGCAGGCGCGCATCGCCGAACTGGAAGATCATTTTGCGGCGGTGACGAGCGAAGGCGAACAGCACCGGGCGGCGGCGGAGAAAATCCAGCGGACGATCGAAGAGACACGCGCGTCCCAGCAGGATGTGCTGAACGAAGTTCATTCCCGCATCAACGCGCTTGAGGACCATCTTACGGCGGAGAAAGACGCGCCTGCCAAGGACGAGGCTTCGCGCGAACAGTTGCAGCGGCTGGAAGAGAGCATCGAACGGCTGACATCGCGCGTGGCGACGCAGGAAGAGCAATCGTTGATCACGCTGGCGCGGCTGGAAGAAGGCTTTGCACGCATCGAAAGCCAACAGGACAAGACGATGGACAGCCGGGTGTATGGCGTCGAGCGCGGCATTCAGGAATTGATGGATCGTCTGGAAGCGGCCGAAAAGCATTCGCTCCAGACGAGCGCGAGCATCGAAGAACAGCTGCGTGCGCTTTCCGGCAAGATCGACGATGCGAACCGCGATACGCGCGATGCGATTTCCGGGCTGCATCAATCGGTGAAAGACACGTCGGGCCGTCTGGAAGTGATCGAGGGTGTGGCGCCCGCCCCTGTCGCGTTTGCAGAACCTGAGCCGGAACTTGCAGAACCCGAAGCGGACATCGCGGCGGTCGTTGAAGCGGAAACGCTCCAAGCAGAAAATGAAGACGAAGAAGAACCGGTGGAATTGTCGGCGGAAGAGGAATCTCTTTCGGCGCGGGATATGCCGCAATTCGACATGCCGCCGTTCGACGAACCGGTTGCCGCCGCGTTCAAGGACAGCGCCATTAACCGGGCGTTCGGGCAGCGCCATCACGATGCGTTCGCCCCGCCGGAAGACAATCACGACGATATCTTCCGTGAGGAACGCCCGCTGGCGGCCGACGGGTTTGCGGCGCATCAGGAAGACAGCGAGTTTGTTGCCTCGGCACGTCATCCGGTGATGATGACCTCGCCCGGACTGACGGGTGAACCGTCGGCGACGACGCTGGGCGGTTTCACCTGGGGCGCGCAGCGCGAGGAACCAGAGGCGCGGGACGAACAGCCGCGTTCGCGGGTGGGGCTGATCGGCGGTGTGGCGCTTGTCGCCATTCTGGCGATTGGCGCTGGCGTGCTGCTTAGCCAGCGGTTGGGCAGCCACAAGATTCTGCAAACGACACCGGCCGCGCAAACGGCGCCTGTCGCTGTGAAACCGGCGATTGTGAAATCGCAGGCGGCACCGGTTTTGGCGCCGAACACCATCGTTGCACCTGCGCAAAAGCAGACACCGAAACAGGCTTTTGCTCCCACGCCGGAAAAAACCGGCGACCGGCTGACCACGCTTGCCAATGGCGGCAATTCGAAAGCGCAATTGCTGCTGGGCCTGAAATATCTCGATGGCGACGGCATTGCGGCGAACGACTCGCTTGCCGCCAAATGGCTGCAACGCGCCGCCGATCAGGGCGAACCGATTGCGCAATATCGTCTGGGTACGCTTTTCGAGCGCGGCCATGGCGTGGCGACGGACGCGACCAAGGCTTTGCATTGGTATGAAGCAGCGGCCCGCCAGGGCAATCGCAAGGCGATGCACAATCTGGCGGTGGCTTATGCGGAAGGCGCTGGCGGGGCCAAGAACTACACCGAAGCCGCGCGCTGGTTCGGCCGGGCAGCGGCGCTGGGCCTTGCGGATTCGCAGTTCAATCTTGCGGTGCTTTATGAGCGCGGTTTGGGCGTGCCGCAGAGCCTGACCGAGGCTTATAAATGGTATGCCATCGCGGCCACGCAGGGCGACAATGAATCGAAGGCGCGGGTGGCCGCATTGGCCACGCAATTGACGCCCGCCGATCACGACGCGGCGCAGAAGGCTGCCGATACGTTCCGGCCCGAGCCCCTCAATCGCGCCGCCAACGTTCCGCCGGAGACGCCGGGTCGCGGATAATCAAACCGCGCTCCACAGCTCACACCGATTTTCTTGGTCAATTGGGTGGCCCGGCGCGCCACGCCGTGACATTCTTCCCGAACAACGCAAATCCGGTTCGTTTTCCGCTTCATGGAAATCTATCTGCCGATCGCCGAAATGTCGGTTCACTGGCTGCTTCTGTTCGGCATCGGCGGGGCGGTTGGGTTTCTGTCCGGCATGTTCGGCGTGGGCGGCGGCTTTCTGCTGACACCGCTGTTGATGTTCTATGGCATCCCATCCGGTGTGGCGGTGGCGACGACGGCAAGCCATGTGACGGCATCGTCGATGTCGGGCGCGCTCACGCAATGGCGCAATCGCGCGGTCGACCTGAAACTCGCCGCGATCATGACGGCGAGCGGCATCACGGGAACCGGGGTCGGCGTGTGGCTGTTCGGCATTTTGCGCGAAGCAGGCCAGATGGAACTGATCGTTTCGGCATCCTATGTGATCCTGCTCGGCACCATCGGCACGTTGATGTTGCGGGAATCGCTTGCGGCGCTGGCGGCGGCGCGCAAGGGAGAACAGGCGCCTTCGGCGCGCGCGCAACATCACAACTGGATTCACGGGTTGCCGTTCAAGGTGCGGTTTCGGGACTCGCGGCTTTACATCAGCGTGATACCGCCGGTGCTGATCGGGTTTTCGGTGGGCATTCTTTCGGCGATCCTGGGCGTTGGCGGCGGGTTCCTGTTGGTGCCGGCGCTGATCTATCTGGTGCGGGTGCCGGCCAATATCGTGATGGGAACATCGCTGCTGCAGATCGTGTTCGTGACGGCGGCGAGCACCATTCTGCATTCGGTGAGCGATTTCACCGTGGACATCATGCTTGCGGGAATCCTGATCGGCGGCGGGGTGATCGGCGCGCAATTCGGTTTGCGCATTGGGGCGCGGATGCGAGGCGAACAGTTGCGGTTCTGGCTGGCCGTGCTGGTGCTGGCGGTGGGGGCGCGGCTGCTATACGGGCTTCTGGTTTCGCCGGGCGATCCTTTCAGCGTGGCGGATCCATTATGAAACGGATCGTTGCTGTCATTCTGTTCTTGTTCGGCGCGGGCACGGCGCGGGCCGACGATCTTGTGGCGGGGCTTTCGCAGGACATCATTCAGATCACCTCGAATTATACCGGCACCGACATCGTGGCGTTCGGCGCCATCGAGAACATGAACGTGATGACGGCGGCGGGGCCGATGGACATCGTGGTGGCGGTGCGCGGGCCGGATGCCGACATGATCGTGCGAAAGAAGGAACGGGTCGCGGGCATCTGGCTGAACAATCACGGCGTCGAGATGCATCGTCTGCCGTCTTATTATTATGTCGCCAGCACGCGGCCGCTTTCGGCGATTGCACCGGACGATACGCTTAAGCGTTACGAACTGGGTCTGGACGATATCGAGCCGACGTCCACCAGCGCACGCACGCCGCAGATCGCCGAGCCTTACCGGCAGGCGCTGGTGCGGCACAAATTGATCGAAGGGCTGTATAACGAGAATGCGGGCGGGGTTGAGTTTTTGAGCCCGACTTTGTTTCGCGCGCGCGTGCCTGTTCCGGCCAATGTGCCGCGCGGGCAATACAATGTGCAGGTTTATTTGTTCCGCGACGGCAATGTGATCAGCGCGCAATCGACGCCGCTTTATGTGGACCAGACCGGCCTCGAACGGCGGCTGTTCAATTTCGCGCACCAATCGCCGCTGGCTTACGGTCTTTCGACGGTGTTCATGGCCAGCATGCTGGGGTGGCTGTCGTCGATGGTGTTCCGCCGCATCAGCTGAGGATCGCCCGCCACCGCATAGACACGGCGGCCGCCAAGCGCATAAGCAAGATAAGCCGTTCCGAACAGCGCCTGAAACGCGGGATCGCGCACGTTGAGACCGCCGGTGTAGGCGCCGAAGGCGGGCATGACGAGGCGCGTGCCATCGCTCACGAAACAGCGCCGCCGCATGGAATGGCCGCGCCGCGTGACGGTGGCGCAAGGATGAAGGTGGCCCGCGATTTCGCCGACACCGGCGGTGGGTTCGTGACGGAAGACGAGACCGCCGATGGCGATTTCGCTGGTCGTCTTGCCGCCGAGCCATGCGGGCACATCGGGATCGTGGTTGCCTTCGATCCAGATCCATTCGGCGCGGGACATGAAGTTCGACAGCATGTCTCGCGCGGCATCGGGCAAGCGGTCGGGGCCTTCGCCATCGTGGAAGGAATCGCCCAATGCGATGACGCGTTTGGGTTTGTGGCGCGCGAACAGATCGGCGATGTGCGCCAGCGTTGTCATGGTGTCGTAGGGCGGCAGCATCTGGCCGCGGCGTGCGAAGGAGGAACCTTTTTCGAAATGCAGGTCGGAAACGATCAGCGTGGATTCGGCGGGCCAGAAGGCGGCACCGAGTGCATCCAGCAAAAGCGTTTCACGGTTGACGATGATACGCATCGGTTCAAACACACCTGACCTCAAACACGCATGGCATCCCTGACGAGGGCTTCTTCGGTTTCACGCAACAAATCGTCGTGGGCCTCGCCCGCCACCATTTCCTTGCTGATCTCCAGCAATGCGGGAACCGCGAGCGGCGACACGCGCTCCAGGTTCCGCACGACGATCTGGCCTTTGATCCGTTTCAGCATCTCGGCCAGGCGCGCGATATCGAGGAGTCCCGAAGCGGCATCCCCATAGGTCGCGCGCAGGAGAATGTGATCCGGCTCGTGCGCGCGCAAGACATCGTAGATCAGATCGGAGGAAAAATTCACCTGTCGGCCGGTTTTTTCGGCGTTCAGCGTTTTGCGTTCGATCAGGCCGGAGATGATGGCGCAGTTGCGGAAGGTGCGTTTGTAGAGCGCCGATTCGGCGAGCCAGGCGTCCAGATCGTCGCCCAGCATGTCTTCATCGAACAGTCGGTCCATGTTGAGGCCGCCCATATCGCTCAGCGCCCAGACGGCGAGCGCATATTCGTTGGCGACGAAACCGAGCGGGCGTTTGCGCAGCCGTTCGAGGCGGCGGGTGATGAGCATGCCCAGCGTTTGGTGCGCGAGGCGGCCTTCGAAGGGATAGCAGACGAGATATTCCTTGGAACCGCGTGGGAAGGTTTCGACCAGAAGCTGGCCGGGTTTGGGCAGGATGGAACGGAGTTCCTGAATGCGCAGCCATTCGCCGACGGGATCGGGCAAGACTTTCCATTGCTCGGGGTGGGCGATCATTTCGCGCACGCGGCCCGCGAGGAAAGTTGAGAGCGGGAACTTGCCGCCGTTGTAGGACGGGATTTGCGCTTCGGGATCGTTGGTGCGGGTGACGTAAGCGGCGGTTTCGCGGATGCCTTCGAAGCGCAGCACCTGACCGGAGAAGATGAAGGTGTCGCCGGGGGCGAGGCTTTCGAGGAAATACTCTTCCATCTTGCCGAGCACGCGCCCGCCCGCGCCGATGGGGCGGCCTTTGCCTTGCAGGCGGACATCCAGCATCGGGTCTTCGACGATGACACCGGCGTTGAGGCGGTATTGTTGCGCTACGCGCGGATTGGCGATGCGCCACAGGCCTTCGGGCGTTTTGCGCAGGCGGGCATAGCGTTCGTAGGTTTTCAGCGCGTAGCCGCCGGTGGCGACGAAATCGACGGCGTCATCGAAATCCTTGCGCGAGAGATCGGCGTAAGGCGAGGCGGTGACGATTTCCTTGTGCAGCGCGTCGGCATCGAAGGGTGCGGAAACGGCCATGCAGAGGATGTGCTGCGTGAGGACATCGAGGCCGCCTTTCTTCAGGCGGTCGCCATCGAGTTCGCATGCCATGACGGCGTCGCGCGCGGCTTCGCATTCCAGCACTTCGAAACGGTTGGCGGGGACCAGCAACGCTTCCGAAGGTTCGTCGAGGCGATGGTTGGCGCGGCCGATGCGTTGCACCAGACGCGCGGCACCTTTGGGGGCGCCGATGCAGATGACTTTGTCGACCGCGCCCCAATCTATGCCGAGATCGAGGGTGGAGGTGCAGACGACGGCGCGCAACGCGCCCTTGGTCATGGCAGCTTCGACTTTTCGCCGTTGTTCGGGGGCGAGCGAGCCGTGATGCAGCGCGATGGCGAGATTTTCTTCGTTGAGCTTCCACAATTCCTGGAAAGTGCGTTCGGCCTGACTGCGCGTGTTGACGAAGACCAGAGTGGTGACGGATTTTTTGATCTCCTCCATCACCTCCGGCATCGAATGGTGCGCGAGGTGACCGGCCCAGGGAACGTAGGCGTCGGAGGCGAGGATATCGATCTGCGGTTTGGCGCCGCCCTGCCCCATGACCAGCGCGGAAAGATTTTCGCGATCCGGCGATTGGGGGACGAGGAAGCGTTGCAATGGTGCCGGGTCTTTCACCGTGGCGGAGAGGCCGATGCGGCGGTGTTGCGGGGCCAGTGTTGTGAGACGCGAGAGCGCGAGCGCGAGAAGATCGCCGCGTTTGGAATTGTAGAGCGCGTGCAATTCGTCAAGGACGACGGCTTGGACTTTGGCGAAGAAACGTGGGGCGTCTTTCGATGACAGCAACAGCGAGAGTTGCTCGGGGGTCGTGAGCAAGATGTCGGGTGGGAGATGTTTCTGTCTTTGGCGGCGCGCGGTGGGGGTGTCGCCCGTGCGGGTTTCGATGCGCAAGGCGAGGCCCATCTCGGCGGCGGGGGTTTCGAGATTGCGGGCGACGTCTACGGCCAAGGCTTTCAGCGGCGAGATGTAGAGTGTGTGGACGGCGCGGGCGCGGCTGCGCGGATGCGTGCCCGCGAGGTCGATCAGGCTGGGCAGGAACCCGGCCAATGTCTTGCCGCCGCCGGTGGGGGCGACGAGCAATACGGACTCTCCGGCTTGGGCGTGTTCGATGAGGGCGAGCTGATGGGCGCGCGGCGACCAGCCTTTGGCGGCGAACCAATCGGCGAAAACCGGCGGCAGAGGGCTATCGATTTTGGCCAGCAGGTTCATGGGCGGGCACGATAGCGGCAGAAGAACAAAACAAAAACCTCTTTCGCGCGGTGCGCCGCCATGTCCTAATGCTTGGGAACAATATCGGGAGAACCGCCATGGATTTGATGTTCAAGGACGGGATTTTGAAGGGCAAACGCATTCTCGTGACCGGCGGGGGAACCGGGCTGGGCGAGGTGATGGCGGAGGCTTATGCCCAGCTGGGCGCGACCGTTTACATCTGCGGGCGGCGGGCCAGCGTTCTGGACGAGACGGCGAAACGGATTTCGGATGCGACCGGATCGAAAGTGAAGGGGATCGCCTGTGACATCCGCGTGGCGGAGGCCGTGGAGGATATGGTGGCGCAGGTCTGGGCCGATGGTGGGCCGCTGACGGGTCTCGTGAACAATGCGGCGGGGAATTTCATCTCGCGCACGAAGGATCTCTCCCCACGTGGGTTCAATGCGATTGCCGATATCGTGTTTCGCGGCAGCTTTTACGTGACGCTGGCGTGCGGGAAACGCTGGATCGAGGGCGGCAACAAGGCGAGCGTGATTTCCATTCTCACGACCTGGATCTGGAATGGCGGGCCGTTCACGGTGCCGTCGGCGATGTCGAAGGCGGGGCTCAACATCATGACCAAATCGCTGGCGACGGAATGGGGGCCGAACGGCATTCGGTTGAATGCAATTGCGCCGGGGCCCTTTCCCACCAAAGGCGCGTGGGACCGGTTGAGCCCGCAATCGGCCAATCGCGGGGAGACGCGCAATGCGATTCCGATGGGACGCAATGGCGAAATGCCGGAGCTTGCGAACCTCGCGGTGTTCTTGATGTCGGATGGATGCGACTACCTGACGGGGCAGACGATTGCCATCGACGGCGCGTTGCATCTGGCGGCGGGCGGGAATTTTGCGCAGCTTGCGGCGCTGGGCGATGCGGAGTGGGAGCACATCCGCAACGAAATCCGCGGGTCGAACGAGAAAGACAAGGCCAAGCGCGCGGTTTGATGCGGTGGCCCGAATCATGGGCTAATCGCGGCCCATGAATCGCAAAGAATGGAACAAGCACGCCAGCACGTTCGAAAAGAACGTGTGCGATATCACGCGCGAAGAGACCGACAACCAGTTGCACAGGCTTGTTGCGCGCGTGCGGTTGCCGAAGAATGCGACGCTGGTGGATATGGGGTGCGGGATCGGGACGTTCATTCTTCGGTATGGCGAGAAGTTTGAGCGGATCGAGGGCGTGGAATATGCCTCGCGCACGATTGCGCGGGCGAAGACGCGGTGCGCGGATGTGCGCGGTGTGACGTGGCGCACGATGGGGATCGAGCGGGCCTCGCGCGTGATCGGACGGCGGGGGGATTTGACGGTGTGCATGAATGTGATCACGTCGCATTTGACGGCACGGCGGGCGGCGCAGTGGCGCAGCATCGCTGGCGTTACCAAACGCGGCGGGTATGCGCTGATCGTGGTGCCGTCGATTGAATCCGAAGAGATGGTGGAGTTGGAATATCAGGCGCGGAAGAAGAACAAGACGCCGCTTGAGCATGACGACGGTGTGGTGGAACGCGACGGGGCTTATCAGAAGCATTTCGCGCGGGATGAGTTGAAGCGGCTGATGAGCGATGAAGGGTTCGCGGTCGAGCGGATCGGGAAGATTTATTATCCCTGGGCCAAGGAAGGCATGCGCGAGACGCCTGCGCGAAAGAAGAAGCGGCCTTGGGATTGGGCTTGTTTGGCCAAACGCGTTTAGCGCGACTTCCAACCTGTATCTGTTGGTCCGTATGCGGGCAGATCAAAGGTTGGCTTTGCCGGATCGTTTTCGAATTTGATCGCGGGACCGATGTGGGGGTTGCTCTGCGTGTCGCGCAGCAGCATTTGGCGGGCGGCGCTGTTCTTGTCTTCGAAACCATCCTTCAGCGAACGTACTGGCGCCCAGCACAGGTCAATCGGTTCGAGGAACGCTTCCCATTCGGCGCGGGTTTTGGATTTGAAGGTTTGGGTGAAGAAATCGGTCAGCGGCTTTTGCGAGGGGCTAGGTTCGCCTTTGGCGATGTCGAGGAAATCCAAACGATTTAACGCGCGCAACAGGTTTTCGCTGAACTTGGCTTCCGAACCGGCCAGCACGATGTATTGGCCGTCGCTTGTTTCGTAGATGCGGTTCATGGCTTGGCCGCCGTAGTTGCGCATCTGAAGCGGGATCGGGGCTTTGCCTTGGGCGAAGACGGGGCCGGTGATGTTGGGGGTCCAGGCGATGAGGCTATCGTACATCGCGATGTCGATGTAATCGCCTTTGCCGGTTTTCTCGCGCGCCAGCAGTGCCATCAGGATGGCGCTTAATGCTGTCAGCGACGAGGCCATGTCAGCGGTGACGAGATTGGGCATGTTGGGTTTGTTGTCGGCGAGGCCGCGCGACATGTCGAGCGTGCCGGCTAGTGCTTGCACGCCGAGATCGTGCGAGGGCTTATCGCGATAGGGGCCGGTTTGGCCGAAGGCGCTGATGCTGCAATAGACGACGCGCGGGTTCTTTGTGGCGATGGTGGCGTGGTCGATGCCGAGGCGTTTGACGACGCCGGGGCGGAAGGCTTCGACGATGACGTCGGCTTCACTGGCCAGCTTCAGGAATTTTTCTTTGTCGCTCGCGTTCTTCAGATCGAGGGTGATGCTGCGTTTGCCGCGTGCGATGTTGCGGAACCAGGCGGCAGTGCCATCGGGCATGCGCGCACCCATGGCGCGGACGGGTTCGCCGACGCCATTCTTCGGTTCGACCATGATCACGTCGGCACCGTGATCGGCCATGGTCATGGTGAGATGCGGACCGGGCAGGAATTGCGACAGGTCGAGAACGCGGATGCCTTCGAGCTTCATTTAGCTGAACGCCTGAATGCCTGTGATCGCGCGGCCCATGATGAGGGCGTGGACATCGTGCGTGCCCTCGTAGGTGTTCACCGCTTCGAGATTGAGAACGTGGCGGATGACGCCGTATTCGTCCGACACGCCGTTGCCGCCGTGCATGTCGCGCGCTTCGCGCGCGATGGCGAGCGCCTTGCCGCAATTGTTGCGCTTCATCAGCGAGATCGCGGGAGGGGCGGCTTTGTGATCGTCCATCATGCGGCCGAGACGCAGCGAACCCAACAGGCCAAGCGTGATTTCGGTCTGCATGTCGGCGAGCTTTTTTTGGATGAGCTGGTTGGCGGCGAGCGGGCGGCCGAATTGTTTGCGGTCCATCGTGTATTGGCGCGCGGCGTGCCAGCAGAATTCGGCAGCACCCATCGCGCCCCAGGCGATGCCATAGCGCGCGCGGTTGAGACAGCCGAAGGGGCCGGACAGGCCTTTCACATTCGGAAGCAGATTGGCTTCGGGGATGATGCAATCTTCGAGGACGATTTCGCCGGTGACCGACGCGCGCAGCGAGAATTTGCCTTCGATCTTCGGTGTCGAGAAACCTTTGGTGCCGCGTTCGACGATGAAACCGCGGATCACGCCGTCTTCCGTTTTCGCCCACACCACCGCGACATCCGCGATGGGGGAATTGGTGATCCACATCTTGGCGCCGTTGAGGCGGTAACCGCCCTGCTCTTTCACGGCGCGGGTTTTCATGCCGCCGGGATCGGAGCCGTGATCGGGTTCGGTGAGGCCGAAACAGCCGACGAATTCGCCGCTGGCCAGTTTGGGGAGATATTTCTTGCGCTGTTCTTCGGTGCCGTAAGCGAAGATCGGATACATCACGAGCGAGTTCTGCACGCTCATGGCGGAGCGATAACCGGAATCCACCCGTTCGACTTCGCGCGCGACGAGGCCATAGGAGACATAGTTCATGTTCGCGCCGCCATATTGTTCGGGCAGCGTGATGCCGAGGAAACCAATCTCGCCCATCTCGTTCATGATCTTGCGGTCGAAGGTTTCGTGGCGGAAGCCTTCGCGCACGCGGGTGAGCAGCTTGTCGGTGCAATAATCGCGCGCGGAATCGCGGACCATGCGTTCTTCGGAAGTCAGTTCCGCATCGAGAAGCAGCGGATCGGCCCAATCGTAGGGCGCTTCTTTTTCAGGCGAGATTTTCGAATGAGCGTTCATGTGTCTTGTCCAAAGAATTCCAATACGGCGGTCTTATAAACCTTATCGCCGACTGTCGTCATGTGGTCCCGGCGCGGCACGGTGACGGCGCGGCCATCGGCAAAGGCGGCTGCCAGCGGATCGGGCGATCCGGTGAGCACATCGTTTTGACCGCAGACGACAAGAACGGGGCGTTGCGAAGCGTGCAATTCGCTTGCAGAGAAGTTGCGGCGCATGGCGCGCATGCAGGCGGCGAGCGCCAAACGGTCCTTGCCGAACTGATCGGCGAAATCGCGGAAGGTTCGCGCGGTGGGATCGGCGATCTTCGATTTGTCGGGTTCTATCAAGGCGTCGGCGATGCGATGGCGCGTTTGCGGATCGGCCATGCGGTTGCCGGGTTGCGGCGAGGTGTTGAGATAGGTTTCGCCGACGCCGCCGATGGCGAGCTTTCGTAATTCGTCCAGGTGTTCGAGGAGAAGGTGCAGGGAGATGAAGCCGCCCATCGAATAGCCCATGAGGAAGGTGGGCGCGATGCCGGTGGCGGCCATGACAGTGCGCGCGTCTTCGGCCATTTTGTCGTGGCCGTAAAATTCCATCTCGTGCGGTTTGTCGCTTTCGCCGTGACCGCGGCAATCCATGGCGACGACCTGATACCCGGCGCCGTTCAGGGTTTGGTACCAGCCCGCGTCTTTCCAGTTCTGGGTTCGGCTGGAGGCAAAACCGTGGATCAAGAGCACGGGCGGGCCCTGGCCCACGACATCGTAAGCGAGGCGGACACCATCGGGCGCAGTGGCGAAATCGGGCATGGGGCGACCTTCGCAAAGGCGGAACGGACTGTCTATGATGGGCCGGAAACCGCAGGAATCCCGCCATGGACGCCGAAAACCTGAAGAAGGATGTGGGGGCGGCCATCGATGCCATGCGGGAGGAAATTCTGGCCCTTTCCCATGCGATTCACGGCGAGCCGGAGCTGGCGCTGGAGGAGTTCAAGGCGGCCAGGCGGCTGGCCGATGCGGTGGAAGGCCATGGCATCCAGGTGCAGCGGGAGGCCTTTGGGCTGAAGACCGCGTTCGCCGCCGAATTCGGCAAGGCGGCGGGGCCGAACATCGCGATCCTTTCGGAATATGACGCCCTGCCCGGCATCGGCCATGCCTGCGGACACAATATTATTGCAACGTCGGGTTATGGCGCGGCGATGGCGCTTTCCAAGCTCAACGGCAAGCTGCCGGGGCGCGTGCGCTATATGGGGACGCCCGCCGAGGAACGGTTCGGCGGCAAGGAGATGATGGCGCGCGAAGGCGCGTTCGAGAAAGTGGATGCGGCGATGATGATGCATCCTTCCAACCTCAACATGGTCACCATGCCGTGCATCGCGATTTCGGAAGTGGAAGTGGTTTATCATGGGCGTTCGGCACATGCCTCCGCCATGCCCTATCGCGGGCTCAACGCGCTGGATGCGGTGGTGACGGCGTATCAAACCATCGCGCAACTGCGCCAGCACATCAAACCGACCGAGCGCATTCACGGCATCATCATTGAAGGCGGGCTGGCGGCGAACATTGTGCCGGAGCGGGCGGCGTGCAGGTTTTATGTGCGCGCGGCGGATGCGCATGAACTGGCGCCGTTGAAGGCGCGCGTGCATGCCTGTTTTGAAGCGGGCGCGCTGGCGACGGGATGCAAGGCCGAGATCCAGTGGGGGATCACCGATTATCTGGACCTGAAGACCAATTGGCCGATGGCGGAGGCTTATAAGAAGAATGCGCAAGGCTTGGGGCGCGATTTCTTTCCCGTCGAACACATTCCGCCGGGGTTTGCGGGATCGACCGACATGGGCAATGTGAGCCATCGCGTGCCATCGATCCATCCGATGCTGGCGGTGGCGCCGCCCAATGTGATCATCCACAATCCGGAATTCGCGCGCTGGGCGGCTTCGGATCAGGGCGATCAGGCGGCCATCGATGGGGCCAAATCGCTGGCGTTCACGGCCATCGATCTGATGTGCGATGCGCAATTGATGAAAACCGCGAAATCGGATTTCGAAGCGACGGCAGAGCTTTCGCGCAATGCGGTGGCGAAGATCAAGGAACACACTCACGTGCATGGAGGCTGTGGCTGCGCATGAACGGATGGCTTGTTGTTGCGGCGGTGAACGGGTTCATCGCGGTTGCCGCCGGTGCGTTTGGCGCACATGGCTTGCGCGGACATTACGATCCGCAGGCGATGGGTGTGTTCGAAACGGGTGCGCTGTATCACATGTTCCATGCGCTCGCGATTGGGATTGCGGCGATTGCGCTGCGCGGGTCGTCGACGAATTGGGCGGCGTGGCTTTTCCTTATCGGGATCGTGCTGTTTTGCGGCTCGCTCTACCTGATGGTGCTTTTGGGCGTGAGAGGATTGGGCATCGTGACGCCGGTTGGCGGTTTGGCGCTTCTGGCCGGTTGGGCAGCGCTTGGCTATGCCGCGTGGAAGACGGTGCCGTAGATGGCGGAGAAGCTTCTCGTTGCGGGGGCCGGAATTGCGGGGCTCGGCGTGGCGCTCGCGTTCGGGGGCACCGGACACGAGGTGACGCTTCTGGACCGCGATCCCGAACCGCCATCGGACTCGCTGGAAGACGCTTTCACATCCTGGGAACGGCGCGGGGCGACGCAGCTTCGCCATAGCCACGGGTTTCTTGGGCGGTTGACGGTGTTGCTGCGCGACCGGCATCCGGCGTTGCTGGAAGAATTGTTTGCCAATGGCGTGCGCGCGCTGGATTTTCAGTTCGGGCTTCCGCCGGGCTTGCGCGAAAAATACAAGCCGCAGCCGGGCGACGAGGATTTGAAGATCTTGTTCAGCCGGCGCACGACGATGGAGCTTGTGCTGCGCCGCCATGTGCAGCGGTTTTCGAATGTGCGGATCGTTCCCGATACGGGCATCCATGGTGTTCTCACGCGGCGCGATGGAAGCGCGCTGGTGGCTGAGGGATTGAAGGTGGAAATCGGCGGCGAGATGCAGGAGATGCGCGCCGACATCGTGGTGGATGCGAGCGGCCGCAATTCGGCGTTTCCCGATTGGTTGCGTGCCGAAGGTTTGGACATACGCGAAGAAACCGCGCCAACGGGAATTTTGTATTTCACGCGACACTACAAGCTTCTTGACGGCGCAGAGGAACCGCTTCGGGATGCCACACCGCTAGCGGCCGATCTGGGATACATCAAATACGGTGTGTTCATGGCGGACAACCGGCATTTTTCGATCACGCTGGCGACGCCGGAAATCGAATCCGATCTGCGCACCATGATCATGCGGACGGAAATCTTTGACGCGATCTGTCAGACATTGCCCGGTACGGCACGATGGGTGGAGCAGACGCGTTCGGAGCCGGTGAGCCCGATTTATGCGATGGGCAATCTGCAGAGCGTTTGGCGGCATTATCTGAAAGATGGCGAGCCACAGGTGCTGGATTTCTTTGCGGTGGGCGATGCAGCGGTCAGGACCAATCCGCTTTACGGGCGGGGGTGTTCGGCGGGCGTGGTGCACGCTCACGTGTTGCGTGAGGTGCTGGAAGCGAACGGCGACGCGCGCGAGCGTGCAAAGGTGTTCGACCGGCGCACGCGCGAAACCTTGCGCCCGTTCTACGACACCATGGCGCGGCAGGACCAACAGGCGATCCGGCGGGCGCATCATCAACGCAATCCTGCCTACAAACCCGGATTTCGCGCGCGGATGGCGAAAAGCTTTGTCGAAGACGGGCTGGTGCCCGCGATACGCGGCGACATAACGGTGCTGCGCGCGTTCTCCCGCGGGTTTCACATGCTGGACGATCCATCGAACTGGCTGAAGCGGCCGGAGATCATTGCGACCATCTTGAAATTCTGGCGCATGCCGAAAGCGCAAAAGGCAGAGCGCGGATATTATCCGCCGCCGCTTGGGCCTTCGCGCGGTGAAATGCTGACCAGGCTTGGCATCGCCGCATAAGATAGTTGGAGGAACGATGGTTGCCTTTCCCGAACCGACAATGGTGAAAACCAACGGCATCGACATGGCCGTTTACGAAGCGGGGCCGAAGGATGGAATTCCCGTTGTGCTGTGTCACGGGTTTCCCGAACTTGCCTATTCGTGGCGCCATCAATTGCCGGCGCTGGCGGCAGCCGGTTATCGCGCCATCGCGCCGGATCAGCGCGGATATGGGCGCAGTTCAAGGCCGGAAAAGATCGATGAATATGACATTCTGCATCTGTCCGGCGATCTGACCGGGATGCTCGATGCGCTGGGTTTGGAAAAGGCCGTGTTCGTGGGCCACGACTGGGGCGGGCTTGTGGTTTGGCAATTGCCGTTGATCCATCCCGATCGCGTGGCTGGCGTGATCGGGATCAACACGCCGTTCCTCGCGCGGCCGCCCATCGATCCGATCATGGGGATGAAGGCGCTGTATGGCGAGGACATGTATATCGTCTTTTTCCAGAAGCCGGGCGAAGCCGACGCGGCGCTAGCCAAGGATGTGGGCCGCGTGTTCCGCTTCTTCATGCGCAAGAACGGCATCACGGCGGAGGTTTTTGCGCAGATGCCCGAGGAGTTGAAGCGTTTCGCGCTGGTGAAAGCGCTGGAAATGGACGAGACGCTTTGGCCGGGCGAGGTTTTGCTGACGCCGGAAGAGCTTGGTTATTTCGTCGACACGTTCACGCGCACAGGTTTCACTGGCGGCATCAACTGGTATCGCAATTTCTCGCGCAACTGGAAGCTTTCGGGCCCGTGGGCGCAGAAGGTGCATCAACCATCGCTGATGATCATGGCGGAAGACGACGTGATCCTTTCGCCCAAGATGGCCGATGGCATGGAGCGTTTTGTGCCCGATCTGGAAAAGGTGCTGATCCGCAAATGCGGACATTGGACCCAGCAGGAACATCCGCAGGAGACGAATGATGCAATGATCGGCTGGCTGAAACGCAGATTTCCGGTGTGACCATGAGCGCAAATACCGTTTTCATCATCGCCAACAACGGCATCCTGATTTTCTGGCTGTTGCTGATCGTGGCCCCGCGCTGGCGGGTAACGGAGATGCTGGTGCAATCCGTTGTCGTGCCGGTGGTTATCGGGCTGACATATACATGGCTGATCGCCACGGTGTTCTTTGGCGGCGCGCTGCCGGAGGGCGGGAATTTTTCGTCGCTTGCCGGTGTGATGGCGTTCTTCACCTCGCCCATCGCTGCGACCGCCGGGTGGATACATTATCTGGTGTTCGATCTGTTTGTGGGCGCGTGGCAGGTTCGCGATGCGTATCGGCGCGGTGTTCCGCATCTGGCCGTTGTGCCGTGCCTGATATTCACCTTGCTGGCGGGGCCGGTTGGGTTGCTGCTGTATCTGGCTTTGCGGTTTGGATTGCGGCGCGGCGGGTTTCTGATCGAAGATCCTGCGTGAGCGATGGCCGCCGCAGATACCATCGAGACCTTTTCCTATGCGGCGCCGGGTGATCCGTGGCTGAAGCGCGCGCTGATCCGCGCCGTGGAACGCATGACGGGGCAGCCTTATCTCAAGCACATTTATGATGACAACCGGGCGCGGCCTGTTGCCGGGGAAACGTTCTTCGATGCGGCCGTTCGCCGGTTGGAGCTGAAGATCGACGTCAATGACGACGTGTTGGCGAGATGGCCGAAGACGGGGCCGCTGGTCGTGGTGGCGAACCATCCGTTTGGCGTGCTGGACGGGATCATCATCTGTCATCTGGTGGCGAAGGCGCGCGATGATTTTCGCGTGTTGACGAATTCGGTTCTTTACCGGGCGGAGGAAATCCGTTCCTTCCTGCTGCCGGTGGATTTTGCCGATACGCAGGCCGCGCTGGAAACCAATTTGCGCACACGGGCCGAGGCGAAGCTGCATCTTTCGAAAGGCGGATGTTTGGTCGTGTTTCCTGCGGGCGGCGTTTCGACCACGCCTTCGCTCTGGCACCGGCGCGCCATCGATGCGGAATGGAAAACGTTCACGGGGCGGTTAATTGCGCAGACGCGCGCACATGTGGCGCCGGTGTTCTTTGCGGGGCAGAATTCGAGAGTGTTCCAGATTGCGAGCCATATCAGCATGACGTTGCGGCTTTCGCTTCTCTTCAAGGAAATTCACGACAGGATCGGCACCGAGGTGCGCGTGCGGGCGGGAGAGGCCATCGCATTCGATGCACTGCCGCCGGGCGCGGACCGGCAGGCTTTCATGCTGGCGCTGCGGGAACGGACTTACGCTTTGGAACGCGAGATCGGATGATGCCGACGGTTGGGCTTTTCGTGACATGCCTTGTCGATCTGATGCGGCCGCAGGTGGGGCTTGCCGCGGCAAAGCTGCTGACGGACGCGGGATGCGAGGTGAAGGTGCCGCGCACGCAAACCTGTTGCGGGCAACCGGCGTGGAATTCCGGCGACAATGCGAATGCGGCGGCAATTGCTCGAAACGTGATCGATGCGTTCGAGGGATTTGACTATGTCGTGGCGCCTTCGGGATCGTGTGCGGGGATGCTGCGGCGGCACTATCCCAAAGTGTTGCAGGGGGATGAGCGTTATGCGCAGCGGGCCGTGGCGTTGGCCGAACGCAGTTATGAACTGATGTCGTTTCTGGTGCGGGTGCGCGGTGTGAAATCCGTTTCGGCTTCGTGCGCCAAGAGCTTTTGCTACCACGATTCCTGTTCGAGCCTGCGCGAGATGGGGGTGCGGGAGGAGCCGCGTGCCCTGCTCTCTTCCGTTGAAGGGCTTGAGAAGCGCGAGCTTTCCGATCCGGACATCTGTTGCGGGTTCGGCGGGTTATTTTCGGTGAAGTACCCTGAAATTTCGGAACGCATGGCGGACGACAAGCTTGCGGATGCGGCGGCCACGGGCGCATCGATGCTGGTGGGCGGCGATCTGGGGTGTTTATTGCATCTAGCCGGACGCGCGCATCGCAAGGGCATGACGCTTGAGGTTCGTCATGCCGCCGAAATTCTGGCGGATCAAAGCGAATGAAGCTGGACCCCACGGCGTTTCCGCAAGCAGCCCATGAGGCGCTGGACGATGCGCGGCTGAAAATCGCGTTGGGGCGGTTGAAGACGCATTTCGTTCACAAGCGGGCCGATGCGATTGAGCGCTATGGCGATTTTGCTGCGCTGAAGAAAGCGGGGGCAGTGATCCGGGACGCGGCGCTTTCCAACCTCGACACGTTGCTCGAAACCTTCGAACGCAATGTGGTCGCGCGTGGCGGGCACGTGCATTGGGCGCGCGATGCCAAAGAGGCACGCGAGATCGTTTTGAATATTCTGTGCGCGGCGGGCGCGAAAACCGTGACCAAGGGAAAATCCATGGTCACGGAGGAGATCGGGCTTAATCCGTTTCTGGAGCAGAACGGGATTCGCCCGGTTGAAACCGATCTGGGCGAATACATCATCCAGCTTCGCCATGAACCACCCAGCCATATCATTGCGCCCGCATTCCATTTGAACAAAGAGGATGTGGCCGAGACGTTTCGCGAGGCGCACACCGATCTGCCGCCCGAGCGCGCGCTGGACGAACGCAGCGCGCTGGTGGCCGAGGCGCGTGTGATGCTGCGCAAACAATTCGAAGCGGCGGATGCGGGGATCACGGGTGCGAATTTTTTGGCGGCAGCGGAAGGGGCGGCCGTTATCGTCACCAATGAGGGCAATGGCGATCTGACGCGCTTGCTGCCGCGCACGCACATCGTGGTGACGGGACTGGAAAAGGTCGTGGCCGATATGGATGACGCCGCGGTTCTGTTGCGGCTTTTGACACGGTCTGCGACCGGACAGGAGATTTCGAGTTACGTCAGCGTGATGAGCGGGCCGGGCGATGAAGACGGGGCCCAAAGAGCGTTTCATGTCGTTCTGCTGGACAATGGACGGACATCGCTGTTGGGCGGCGAGACTTCGCAAGCGCTGCGTTGCATCCGATGTGCGGCGTGTCTCAATCATTGCCCGATCTACAATTCCATCGGAGGGCATGCTTACGGAGCAACCTATCCCGGGCCCATCGGGGCTGCGCTCAATCCCGGATTGTTGGGGATTGCGCAGGCGCATCACCATCCCAATGCATCGACGTTTTGCGGCCGGTGCGCGGAGGTTTGCCCGGTCGAGATTCCGCTGCCTTCGATCATGCGATACTGGCGTGCCAGGGAATTCGAAGCGCAGATGGCGCCGAAGGCTGCAACGTTCGGCCTATCGCTGTGGGCGTTTGCGGCACGCAGGCCGTGGCTTTATCGGATCGGCACGCGGGTTCTTGCAAAGGTGCTGAAGCTGCTTGGGGGACGGGGACGTTCGATACATTCGCTTCCCATGATGGGCGGATGGTTTGCCGTGCGGGATTTTCCCGCGCCTCATGGTAAGACGTTTCACGATTTGTGGCGGTCGCGATGAGCGCGCGCGAAGACATTTTGCAATCTATCCGCTCTCGCAAGCCATCGGCGGTGCCGCGTCCGCCGGTTTATGCGCGCGGCTCGTCCGGTGATTTTCTCGAACGCTTTGTCGCGCGGGCCAGCGAGGCCAATACGACCGTGCATGTTCTGGACAGGCTTGAAGACGTGCCTGCCTTTGCCGCTCAGCTTTTGCGGGAGCGGAATTTGGCGGCGACTGTGCATCTGCTGCCGAAGGGAGAATTGAACGGGCTTGATTGGGGTGCGGTCGATGTTTCGGACTTGGCGCCGGGGCCTGACGATACGGCGGTTTCGTTTGCGCCCTATGGTGTGGCAGAAACCGGTACGCTGGTTTATCCGTCGAGTGCTGAGCGGCCCGCGAGTTGGCATTTTCGGCCTGGGTTTGAGATTGCGGTGCTGCGCACTGAAAATATCCTTGCCGATATTGAAAGTGCTTTTGCGAAGTTGCGCGGAAATTGGCCGGCGACGATCAATCTTGTGACCGGGCCGTCGCGGACGGCGGATATCGAGCAGACGCTGGAATTGGGGGCGCACGGCCCGAAGGCGTTGGCGATTTTGCTTATCCGGACGCGCCCAACAGACTGACCTGCCGATCCAGCTTGTGCATCAAGGTTTGCAGGGTGTTGCGTTCCTGCGACGACAGGCTTGACAGCAGAACGCGTTCGAGATGCAGCGCGAGTGGCGCGATTTCATCGTAGATCGCGCGGCCTTTTGCGGTGAGCGAGAGGCGGCTGATGCGGGCATCTTGCCCATCTTCGGTGCGGGCCACGCGTTTTGCCGAAACGAGATTGGTGACGGCGCGGCTGACCTGCACCTTGTCCATCGCCGTGCGGCTTGCGACTTCGCGCGCGGAAAGATTTGGCGATTGGCCGAGCACGGCGATGACGCGCCATTCCGGAATCGATAGGGCGAACCGTTCGGAATATTGGCGGGCGATTGCATCGCTGACGCGGTTGGAGAGAACCGACAACCGGTAAGGCAAGAACGTATCGAGATTGAGTTGGGGCTTTGCCGCCGCAGCGCGATCATTCGGCATCGGGCTGCTCCTTCGGGTGAGCGGCGGCGAAGGCCGGATGGGAGAGCGCCATCTGTTCGATGCGGACGAGCGTTGGAAACGGCGACAGATCCAGGTTCACGCGGCGCGCGTTGGCCATCTGCGGAATCAGGCAGATGTCGGCCAAGGTTGGCGCATCGCCGTGACACCACATGCCGGTATCGGCGGACTGCGCGAGAAGAGATTCGATGGCGGCGAAGCCCAGTGCGATCCAATGCTTTTGCCAATCGGTGCGTTGTTCTTCGGTTGCGGCGAAATCGCGTTTGAGGTGTTGGAGAACGCGCAGATTGTTCACGGGGTGGATATCGCAGGCGATGGCATAGGCGATCTGGCGCACGCGGGCGCGGCCGAGTGCATCTTTGGGCAGTAAAGCCGGCTGAGGGTGCGTTTCATCCAGATATTCGATGATCGCCAGGGATTGGCCGATGGTGTGGCCGTTGTCGACGAGCGTTGGGATCAAGCCTTGCGGGTTGACGGATTTGTATGTGTCGCTGTTTTGCTGGCCGCCGTCTTTCAGCAGATGGACAAAGCGATAATCCGGTTTCAGGCCTTTCAGGTTGAGCGCTATGCGCACGCGATAAGCGGCGGAAGAACGGAAGTAAGAATAGAGTGTCAGCGGTTCAGCCATGGTAGCGGACCACTTCCTGATCGATGGCGCCGAAGATCGAGCGGTTTTCGGCATCGAACATTTCGAGGCGGATATGATCGCCGAATTTCATGAAAGGTGTTTTCGGTGCGCCCTGTTCGATGGTTTCGAGGGTGCGGCGTTCGGCGAGGCATGCCGATCCGGCGCTGCGGTCGGTATTGGAGATCGTGCCGGAGCCGATGATCGAACCGGCGGCCAAGGCGCGGGTTTTGGCGGCGTGGGCGATGAGTTGCGGGAAGGAAAACGTCATGTCCGTTCCGGCATTCGGTTTGCCGAAGTCGGTGTTGTTGTATGTGACGTGAAGTGGGAGGTGGGCTTTGCCTTCGCGCCAGGCTTCGCCCAGCTCGTCCGGCGTGACGGCGACGGGTGAAAATGCTGTGGCGGGTTTGGATTGCAAGAAGCCGAAGCCTTTGGCCAATTCGCCCGGTATGAGGTTGCGCAGAGACACATCGTTGACCAGCATCAGGAGCTTGATGTGGCTTTCGGCGTTGCTAGCGGCGGTGCCCATCTTCACGTCATCGGTGATGACGGCGACCTCGCCTTCGAAATCGATGCCCCAGGCTTCATCGGCTGCGAGAATGGGATCGCGTGCGCCGATCAGATTGTCCGAGCCGCCCTGATACATCAGCGGATCGGACCAGAAACTTTGGGGCATTTCGGCGTTGCGGGCTTTGCGCACGAGTTCGACATGGGTGACGTAGGCCGAGCCATCTGCCCATTGATAGGCGCGCGGCAAAGGTGCTGCGGCGTGCGCGGGATCGAACGGACGCGCGCCATCTGCCATGTTTTCGTTCAGGAGATCATAGACTCGCATGAGGCGTGGCGCCGCTTCGTGCCAATGGTCGAGTGCATGCTGAAGCGTTGGCGCGATGTGGGTGGCCGATACGAACTGGCTGAGATCGCGCGAGACGACGATCAGCGCGCCGTCCCTTCCCTGTTTGAGCGAGGCCAGCTTCATAGCGTTGGCCCCAGTGGATTCTCGCGCGGCGTTTCGGGGCAGGCGCGATAGCTCCATTCGATTACGGTGTCGAGTTCGCTGCCCAGTGTCTTGGCGATGCTGGACGCTTCGGCCACGCGGCGTTCGGCACTGAACGTTTCGCTGGTGTCTTTGGCGTTTTGCGCGAGCAAGGGGCCGGAGATCACGGCATCGAGCTGGCTTGCGGACAAATGCAAATCGAAGAAAGCGTTGAGGCGTTCGAGCGTTTCGCGCGGACGGGATAGAAAATCGTCGCAATTTAGGGCTGCGGAGCGCGCGGTATCGCGGGAGCGGCGGAATTCGGCGATCTGCATGTGCCAGACAAGGGCTGCGATCTGGAGATCGGAAAGTTCGAACAGCGTTTGCCATGGCCATTTGGCTTGGGCATGGCCATCGGCTGCGAAGAGAGCGAAGAGTTTGCGGGCGAAGATGCGGCCCATCTCGCCCTTCTTGGCGATGGACAGGAGGAAGCTTTTGCAATCCGAATAGAGGAACAGCATGCGGCCGTTCGTGAGACCAACGGCTTCGGGAACCAGATTGTTGACGGCGTTGGTCGGCTTGATCAGCACCCGCTCGCGTGCCGAGTGGCGCGCCAAAAGCTTCAGAATCGCGTCGGCGACGTTGCTGTGTTTTGCAAGGTGACCGGCGCGCTTGGCTTCGGCCAATTGGATCAGGATTTGGGGTTCTTTTAGCGAAAGATTTGTGCCCTCTACATCCAGACAGCGTGCAATCAGGGTCGAGCAACAGAAGGCTGTGTGCCAGATGAAGTTGGCTTGCGGTGTTGTTTCTCCGATTGCCGGAAGGATGGCCGATATCGGGATGTCCACATGTGGAAGCGCGTTGCGATCCCAGCGGCCATCGAGGAAGGACTGCTGGGACAGTGTGGTGCGATCTGTGTGTACGAAGCCAAATGTGCCGCGTTCGAGATTCACATTGTCGGGGAACCATGATGTGTCCCCGATGATGTCTTGCAAGGTTGGGGAGGGCATATTCATCAGGCGTGCCAGGACTCGGCGTAGCTTGTCAGTTCGGTGGCGGATGGCGCGTTGAAATCGAGGGGATCGCGCGCGTCGATCATCACGGCCACTTCATCGGTCATGGTCTTGGCGGCTTTGGCGCCGGCTGCGAAAGCTTTTGGGTGCGGGCCGTGGGTGAAACCGTTGGGATGCCAGGTGACCATTCCGGGATGGATGTTGTCGCGGCTGAAGAATTCGCCGCGGTGGTAGAAGATCACTTCGTCATAATCATCGTTGGAGTGAAAAAACGGCACTTTCAGCGCGCCGGGATCGCTTTCGATCGGGCGGGGAACGAAGGTGCAGACCACGAACCGGTCGGACACGAAGGTGGAATGGACGGACGGCGGAATGTGATAGCGATGGCTCATCACGGGACGGATATCGCGCCAGTTGAGTTTCACAGGTGCGAGGTTGCCTTTCCAGCCGACGGCGTCAAGCGGGTTGAAGGGATAGGTGATGGTGGAGAACGCGGCGCGGCGTTTCACCCGGACTTGCCATGGACGATCATCTTGTTGCGACCGGAATGCCTGATCGAGCTTGGGCGTGTCGAGCGCTGCGGGGTCGAAGATCGCGTGCGGGCCCAGAATGCCACGGTCGGGCAGTTTGAAGGAATTGTTTGTTGCTTCGATGAGAAGGCAGATGGTGGGCGATTTCGGCTCGATGCGCCACATCGTGCCGCGCGGCAGGAGGAGGTAATCGCCTTCGCTGTAGTTCAAATGGCCGAAGTCGCAGAACAGATCGCCCTCGCCTGCGTGGACGAACAACAGATCGTCGCCATCTGCGTTGCGGACGAGGTTTTCCATGTTGCTGGCGCATGACCATATGCGGAATTTCAGATTGGCGTTTGAAAGAAGCGATGGCGCGGAAAGTGGATCGCCCTCTTCTGCCGCTTTGGCGGCATCGAAGGCGCGCGGACGCAGCGGGCCTTCGAAGGAGGACCAGCCGGTTGGCGGGTGGCGATGATAGATGTGGGCGGCGGGGCCGAAGAATCCATCGCGGCCGATTTCGCGTTCGTAGGTGCCGCTTGGCAAATCGGCATGCGCCTGACGCGAGGTTTCGCCTTCGGTGCGGGGAAATTCAATCCAGTTGCGGTTGCTCATCGGGGCACATCCTGCAGAACGCCGCGCTTGACCTGATCGGCTTCGATGGATTCGAATAGGGCGCGGAAATTGCCTTCGCCGAAACCTTCGTTGCCCTTGCGCTGGATCAATTCGAAGAAGATCGGGCCGATGGCGTTCTGGGTGAAGATCTGCAGCAGCAGGCCTTCATCCTTGCCGCCGTCGATCAGGATGCGGTCGCGTTTCATTCGCTCGATGTCTTCACCGTGCCCTTTCAGGCGATTGTCGATGCGTTCGTAATATGTGTCGGGAGAATCCTGAAAGGCGACACCTTGCGCGCGCAGCGTTTCGACGGATTTGTAGATGTCCCTGGCGCCGAGCGCGATGTGCTGAATGCCTTCGCCGTGATAGGCGTGGAGATATTCTTCGATCTGGGATTTGTCGTCGGAGGATTCGTTTATGGGAATGCGGATCTTTCCGTCCGGGCTTGTCATCGCGCGCGATTTCAGGCCGGTCAGTTTGCCTTCGATGTCGAAATAGCGGATTTCGCGGAAGTTGAAGAGGCGTTCGTAGAAGCCGGCCCATTTCTCCATGTTGCCGCGAAAGACGTTGTGCGTGACGTGGTCGATATCGGCCAGGCCCGCGCCTTGGTGCTGAAATCCTTTGGATGGATCGGTGGGGACGAAATCCACGTCGTAGATCGAATGATCGCCGTAACGATCCACCAGATAAATCACGCTGCCGCCGATGCCTTCGATAGCGGGGATGTTCAACTCCATCGGGCCGACTTGATTCTGGAACGGGGTGGCGCCGCGTTCGATGAGCGTTCTGTACGCTTGCCCTGCGTCCTTCACGCGGAAGGCCATGGCGCAGGCCGACGGGCCGTGGGCGCGGGCGAAGCGGCTGCCGTGGCTTTCCGGTTCGGCGTTCACCACGAAGTTCACTTCGCCCTGCCGGTAGAGCGTGACGGCCTTGGAGCGGTGGCGGGCGACGGCACGGAAACCCATCTGCTCGAACAATTTGTGAAGTTCGGCGACATTTGGCGCGGTGTATTCGACGAACTCGAACCCATCTGTTCCGATGGGATTTTCCCAGAGCGTGGCCATGGGGCACCTTTGTTACAAATGAAACCAATATAGTTTCATATGAAACCTTCTGCCGGTCAATCGCAGAGGTGCGGAACTTGCCGAAACTTCACATCAATTTTGCGGGCCGCGCACCAACTTGCCGGGAAGCGCGCCGGTCGGCTTGCCTCCGCGATAGACGATTTCGCCGGAGACGATGGTGGCGTCATATCCTTGCGCGCCCTGCAGGAGGCGCTTTCCGCCTGCGGGAAGATCGAAAGCCATAATGGGCGATTCGACCTTCAGCGAGTCGAAATCGATGATGTTGATATCCGCCTTCATGCCCGGGGCGATAAGACCGCGGTCGTTGAGGCCGACGGCTCGCGCGGTGTCATGGGTCTGGCGTTTGACGAGCCAGCCGATGTCGAACTTTCCGTTTGCGCGGTCGCGGCCCCAATGGGTGAGAAGGTAGGTGGCGTAGCTGGCATCGGAGATGATGCCGACATGGGCGCCGCCATCGCCCAGCCCCATGACGCAATCGGGATGGGCGATCATTTCGCCGCAAGCATCGAGATTGTAATGCGCGTAGTTGGCGAACGGCGCGAAGAGGAAATTGCGCCCTTCCTTTTCCAGCAGCATGTCATAAGCCAGATCGGCCGGATCACGGTTTCCACGTTTGGCGATTTCGGACAACGCGTTTTCGCGCGGCGGCTCGTAGTTGGGCGGATCGCCCAGCGGGAAGATGCGGTCGAACGCCATGACGCGGCGGGCGAGCGGATGGTTCTGGCGCGTGTCGGCTTCGGCCAGAATGGCGGCGCGGAAGGACGGATCGCGCATGGCCGCGACTTTTTCGACGAGCGGTTTGTCCTTGATCGCAGCGAAAGCGCGATGGGCGGAGAACGGATTGAGCGTGCCTTGCAAGCCCAGGAGTATGCCGATGGGACGCGGCGCCACCTGGGCGCGGATCGGCAATCCGTCGCGCGCTGTTTCCTCGATCAATCCCAGCAATATCCGCCAGCTTTCGGGAATGCTGTGGGCTTGCGCGAGCGATAGCGAAAGCGGGCGTCCCGATGCTTCGACGATGCGCCGGATCATCGCGAATTCCGTTTCGATGTCGGGCGCGTTGAAATCGGAGATCAGTTCGATCACGCCCTTTCCTGCATCGGCCAAGCCTTGGGCGATGCCGAGCAATTCGTCTTCGCTGGCGCGTAAGGATGGCGTGGGTTCGCCCTTAACGGAGCGATGGTTCAGGGTGCGTGAGGTGGAGAAACCGATGGCACCTGCGCGCATCGCATCCGCAGCGAGGCGGCGCATCTCGGCGATGTCGGATGGCGTTGCCGGTTCGAGGCGGGCACCGCGTTCGCCCATGACGTAGACGCGCAACGCGCCGTGCGGAAGCTGGGCGCAGATGTCGATATCGCGTTTGCGCGTTTCGAGTGCATCGAGGTAATCGCCGAAGCTTTCCCAATTCCAGCTCAGGCCTTCGTGCAGCGCGGCGCCCGGAATGTCTTCCACGCCTTCCATCAGTTCGATCAGGCGATTGCGATCACCGTCGCGCACAGGAGCAAAGCCGACGCCGCAATTTCCCATCACGACCGTGGTGACGCCGTGCCAGCTCGATGGCGCCAGATGCGAATCCCATGTCGCCTGGCCGTCGTAGTGGGTGTGGATATCGACAAAACCTGGCGTGACGAGGCGGCCCCGGGCGTCCAGCTCTTCGCGGCCTTTGCCTGTCACCTTGCCGGTGGCGGCGATGCGGCCGTTGCGAACAGCAATGTCAGTTTCGACCGGCGTACCGCCTTTTCCATCGGCAACGGTGCCGCCTCTGATAACCAAGTCATATTGGTCTTGCATGCGTGCGTCTCGCTAAATGTCTTTGGAAGACGGTTTGGGCTGAGGGCAAGCTTGTCAAGGGAAATAGACCGGTTGCCAGTACGAAATGATGTTGCGCGTGCAGTGTAAACCCGCTGATATACCGGCTGTCAGGGCGGCGTATGCGCCCGGTGCTCGGGGCATTTGCACGGGTTCCTCCTTTCTTCTGGGCTGGACGAAAGTGGATGCCTGATCGGATAGACATCGCCGTTAAGGGCCTGCGCGCCGGTGGCCGCAGCACGCCGCTTGTCGCCTATATCCTGAAGCAGCGCAGCCGGGCGTTCCGTATCTTCCTGCTGGTGCTGGCGGTGGCGGCGGCGACACTGGTGCGGGCGCTGTTCGGGCTGCTGGTGCCCAGCGCGGGGTTCTTCGCCTTCTACTTCCCGGCGGTGATGATCGTGACCATCCTGGCGGGATGGTGGATGGGACTTGTCAGCATCGCGCTGAGCATTCTCGTCACCACATGGTTGTTCGCCCCGCCCGTCATGTCGTTCGGTGTGCCCACCACCAGCCAATCCCTGATCATCGCCTCGTTCGTCGGTGCCGCGGTGTTGCAGGTGGCCATCGCGCAGTGGCTGCGCAGCGTGCTGCAGCAGATGGAGCGCAACGAGAACCGGTATCGCCAGTTGGTGAGCGCCACCTCGGGGATCGTGTGGACGACGGATGCGGCAGGACGCGTGGAGGAGCCGCAACCGGGCTGGCTGGAGATCACGGGCACGGATTGGCCGAACTATGCCGGTCACGCGTGGATGCAGAGCGTGCATGAAGAGGACCGCGACAAGCTGGGCTTTGCATCGTGGGATACCGATGCTTCCGGCGCGCATCGTGCCGAGGTGCGTGTGCGGCATGCGCCATCCAGCGACTGGCGGTGGTTTGCGGTGCGCGCGGTGCCGATCCGCGATGCGAGCGGCAACCCGCGCGAATGGGTGACCATCCTCACCGATGTGCACGACCGCAAGCTGGCGCGCGAGCGGCGCGAACTGGTGATCGGCGAGTTGCGCCACCGGCTGAAGAACCTCTTCACCGTGATCGGATCGCTGGCGCAGAGCTCGCGGCCGCGCAACGCGCCCGAGGTCGACCTGTTCATCGGCAAGCTGACCGGGCGATTGCATGCGCTGAGCGCGGCGGCCGATCTGGTGATGGCACGTGGACGGGTTTCGCTGGAGTTGGGCGAAGCGGTGCGCGCGACGCTGGCGCCGTTCATGGAGGAGCGTTCGCAGCGCATGTCGGTTGAAGGGCCGCCGCTTGAGTTACAGGAAGAGACGGGTGCTGCGATTGCGCTGGCGATCCACGAGCTTGCCACCAATGCGATCAAGTATGGCGCGCTTTCGGTGCCGAACGGGAAGGTGAGCCTTAGCTGGTGGCACAGCCCTGTGCCGGAAGGCGAGCGCGTGGAGATCGAGTGGAAAGAAACCGATGGTCCTCAATGTTCGCCGCCGACACAATCCGGTTTCGGATCGCGGGTGATCCAGTTCGCGGCGTCGCGCGAAAAATCGGGTGAGGTGACGCTCGACTATCCGCCCGAAGGATTGTTCTGCCGCATCGCATTTGTGAAGCAAGTGGATTCGCCTGCCACATCCGGGCCGAACAAAACGTTCGAGGATGTGGGCATTCTTTAGCCCAATCGTGCAATCGCCGCGATCACTTGCGCGGTTTTCTCCAACGTCACCATATGGCCCGCTTCAGGGATCGTCACGAGTTCGGAATTGGGGATGCCTTTCTTGAAGACCTGCGCATAGGCGGGAACGATCAGCTTGTCGTTATCGCCCCAGACGAGAATTGTTTTCGCCTTGATGCGATAGAGGCGCGAGGACAATCCGCGATCTGGAATCGGAAACAAGATCCGGCCCGCCATGCCCATCTGCCGCGCGTTTGTGACGAGGAAGCCTTTCAGCCATTCCGGATCGTCGAGCGCCATGCCGGCGGTGAGAAGTTCGGTGCCCTTCCGCACGTCGTGAAAGAGCAGTGCGGGATATTCATAGGGCATGGTCGAGAAGATGTCGGGGATCGGGTGGGTGTCGAGCCAGATGCCGCCAGGGCAGATGAGGCCCAGACGCGAAACGTCGTGCGGCGCGATGGCGGCCATCTCTGCGGCGATCATGCCGCCCATGGAATGGCCGATGATGATCGGGTTCTTCAGGCCCAGCGCATCGACCACATCCCAATAGTGCAAGGTGAAATCGAGCATGTCGCGGATTTCGCCGCATTCTTCGGAATCGCCATAGCCCGGCATCAGCGGCGCATAGACGTGATATTTTTCTGCCAGCGCATTGAGGAACGGATCGCCCGCCAGCACGCCGCCTGCGCCGTGCAGGAAGACGAGCGGCTGCCCCTTACCGCCTTCGAAATAGCGGACAGGAACGCGCGGAGCGGCAACGGTTTTCAAGTCCATCTCGCCCTCCCCTATTGCGCCGCGACTGCTGCGGCTGCGTCTCGTTCGTTAGGCAAACTTCCCGGTGTCACGCGCTTGTCGATGGGATGGCACCAGAAGCGGTCATCGTTGGCATAATCGGGGAACATGTTGCGCAATTTGGGCATCACCTTCTCGGCGAACAGTTTGGTGGAATACATGCACTTCTCTTTCGGCATGTTGCCGACATGGAGCAGGCAGAAAATATTGCCGACATGCAGCGACTTGATGAGATCTTCCATGCGCTGGCGCACGGTTTCGGGCGAGCCTGCGATGATGTGGCCGCCTTCGGTCAATTCTTCCCACGTCACGGCGGAGAAGGGGCGCGGCGGGGCGTATTGCGACAGCGCGCCGGACTGGATGGTTTTGATGGTGCGATAGCCGGGCGCATCGGCGAAACCGGGGAACACGTGCAGGCAGCGATTGTAGAAATACATGACGTGTTCTTCGTAGAGCTTGCGCGCCTCGGCATCGGTTTCGGCGACGCAGATGGTTTGCGCGAAGCCCGCGCGGTAGGGCGATTTGTCCGGCACGTCGCGTTCGGCCACGCGATCCCAATAGCCTTTCATCAGCGCCTTCGCACGGATGTAGCCGGTGAAGGAGAGGTACGAATACGAATAGGTGTTGTCGATACAGAAATCATAGGTCTCCACCGAGCCGCCGCCGGGAATGTGGATCGGCGGATGCGGTTGCTGGATCGGGCGCGGCCAGATGTTGACGTGGCGCAGCTTGTTGTAGCGGCCATTGAAGGCAAACGGATCGGGCTCATGCCACGCGCGCATGATGAGATCGTGCGCCTCCATATATTTCTCGCGGGTGAGCGAGGGGATCTGGCCGTAGCAATAGTTGGTATCCATCGAGGTGCCGACGGGGAAACCCGCGACGAGACGGCCGCCCGAAATGCAATCGAGCATCGCGAACTCCTCCGCCACGCGGACGGGCGGATTGTAGAGCGCAATCGAATTGCCGAGCACGACGAGGCCCACATCCTTCGTGCGGCGGGCCAAGGTGGCCGCGATGATGTTGGGCGACGGCATGATGCCGTAACCGTTCTGGTGGTGCTCGTTCACGCCGATGCCATCGAAGCCGAGCGTGGAGGCGTATTCCAGTAGGTCGAGATAGGTGTTGTAGACCTCGTGGCTCTTCACCGGATCGAACAGGCGGGAGTCGATGTCCACCCAGACGGAGCGGTTTTTCTCGCGGAAATCGTCCGGCAGATGGGGCCAGGGCATCAGGTTGAACCAGGTGAATTTCATCGGCGTGCTCCCGGCTTTTGGATGTTGGTTGGGAGCAATCCTGACAAGGTGTCAGGGGGTTGGCAAATCTACCACTTACCTCCCCCTTGCGGGGAGGTCGACGCGCGGCAGCGCGGCGGGCGGGGGGATGTTTCAGCGAAGACGGTGTTTGAATTTCCACCACCGCAGGCCCCACCCGTCGTCGCGCCGATGCGCGCCGCCGACCTCCCCGCGTTGGGGGAGGTAAGAAAAAGCGCAGGATAAAATTTGAGAGAGGGTGGGGAAAGTTTTGCGACAAGTTGAGTGCAGACTTAATGCATGGGGAAACTTCCACGTATCAATCGCACTCTACTCACCTCCCCCAACGCGGCGATTCTGAGCGATAGCGAAGAACCGACGGGTGGGGGGATGCTGCAACGGGCGCGGTATTTGCGAAAACATCCGACGGAAGCTGAATACCGGCTTTGGTTCGCATTGCGGGCTTTGAAGCCGTTGGGATTTCATTTTCGCAGGCAAGCGCCGATTGGGAATTACATCGCGGATTTTGTTTGTCACCGCGCGAAGATCATCGTCGAGATCGATGGGGCGCAGCATGGCGAGCCGGTGAATTTGCGGCGGGATGAGAGGCGGACGGGATTTCTCAATTCACGCGGGTATCGGGTTTTGCGGTTCTGGAATGTTGAGGTGATGGAGGGGAAGGACGAGGTTGTTGAGGCTATCCTTCGGGCGGCCCCACCCGCCATCGCGCTTGCGCGCGCTGTCGACCTCCCCGCGTTGGGGGAGGTAAGAAAATAAAAAAGCCGCCGCGGATTTCTCTGCGGCGGCTTCTTTGTTCACAACGTCTTTTACAGACGTTCGACGATCGTCACGTTGGCCAATCCGCCGCCTTCGCACATGGTTTGCAGGCCGTATTTCTTTTTGCGTTGGCCGAGGGCGTTGACGAGCGTGGTCATCAGTTTGGTGCCGGAGCCGCCGAGGGGGTGGCCCAATGCGATGGCGCCGCCGTTGACGTTGATGCGGTTGGCGTCGGCGTTCAGTTCGCGCAGCCACGCGACCGGGACCGGGGCGAAGGCTTCGTTGACTTCGTAGAGGTCGATGTCTTCGATCTTCATGCCAGCCTTCTTCAGCGCGCGCTGCGAAGCAGGGATCGGGGCTTCGAGCATGATCACCGGGTCGTGGCCGATGACCGTCATGTGGACGATGCGAGCGAGCGGGGCGACGCCCAGTTGCTTGAGGCCTTTTTCGTTGACGACGATCACGCCCGATGCGCCGTCGCAGATCTGGCTGGAGGTGGCGGCGGTGACGCGGCCGCCTTCGGCGAGCAGCTTCACGCTTTTGATGCCGTCGAGGCTGGCTTCGAAGCGGATGCCTTCGTCGACCGTGTGCAGTTCTTTGGCGCCGTCCTTGGTGGTGATTTCGAGGGGGACGATTTCGTCCTTGAAGGCGCCTGCTTGCGTCGCGGCAATCGCGCGGCGGTGGCTTTCATAGGCGAACGCGTCCAGCTCGTCCTTCGTCAGGTCGTATTTCTTGGCGATCATTTCGGCGCCCATGAACTGGCTGAACATGATGCCGGGATAGCGCTCTTCCATCTTCGAGCTTTTGTACATGCCGAAGCCTTCCTTGGCGGGAAGGGCTGCGGACAGGCCCATCGGCACGCGCGTCATGGCTTCGACGCCGGCGGCGATCACCACATCCATCGAGCCGCTCATCACAGCTTGCGCCGCGAAGTGGAGCGCCTGCTGGGAGGAGCCGCATTGACGGTCCACGCTGGTGCCGGGGACGCTTTCGGGAAGTTTGGAGGCGAGCACGGCGTTGCGGGCGACGTTGATCGCCTGTTCGCCGACCTGGCTGACGCAGCCCATGATCACGTCTTCCACCTGGGCCGGATCGATCTTGGCGCGGTCGACAAGGGCGTTCAGCACCTGGCCTGCCATATCCACGGGGTGCCAGCCTGCGAGACGGCCGCCCTTTTTGCCGCCTGCCGTGCGGGCGGTCGCAACGATGTATGCTTCAGACATGACAAATCCTCAGTTAGTGGCGTGGGGCGGACTTTAGGCACAAGTTTGGGGGACTTGCCAACCTGTTTTCCTGCCCGCTTGCGCAGGCGGATCAATGCTTGGCGGCGAAGGTGCGCAGGATGAGTTTAAGGCCCTGTTCCTGCACGGTTTCTATCGCTTCGGCGATGGCGAACCAGCGGGTTTCGCGTTCGTCTTTCTCGCGCCATTGCTTGCGCTGGCGGGCGACTTTCAGGGGGAAGACTTCGACCGAGCACGGCACCAGCACGCCGCCAGCCATGCGCTTGTCATACACATAAGTGCCGAGCGGGGTGCGGGAGACGGTGCCTTCGACACCGGCTTCTTCCAGCGCCTCGCGGGCGGCGGCATCCCACGGGTGGCGGCCATCCATCGGCCAGCCTTTGGGGATGATCCAGCGATGGGTCTCGCGCGAGGTTACTAACAGAACCTGAAGCTCGCCTTCGTCGCGAAAGGGCAGCGCCGCATATTGCATACGCAATGCGGGGCGTTCGACGTGTTTGGCTTTGGTCGCCAGGCGGCCCATAACTAGATACCTATAACCTCACCGAGCTTAAAAAAGAGTGCCCCCATCAAGGCCGCCGCCGGGATGGTGACGATCCACGCCACAACGATTCCGCGCGCCACATTCCACCTCACCGCCGACATGCGCCGCGAGGCGCCCACGCCGATGATCGCTCCCGTTATAGTGTGAGTCGTCGAAACCGGAATGCCCAGATAGGTGGCGAGGAAGAGCGTGATGGAGCCCGCGGTCTCCGCACAGACGCCTTGCAGCGGTGAGAGGCGCGTGATGCGCGAACCCATGGTCCTTACGATACGCCACCCGCCCGCCAGGGTTCCGAACGCCATCGCGGCCTGACACGTCAGCACCACCCAGAACGGCACGGTGAATTCGCCGTGCGTCATGCCGTGCGCGTAGAGCAGCGCCGCGATGATGCCCATCGTCTTCTGCGCATCGTTGCCGCCATGGCCGAGCGAATAGAGCGAGGCGGAGACGAACTGGACATGGCGGAAAAGCGCGTCGACCGCGGACGGCGTGGAGCGCACGAACATCCAGGTCACGAGCAGCACGAGGAACAGCGCCAGGATCAGGCCCATGCCGGGCGAGAGCACGATGGCGCCGATGGTTTTGCCCAGACCGCTCCAAACGATGGAGGGCCAGCCGCCATGGGCGACGCCCGCACCGACGAGGCCGCCGACGAGCGCGTGGGAGCTTGAGGATGGAATGCCTGCAAGCCAGGTGAGCACGTTCCAGACGATGGCGCCCATCAGCGCGCCGAAGATCACCGTGTCGTTGATGACGCTGGGCGAGACGATGCCGGTGCCGATGGTTTTCGCCACGTGCAGACCGAAGACGAAGAAGGCCACGAAGTTGAAGAACGCGGCCCAGAACACGGCGTAACGCGGCGAGAGCACGCGGGTCGAAACGATGGTGGCGATGGAATTGGCGGCGTCGTGCAGGCCGTTGAGGAAATCGAAAAGCAGTGCCGTGGCAATGAGGACGATCAGGATGACGTCAGCGGACATCCGCTCAGACGCTTTCGATCAGGATGCCGCTGACGCGGTTGGCCACATCTTCGAAACGGTCGAGCACCTTTTCGAGGTGGTCGTAGATCTCCGCTCCCACGATGTATTCCATCGGGCTTGCCTGGCCCTGGTTCTTGAACAGCGATTTGATGCCCAGATCGTGCAGGTCGTCGGATTCGCCTTCGAGCTTGATGATCTCTTCGGTGATGGCGTTGAGACGCGAGGCGTTCATCTTCATCGAACCGAGCAGGCCGATGGCTTCCGCCGTCAGCTTGGAGGCGCGCACGATGAGATCGCCGATGGCCTGCATCTGCGGCTGGAACGAGGCGACTTCGAAGATGGTGATGGCCTTGGCCGTCTTCTGCATCTGGTCGATGGAATCGTCCATCACGTTGATGAGGTCTTTGATGTCGCCGCGGTCGAAGGGCGTGATGAAGGAGCGGCGCACCGCCACCAGAACCTCGGCGGCGATGGCATCGGCCTGGTGTTCGTGGCGGACGATCAGGTCGCAGCCCGCGGCGGGGGCGCAGGTGCCGTGCAGCAGATCGCGCAGGGCTTCGGCGCCTGCGACCAGAGTGGCCGCGTGGCGGGAGAACATCGGAAAGAAGCGGTCTTCCCTCGGCATGAGGGCCTGAAACCAGCCGAGCATCGTGTGCCTCGCAAGCTTTCGGGATAGCTGACAGATTCCGCCTTCCGGGGAAAGGGCGGATTGCGCGGGCGCGGCTCTTGGGTCGTTAATAAGCCAGCCGAACCTTGCGAGGACGCCAATGGCCCAATTCCAGACCATCCAACTGCCGGACATCCAGATTCGTGCCGCGATCCGGGGCGCGGGCCCGCTGGTGGTGATGGTCCACGGCTTTCCGGAGTCCTGGTATGCGTGGCGGCACCAGTTGGAGGCGGTGGCGAAGGCGGGCTTCATGGCCTGTGCCATCGACGTGCGCGGCTATGGCGGATCGGGCAAGCCGAAGGCCGTTGCCGATTACGACATAGCGCACATGATCGGCGACATCTGCGGCGTGATCGAAGCGTTGAGCCCGGACAAACAGGCGGTGTTGCTGGGCCACGATTGGGGCGCGCCGATGGTTTGGAACAGCGCGCTGACGCGGCCCGACCGCGTGCGCGCGGTGGCGGCGCTTTCGGTGCCGTATACCGGCGTGCTGCAAAGATCGTTTCGGGAAATTTATGAGGCGGTGTTCACCTCCAAAGGGCACTTCTTCTATCAGCACTATTTTCAGGACGAAGGTGTTGCCGAGGCCGAGCTGGAAGGCAACGTGCGCGATTTTCTGCGCCGCTTCTTCTATGCGACGAGCGGAGATGCGGTGGATGTCTGGCCGCGCGACAAGAAGGTGGGCGACAAGCTGCTCACCGGCCTGCCCGATCCCGATCCGTTTCCGGCGTGGCTTTCGAATATCGATCTCGATTACTACGTTTCGGAATTCGAGGCGTCTGGGTTTCGCGGGCCGCTGAACCGTTATCGTAACCACGACCGCGATTTCGAATATCTCAAACAATTCACGGGGCGAAAGATCGAGCAGCCGGCGCTGTTCATCGGCGGCTCCAAAGACCCGGCGTTCAACCTTGCCGGACGCGGCGATCCGATGGCGATCATGAAACGGGAAGTGACCGATCTGCGCGTGGCCGATGTGCTGGACGGTTGCGGGCACTGGACGCAGCAGGAACGGCCCGATGAGGTGAATGCGCGGCTGATCCCGTGGTTGAAGGCGCTTTGAGATTTTTCACGCGGAGACGCGGAGTTCGCGGAGATGCGAAAACCTCCGCGTTCTCCGCGTCTCCGCGTGCATCTTTTTTTGACGGAAAAATGGGTCGCCCGGACAAGCCGGGCGATGACGATTTTGGTTGGAAATAAAAAGATAAATCAGCGCGGCAACGCTTCGATCAGGATGCGGCGCAGGTAGCGGTATTCTTCGGGGCAGTTGACGTCGAGTTTGATCTTCTGGCGGAACTCTAAACCGGCTTCGGTTTTGCTTTGCCATTTGGTGCAAGCGTCGTAGGCGCAGCCTTCGCGCACGTCGATCAGGAAGACCATGGTGGGAAGGATTTGGCCGTTCGGGATCTTCACGCGCGCGCCGCCTTCGGAGATGTCGCGGATGGTGCAGGAGAGCGTGAAGCTGCCTTCGTGATAGGCGATCTTGCCGGACAACAGCGAACGCTTGCGCATCGTCCGGCGTTGGTTTTGGTCTGTCATCGCGTTGGCGGCACTCACGGCTGCACCCCTTCAATAAGTACAGCAAAGCGAGAGATTGCAAGCGGGTTTAGGGTTCCCGGGGTGGAACCGCGGCTGGGGCGAGAGCGAATCATCGCACGCCCGTTCCCGGCCACAGCACCACGCGCAGGGTCTGCATGATGATGAGCACATCGAAGAAGATGGAGAAGTTCTTCACATAATAGAGATCGTAGCTCAGCTTGGAGCGCGCATCGTCGAGCGAGGCGCCGTAGGGATAGTTGATCTGCGCCCAGCCGGTGAGGCCCGCTTTGACCGCGTGGCGTTCGTTGTAGAGCGGCAATTGCTGGACGAGCTCTTCCACGAATTGCGGGCGTTCGGGGCGGGGGCCCACGAGCGACATGTCGCCCTTCAGTACGTTGAAGAGTTGCGGCAGTTCGTCGACGCGGGAGCGGCGCAGAAATTCGCCGACCGGGGTGATGCGGTTGTCTTTCGCCGCGGCCCAAACCGCGCCGTTCTTTTCGGCATCGATGCGCATGGAGCGCAGTTTCAGAATCCGGAAGATGCGCCCGCCGCGGGTGATGCGTTCCTGGCTGTAGAAGACGTTGTGCCGGTCGCCCAGCCAGACGGCAAACATCCCAGCCAGCAGCACGGGCGTGAAGAAGACAAGGATCACCAGGCTGACGAAGATATCGAGCAGGCGCTTGAGGGCGCGATGCATGGGGCCGACATAGAAGCCTTCGGAATAGAGCACCCAGGCAAGATCGAGCCGCTTCATGTCGATGCGGCGCACTTCCTGTTCGAGGAAGCTCATATATTGGGAGACGGGATAACCCGACGTACGGCATTCGATGAGCGCTTCGAGCGCCATGCCGCGACGCTCATCGGGCGCGACGACGATCTGATCGGCGCGCACGCGATTGGCGATTTCGAGCAGATTGCCCGACGAGTTGATGATGCGATTTTCGAGATCGCCGGTCAGGCGCGGATCGGCGGGGCCGAACACTTCGTCATGCACGAAGGTGACATCGTAGTAGAGATAGCGGCCCTGTTCGCGCAGGATCCACACCAGATCCCACGCCCGCTTGCCCGCGCCGATGATGAGCAGATGCGGGCGGAGCAGCGCGTGGCGGCGCAGGCTGCGGAACACCATGCGCGTCAGCATGGCACCGGTGCCGAAGCAGATGGCGGCCGCGATGAACAGCGGCGCCGACAAGCCCCAGCCGAATACGGTGGTGATGAAACCCGAAGCGGCCACCGCGATGCCGGTGACGAGCGGAATGCGGGTGAGCGCCTTGGTGGTGTCGGCGATGACTTCGCGGCGGTAGAGACCGAGCGCGTAGAGGAAGACGAGATTGAAGACGGCGAACAGCAACGCCTGAATCCAGCGATGCGGCGGCTGATCGGCGTTGGTGCACAGCCAGACGACGGGCGGCCAGGCGAGCGCCACCACCAGAAGATCGATCAGGAAAAGGGCCGTGCCCGCGGTCATTCGGCAATACCAGTTCTTCGAAAAAGCGAACGCTTGCGGGGCTTTAGGCCCGCATGCCGATCATGCGCGGGGTTGGTAAATCTGCCGTAAAAAAGGGCAGGCAAAATTCACGTTTTAGGCGGCCTGGGCGCCCCAATGGCGGTGATGGACCGCAGCCAGCTTGCGCTGGAATTCGGTTTCGATGTGGGTGTAGGCGCCGCGGCGGTAGAGGGCGACGTTGTTCAGGATTTCGCGGAGCTTTTCGGGCGGCATGTCCCGCAGCGGGGCGGCGAACATGGCCGTCTGCCAGCTATCGTCGATCAGGCGCCCATACATTCGCGCGACGCAGGGCATCAGACCGCCCGGCTTCTGGCCTTCGCGCCACACCGACAGATTGTCATACGGTTTGTTGATGTTGAGGGATTTCAGCGACGACCAATCCGCATCCTGGTTGGAGATGTTGGCGTAGAACGAAACCTGCCCCTGTTCGCCCGCATCGACGTGAAAGGATGTGGCCAAAACCCACGCGTGTACGACCAGAAGCTGAACGTAGAAACTATCGCTCAGCATCGTGCCCAATACGGCCTTGCGATAGGGCAGATCGTTCGCCAGATAGCGGAAGTTGCGCAAATAGGTTTCGAACATCGGATAGCCGCGCAAAAACGGCAGCGCGAAACGCACCACATGGGCAAACCAGCCGCAACGCGGATCGGCAAGGACATCGAGACGGTTTTCGGCTTCGCGATCGGCAAGGAGTGCCAGATCGCGTTTCAGGCCCAGAAAAGTGCCGTCTTCATAGAAGAACGGCATATTGGCATCGGCCCAGGGAAGCCAGATCTTCATCGCGAAGGGCGACGGCGGCATCTTTACGCCGAACTGTTTGGCGAGCTTCGACGGGGCGCAGAGCGTTTCGAAATTGGCGATCTTGTTTTCGAGGAAAGCCCGATCGATGACGAAATCGGGGCGCGTTTTGAGGACCAGCGCATCGGGTTCGGGGATGCGGCGCAACGCTTCTTCGAGGTTGCGCAACTGGTACACGACGCCGGTTTGATAGCGCCCGCCGGTTGCTTGCGGCTGCGGCACGCGGACGAGTTCGACATCGGTCATCGCTGCGATGGGGGCGATATGGGCATCGATCTCCGGCGAATCCCATGTCACCGCGACGATGCGGCGGAGGACGCCTTTTTGTTTGAGCGCGCGCAAGGGTGCGAGGCTTAGCGCAGGCAGTTCGGCATTCTTGGTGAAGCCGGTGACGATGGCGCTAACGGGACGGGGCATCGGCGCCTTCCAGTGTTTGGGCCAGACGCGCGGGATCGCCGAAGAAACGCGCGCGTTCGATGGGAATGGAATAGACGGGACGGCCTTCGTTCAAATATTTGCCGATGATATCGGAGAGATAGAGCTGGCCTAAGGCGGCGGTTTGGACACGCTTGGCATCGGAGAAATAATAGCAGCCGATCACACCGCGAAAAGTTTCGCCGGTTTTGGGGAGCGCTTTTTCGGCGACCGCGCCGATGCGGCCGTCGCGCGCGATGGACGCCACACTCCAGGACGACAAAGGTTCGTTGGCGATGTTCCAGGTGGGGACGGCGCATTCGATTTGTGGATCGAGCGCTGCGGCCATCAATCCTTCGACATCGAGCGCGTGATCGCAATCGCAGACCATGATGGGGCCGGTGATGTTCTTCATCGACAGGCAGTGCGCCAGGGTTTGGGCGGGGCCATCTGTGGGGGCGGCGAGAACGGCTGTGTCATGCGGCACGTTTGCGAACATCTGTGACAGGCGTTCGCGCACGGCATGGGTGGCATCCTGTTCGCGGGTGAAGATGAAATAGACCTTTTCGATTTGCGGCAGGAAGGGGCGGAACGGTTCGAACGCTTCTTCGATGAAGGTGCGGCCGCGCAAATCCAGAAACGGTTTGAAGCGGTAGCCGAAGCGGGCACCCTGCCCTGCCATGGGGAAGATGAGGGTGAGCTTGCGCATCACTGCCCTGCGTCGAGCGAGGTGTTGAGCCAGACGAGGCCGGTTGCGAGCGCATAGAGCGCGTGATCCATGCTCGTCTTCATGCGGAACGGCACCATGCGGATCAGATGCAGGCCGAGATAGAAACCGGCTTTCGTATCGACCGTGTCCGGCGAGCAATCGAGAATCTTCGACCAGCGGGTGCGGATGGCATCGACGAGTTCGCGGTCCGGCGATGCGGGGCGATAGTTCAGCGTGATGTCGGTGATCGATTTGCCGTTGCAGAGCGGGGTTTGGCTGTGCGACCAGATTTCGTATTGGCTGTGAGTGGATTGATAGATCTTGCCGAGGTCGAGTTCGATGGCTTCGAGATTGTCCTGCGCTTCCATGTCGATGACTTTGGTGTCGCCATTGGCATGCGTCATGACGTTCTGAAACGTCAGATCGCCGTGCACCAGCGAAAGGAAACGCGGCAGGATGTGCGACAGATTTTTCGGATCGCGGATGCGGGTGAGCGTGGCTTCGAGAGACGGTGTGAAGGCCCCGTCGATTTCTACGCCATCGCCTTTCAACAGCGGCTTCAGGCGTTCGTGCGAGGAGAGCGCTTCGATCTTGGGCGCGATCTTCACGTCGAGGTGGCGCAGGAACCAGTCTTCGGTGGCGGCTGCACTGCTGCGATGGCAATAAAGATGGCGGTCGAAGCGATCGAACAGGCGATCTAGCGCGGCGGCGCGCAACGCCGTGGGGCAATCGGCGAGCGGGGTGTAATCGCTGAGGAATTCCATGTCGTAGAAATATTCGTGGGAATTGTTTTCTTCGCTGTAGAGCGAGGGGACGAGGCTTGCATCCATCTGTGCGAAACGTTCGAGCGTGCGGAACTGATCGCGCAGGCGCTGATAACCGATGGAGAGGTTGCACTCCTTCGTCGCGCGTTTGCGCACGAAGGTTTTTCCGGCTTCTTCGACCAGCAAGGTTTCGGCGAAAGAGCCGCCTTCGAAACGGCGCAAGACGGCGGAACGGCGGCCGGGGAGGATTTCGAGCGCGGAAATGCCCTGATTGCGCATGATCTCCAGCGAGGCGGCCTGGCTTGCGAACATCTCATACGGTTTGCGGTCGTTGATGAGGACGCGGGTGCCGCTGGAAAGGCCGGTGACGATTTGATGGTAGGGCACATCGAGTTCGCGCAGCATTTCGACGAGACGCGGCTCGTCTTCCTTGCGGCGCGCGGTGCAGAGCACGACGCAATAGCCTTGCGCGATCCATGTGCGCAGTTTTTCGCGGCTGCCGGGCAGTAGTTGCGGCAGGCGGGAATAATCCGGTGTGTCTTCGTGGACGATCAACGTGCCGTCGATATCGCAGAAGATGGTGCCGGGGGATTTTTGTTGGCCGGCTTCGAGGAGACGGATGCGTTCCTTGTCGCCGAAGAATTCCGCGGCTTCGATGGCGACGCCATGTGCGGGCGTGCCGTTTTTGGCGAGCGTGTTGAAGTACTGCGAGAAGTGGCGCCAACCGTTTTCTAGACTGGCATCCATCACGCGCTGGACATCGGCGAAGTAGTGGCAGCCGATGACGCCGGAGAAACTTCCTGCCGCGCTGGGGAGTTTGCGTTCGGCGACTTCGACGACGCTGCCTTTGGCGACGCAGGCAACGCTCCAGCGTTTCAAATCTTCACCGGCGAGCGGCCACAGGCTGATGAGGCAATCGTGATCGGGCATTGCATCGAACAACGGGGCGGGATCGATGCGGTGGTCGATGTCGCAGACGATGGCGGCGCCTTTGATGGCGCGTTTGGCGACGCCGCGTGCGACCGTTTCGGCGGGGCCGTTGGTTGCCGAGGCGAGGCGGATGAGTTCGAATGGGATGTTGGGGAGAATTTTGGGCAGGCGTTCGGCGATGGAGAAACGCTGCGCGTGTTCTTCCAGGACGATGTAGTAGACTTTTTCGATTTGGCTGAGATGCGGGCGGAAGGAACGCAGCGAGCGTTCGATCAGGCTTTCATCGCCTGCGGTTTCGAAGCCACGAAAGTCGTTGCCCGCCGCGGCGCCCGCGACGGGAAAAATAAGAGAGAGCCGGTCGGGCCCGTCTGTCACAGCGAATAACCGGCGCTCACGGCATCGCGGCGGAACATCTTGACCGTGTCGAGCGAGAATTCGGTGAGATCGCGCCCCAGCGAGCCGAGCTTGGCGATGAGATCGCGTGTGACCGTGATGATGTGGCAGCCGATCATATCGGCCTGCACGACATTGTAGACTTCGCGCGGGCTGGCCCAGATGAGTTTCTGATGGGTGTGCGGGCGCATGACTTCGAGCGCACGCTGCATCACCGGCAGGGGATCGCCGCCCGCATCGGCGATGCGGCCCGCGAAGACGGAGAGATTGCAGGCAGGCGCATTGCGCAGCGCGTGGGAAACGGCTTCGATCTGGGCGTCGGTGAAGATGGCGGTGACGTTGATCTGCACGCGATCATCGGCAAGGCTTTTGATCAGCGGGACGGCGCTTTCGCCGGCGGTGTTGGTGACCGGGATCTTGACGAAGACGTTCTTGCCCCACGTCGCGATTTTGCAGGCCTGCACATACATCTCGTCGAAATCATCCGAAAAGACTTCGAAGGAAATCGGGCGGTCGGTGACGGCGGTGAGAATGTCTTTGGCGAAACCTTCGTAATCGGTGACGCCGGCCTGGCGCATGAGCGTGGGGTTGGTGGTGAAACCTTTCACCAGCGGATGGGCCGCGAGTTCGAGAATGGTTTTCTTGTCCGCGCCATCTGCGAAAATCTCGACAGAAAGCATGTCGGCGGTGATTGCAGCCATCTGGGTTCCCTCGCACGCGCAAACGCATCCGGCCTCACCGGATTCGGCACGAATATTGGGGAAGAATGGTTAATCGTCGTTGAAGAAACGGTCTGATGGGTAAACGAAAGGTTACTATCCGAGCGAATTAGATCAGCACGTCTTCCGCCACCTGGCGCGCTTCTTCTTCCTGTTTGTCGCGGGCGACGAGGCGGCGCTTCTTCCAATCGCCACGAGCAAACCAGATTCCCGCAATGATCGACGTCGCAACGTTCGATACGGGGAAGGCCCACCACAATCCTTCCGATCCCAGAGAGGTGTGTTCGGAAAGAATGAACGCGAGCGGGAATTGCAGAACCCATTGCGAGACGAGGCTGATGATCATCGCCTCGAACGTGTTGCCGCTGGCACGCAAAACGCCCATCAGCGCGAATTGCAGACCGATGAAACCGAAGCTCCAGGCGACGATGCGGATGAACGTGGCGCCTTCGCGGATCACTTCGGGCGCTTCGGGGACGAACAGGGCCACGATGTGGCTTGCGAAGAGGAAACACAACAAGCCCACCACCGACAACGCGCCGAAGGTGAGAAGCGCGGCCAGCCGCGCCACGCGTTCGGCGCGCGCGACGTTGCCCGCGCCGATATTCTGGCCGACCAAGGTGGATGTGGCCATGGAAAAACCCATCGCGGGAATGACGACGAAGTTGAGCACGTTGATGCCGACGCCATAGCTCGCGGTCGTCACCGTGCCGAAGCTTGTGATGAGGAAAGTCATCACGGTCGCGCCCAGTCCGCGCGCGGATTGTTCGATGGATGCGGGGTAGCCGAGATTGAACGCACGCTTGATGAAGGCCGGATCGGGACGCAGCGCCTCCCACGTCATCGCGATGCCGTAGCGGCCGCTCAGCAAAAGCAGGAAGCCGATGATCCCCGCCACGCCTTGCGCGAACAAGGTGGAGAGCGCAGCACCCGTGACGCCCAATGCGGGGAAACCGAACTTGCCGAAGATCAGCACCGGGTCCAACACGAAATTCAGCACCACGGTTCCCGCGGTGATGAAGAGCGGGACGGTCACCTGCCCCACGCCGCGCATCAGCGATTGGAACATGAAATAGAGAAACGCAAACGGCAGGCCCACGAATGTGATGCGCAGGAATGCGACGGCATTGGCGCGCACATCGGGCTCCACGCCCATCAGATCGAGCAGATAAGGGGTGCCGATGAAACCGATGGCGGCCAGGATCGCAGACAGGCCGACGATGGTGATCATCGTCTGCGCGGCGACGTGATCGACCATCTTCTTGTCGCCCGCGCCGGTATATTGCGCGATCAGAGTCGTACCGGCGACCGCGAAGCCCAACCCCGCCGAGATCATCAGAAACATCACCGGCATCGAAACCGAAACGGCGGCGACCGCGGCGGCGCCAAGACGGCCAACCCAGAACGCATCGATCAGCTGATAGGCGATCTGCAGGATGTTCGCGCCCATGATCGGAAAGGCGAGCAGAAAGAGCGACCGAATGATCGGCCCTTCCAGAAGGCGCGTGTCGAAACGGTGCGCAGCGGGCATGGCAAAATCCGATTGGGGGAACCGCGTGATGGGCCTTGATAACCTGCCTGTCAACGTTGACAGGAACGCGGCGATCGGGCGTTAATTCACCTGCCGCTCGCGGCCTTCCCAATATTTCTTGCGCAGTTCGCGTTTCAGCACCTTGCCGGTGCCGTTGCGGGGCAAGGCTTCCATGAAATCGATGGATTTGGGGAGTTTGTAACCGGCGATGCGTTGTCGCGTGAATTCGATGATGGCTTGCGCATCGGGTTGCGCGCCCTGTTTGGGGACGATGATGGCTTTCACCGCTTCGCCCCATCTGTCGTCCGGCACGGCGATCACCGCCACTTCGGCGACGTCGGGGTGGCCGTAGATCGCGCTTTCGACTTCGGCGGGATAGATGTTTTCGCCGCCCGACACGATCATGTCTTTCACGCGGTCCTGCACGAAGACATAACCGTCTTCATCCATGTAGCCGCCGTCGCCCGAGCGCACCCAGCCGTCGTCGGTCATGGTGGCGGCGGTGGCATCGGCCAAGTTCCAATAGCCGTTCATGCGGGAATCGCTTTTGATCCAGATCTCGCCGTCGCTATTGGGGGGAAGGGTTTTGCCTTCGGCATCGCGGATTTCGATGGTGACGCCGGTGATCGCCTTGCCGGCGGAGCGCATGCGCTTGGTGCCGCCAAGATCGTGATCTTCAGCCGGGAGATAAGTGATCGCGCCGCAAGTTTCGGTCATGCCGTAAAGCTGCACGAAGCCGCATTTGAACATCGCGACCGCTTGCTTCAGCAGATCGAGAGGGATGGGGGACGCGCCGTAGAGCAGGTATTTGAGGGAGGAGAAATCTGTTTTCGCGCAATCGGGGTGTTGCAGCAGCATCTGGATGACCGCGGGCACCAGCACCATGCGCGAGATTTTCGCGGTTTCGATGATCTTCAAAACCTTGCCGGGATCGAATTCGGTGAGGATGATCGAATTGGTGCCGTTGTAGAGACCGACGATGCCCCAGCCCGTTCCGCTGATGTGGAAACAGGGCATGGTGAGAAGGCTTGCATCCTTCGCATCCCAATCGTTCCAATCCAGTTGTGGATCGTGCTGGTCTTTGAGAAGCGTGCGGTTGCGATCCAGCGCCCAGGTGGCGGCGTGGGATAGCTGCACGCCTTTGGGGTGGCCGGTGGTGCCGCTGGTGTACATCTGCACCACCGTGTCGGTGGGCGCGCCCTGGAAATTTGGATCGGTTTCGCTTTGGCGATCGACCCAGTTTTCATAGCCTTCCCATTCGCCTTGCGGGCCATCCATCACGATGATGTGGCGAAGGTGAGACAACTGACCGAGCAGCGGCTTGATCAGTTCCAGAAAGCGTTCGCCGATGAATAGCACTTCGGCACGCGCATCGTTGAGGATGTAGGCGATTTCCGGCGTGGCGAGGCGCCAGTTCACCGACACGAGCACGCCGCCGATCTTGGCCGCGCCGAACAGGATTTCGAAATAGCGATCCGAATTCTGATCGAGGCAGGCGACGCGCGAGCCATGCTTCACACCCAGCGCCGACAAGCCGTTGGCCACGCGCGAGCAACGCTTGTTCCATTCGGCATAGGTGGTGACGCGGTCGCCAAAGGTCATGGCCGCCGCATTGGGGCGGACGCGGGCGTGATAGCGCGGCACATCGGCGAGCGTGCGGATTTCGGGGACGTACATTCCGGTTCTTTCTATTCCGCGGCGAGCAAATGCGCGGGTTGCGGCTGGGCCGCGATGGAGAGATGCGAGACGATGGCGCCCAGCATGGGATCGCCATCGCGCTGGGCTTCGGCCAGCCGGTCGCGGCAGATCTGCTTTCCCTTGCCGATATGTTTTTCGATGGTGCTGATCGACAGGCGCATCGCTTTGGACATGTCGTGATAGGAAAGTTCATCGACCACGCGCAGCACGAAAGCCTCGCGGCAGCGCGCGGGCAGGCTTTCGAGCAACTGGCGGCAACCTTCGGCCTGTTCGGAGGCGATCATCTGTTCTTCCGCCGTCACCACCGGGCGCAGGAACGCATCGTTCAGCGCGGCGCGCGTGGTATCCGAGGTGCGGGCGCGGCAATTGCGGATGTGATTGAGCGCCAGGTTGCGCGCGGTCTTGAAGAGAACGGCGCGGGGCGAACGCGCCCGGCCTTCGGCAACCGCCCGCCAGGTGCGCACGAACGCATCCTGCACGATGTCTTCGCAGTCGCTGGCGTTGCGCAAGGTGCGGCTGACGAAAAGGCGGAGCGCGGCCACTTCTTCTTTATAGAGGGCCTCGATCTCGGCTTTGACGGCGTGGCGGCGGGCCGAATCCGGCCGGGGCCTGGGGACGGGCCTTCCCTGCCCTTCCCCTGTCATGTCCGTGCCCATCATGCCTGTCCCCGGCATCTCGTTGCAGGCTCTCTCAACCCACACCGCTGGCTCCCTTCTGCCGCAGGCCTTTGCCACTGAAAAAGCTGGCTTTTTTCGCCTGGGCTGCTAATTTTCGACCCGTCGGTCGATAAACCGACTGGTCGGTCATAATGTTAGGGTACGGGTAATGGCTGTCAAGGGTGTCTTGCTGGAGAAGTCGGGCGCCTTGCGCTTGCGAGGCAGAAAAATCTGGCGATGACTGCGATGGATCGAGAGGCAGGGGGAATCGGTATGCAGCGCCGCGCATGGTCCGGAGCCATTCAGGACCGCAGCGAACAATTCGAGTTGAAGCGGCAGATCGTGCTGCGCACCGCAGCCCGCGTGTTCAGCCAGCGCGGCTTTCACCAGACCACGCTCACCGACATCGCGCGCGAACTGCACATCGCCAAGCCCACGCTCTATCACTATTTCAAGAGCAAGGATGAGATCCTGCTGGAAGTGCAGCAGGCGGCGATCGCGCAGATGACGGCGGTGGAATTGAACCCGCAAAACACATCGCTGAGCGGGCGCGAATTGTTCGAGGCGTTCGTCAACCGCTATGTCACGATGATCGTGGACGATTTCGGCACCTGCCTGGTCAAGACGGGCGATCTGCCGCTGGAGCCGGTGAACCGCAAGGCGATCCGCAAAGGCAGCAAGGGCATCGAGATGACGATGCGCGCGATTTTGCAACGCGGCGCGGCGGACAAATCGCTCGCGGCCTGCGACGTGAAGCTGGAAGCGATGTTCCTGTTCGGAACGCTGAACTGGATTCCCTATTGGTACCGGCCCGATGGCACGCTGAGCGTGGAACAACTGGCGCAGAAGGTTACGCGCTCGCTGCTGGCAAGGCTTCAGCCGCTGAATTGATTCAAGGAGACGACGATGCAGATTGGTGAATGGAAAGCGGTGGCGGGGATGACCGATACCTACCGCAAGGCCCGTGAAATGGGGCTGGAACGCAACATCGCCGAGCTGGAAGCGTTTGGCTTCACCGTTGTCGAACCGGAGAATACGGGCGCGCCCGCGGGCTTTGCGGAGAAGCTGCTGGACACCGTGAAGCGGATCGCGCGCGAGGAAGACGAACTGGCGGTCGATCTGAACAAGCACGACAACAAGCCGGCGTTCGGGCGGCAGTTGTTTCACCTGATCAACAAGGACCCGCTGTTTGTGGATGCGGTGATGAATCCGGCGGCGCAGATCATGGGCAAATATCTGATGGGCGCGAGTTACCGGCTTTACAGCATGGTGGCGTTTCTGAAGGACGGCGATGCGCGGCCGACCATGATGCACTGCGATTCCACTGGCGTGCCGCCGCCCCTGCCCTTCTACGGCAACGTCTGCAATGTGAGTTGGGTGCTGACCGATTACACGCCGGAAAACGGAACGTTGTGTATGGTGCCGGGCAGCCACCGGCTGTGCCGCCATCCGACCGCCAGCGAATTGCCGAAATTCATGGGCGGGCTGGCGGATGACGACATCTGTGTGCCGGTGATGGCCAAGCCGGGATCGCTGGCGATCTTCCATGGCAACACCTGGCATGGGACGTATCCCAAAACGTCCGACGCGCTGCGCGTGCATGTGGCGATGGCGTTCAGCCGCAACTACGTCAATCCGGCGGAAGATTTCGACGATGTGGTCGATTCAACCGTGGCGCGCGGCGGGCCCGAATTCGCCCGCTTGCTGGGGCGGACGAAGTGGCAGGGTTATCGCGCCGAGGGGCCGAAGCTCGACCGCATGGCGCTGGTGCGCGATGCGCACAGCACCCCTTACGGCTGACATCGCCGATTGTGGCGGAGAAGCAGGCTTGCCGTGTCTTTAAAGGCCGGCTTGCCATAGGTTCTCATGCTGCACTCCCGCCATTACACGCCCGCGCACGAAGATTTCCGCAAGACCGTGCGCCGCTTCATGGAACGCGAAGTCGCGCCCAATCGCGAGGCCTGGCAGAAGGACGGCAAGCTGCCGAAAGCGCTTTGGCTGAAGGCAGGCGAAGCGGGCCTTCTGTGCACGAAAGTTTCGACCGAATTCGGCGGCGGCGGCGGCGACCTTTATCACGCGATGATCATTTTGGAGGAGCAGACGCGGATCGGCTTCAACGAGGTCACGTTCTATCTGCACAGCGACATCATTGCGCCTTACATCGAACTTTACGGCACACGAGCGCAGAAGGAACGTTATCTGCCGCGCATGGTGACGGGCGAATTGGTGACCGCCATCGCGATGACAGAACCGGGCGCGGGCAGCGATCTGCAAGGCATCCGTACCAGCGCCAAACCCGACGGCAACGGTTACCGGCTGAACGGACAGAAGGTGTTCATCAGCAATGGGCAGGTGGCGAACCTGATCTGCGTGGCGGCGAAGACCGATGCAGATGCGGGCGGCAAAGGGATCAGCCTGTTTCTGCTGGAGACCGATGGCGCGGAAGGATTTGTGCGCGGCAAGAACCTGAACAAGATCGGCTGCAAGGCGCAGGATTCCTCTGAGCTGTTCTTCGACAATGTACATATTCCGGCGGACAATCTTTTGGGCGGCGCGGAAGGGCGCGGCTTTCCGCAATTGATGCAGCGCTTGCCAGAAGAACGGCTGATCATGGCGATGTCGGCCGTGGCCAGCATGGAATTCGCGGTGGCGGAAACGGCGGCTTATGTGGCGCAGCGCGAGATGTTTGGGAAGAAGCTGGGCGATTTTCAGAACACGCGGTTCAAGCTTGCCGAATGCAAGACCAAGGCGACTCTGGCGCGCACGTTTATGGAATATGGCATCGATTCGTTCATCGAAGGCACGTTCGACATCACGCAAGGCGCGATGATCAAGCTGTGGACGACGGTGCGGGCGCATGAAGTGGCGGACGAGTGCCTGCAACTGCATGGCGGTTACGGCTATATGAGCGAATACAACATTTCGCGCTGGTATGCCGACACGCGGCTGGGCCGCATTGCGGGCGGCACCGATGAGATCATGAAAGAACTGATCGGGCGCACGCTATGAGCGAGATGCGGCAGACGAGCGTGAGCTATACCGACGAACACGAGATCTTTCGTGCTTCGGTGCGGCGGTTCTTCGAAGAGGAATGCGCGCCGCGACAGGCAGAGTGGCGCGAGGCGGGCATGGCGCCGCACAGCATCTGGAAACGCGCGGGCGAACTTGGGTTTCTTTGTGCGCGGCTGCCGGAAGAATATGGCGGGGCGGATGCCGATTTTCTGTTCAGTGTGATCTTGCTGGAAGAACAGGCGCGTTCGGGGGCGGTGTCGCCGATGTTCTCGCTGCACAGCGACGTGGTGACGCCTTACATTGCCCATTACGGCACGGCGGAGCAGAAGGCGCATTTCCTGCCGCGCATGGCGACGGGCGAATATGTGGGCGCGATCGGGATGACCGAACCTTCCGGTGGGAGCGATTTGAAGAACCTTCGCACCACGGCGCGGCGCGAGGGCGATGATTACGTCATCAACGGGCAGAAGACGTTCATCAGCAACGGCATCACCTGCAATCTGTTGATCCTTGCGGCGCAGACGGAGCGCGCGAACGGTGGGCGGGCGGTGAGCCTGTTCCTTGTCGATACCGACGAGGTTGAAGGGTTCAAGCGCGGGCGCAATCTGAAGAAGCTGGGGCAGAAGGCTTGCGATACGGCGGAGCTTTTCTTTGAAGATATGCGCGTGCCCTCTTCCGCCCTGCTCGGCGGGACGGAAGGACAGGGCTTTGGGCAATTGATGAACCGGCTGGTGGAGGAGCGGTTGATGACCGCCGTGGCTTCCATGGCGATCATCGAGCGGGCGATGGCGCTGACCATCGAATATGTGAAAGAGCGCAAGGCGTTCGGGCAGCGCATCATCGATTTCCAGAACACGCGGTTCAAGCTGGCGGAGTGCAAGACGGAAGCCAAGGTGCTGCGTGTTTTCCTGGACCGCTGCATTCAGGAGTTCATGGCGGGCGAGCTGGATGCGGCGAAGGCCGCGATGCTGAAATATTGGGCGACGGAACAGCAGGTTTCGATTGTCGATCAGTGTGTGCAGTTGCACGGCGGCTATGGCTACATCCTCGACTTTCCCATTGCGCAGATGTGGGCGGATGGACGGATCGCGCGCATCTATGGCGGCGCGAACGAGGTGATGAAAGACATCATCGGGCGCACGATCTGATGAACAGCACCCTCCCCGCTTCCGAAACACGCGCGCTGCTCACGATAAATGATGGCGTGGCATCCATCGTGCTGAACGGGGCGCGGAATGGGAATGCCATCGATGTGGCGCTGGCGAAAGACTTGAAAGAGGCGTTGCACCGCTGCGAACAGCAGAAGGATGTGCGGGTTGTTCTTCTTTCGGGAAACGGGCGCATTTTCTGCGCGGGCGGCGATCTTTCCGCCATCCATCAGCGCGGCGAGAAGGGACCGGATTATGTTTCGGAAATCCTGTCGCATCTGCACGAAGCGATTTTGACGATTGCGCGCCTTCCGGTGCCGGTGGTGGCCGGTGTGCATGGGGCTGCTGCGGGTGCGGGGTTGGCGCTGGCGTGCAGTTGCGATCTGGCGATTGCCGCGGAGTCTGCGCGGTTCATTCTGGCTTATGGGCGTGTGGGGCTGACGCCGGATGGGTCGTCTTCGTGGTTTTTGCCGCGATTGATCGGCGTGCGGCGGTCGCTGGAACTGGCGCTTCTGGGGCGCGAGCTTTCGGCGCGTGAGGCGCTGGACTGGGGATTGATCAACGAAGTGGTGGCGGATGCGGCGCTGCCTGCGCGGTTGAACGAGATTGGGCGTGCTTTGAATGACGGCGCGGTTGCTGCGTTTGGCGAGGCCAAGCGGTTGCTGCGCCATTCGCTGGAACGCGATCTCGAAACGCAGATGACGGATGAGCTGGAAACGCTGCGCAATGCGGTGCGCGGGCCGGAAGCGCGGATCGGGATGGAAGCGTTTTTGAAGAAGGGCGCGCCGAAGTTTCGCGGTTAAACGAACGGTTCTTTCGGATAGCGATCAAACCACGGTGCGGCTTTTTCAAGCTGGCCTGCGAGGCGGAATAGCACCGCTTCGTTGCCGGGTTTCGCGGCGAACTGGATGCCGATTGGCAGGCCATCTTCGCTCATCGCCAGCGGCACGCTCATGGCCGGTGCGCCGCAGATGTTGAACGGTTGCGTGCTGGGGACGAAACCGTATAGCGCATCGCCATAGGTTTTCTCGTCGATCTCGGCGGTGCTGAGTTCGCCCAATGGGACCGGCAGACGACCCAGCGTCGACATCAGCAGCACGTCGTAGCGTTCGAAGGCCTGGGCCATTGTTTGGTTGAAGGCATAAAGCGCGGCGAAGGCTTGCATGACTTCGGTGCCGGATGTCTTGCTGCCGCGCTCCAACGCTAGCCAGGTGATGCCTTCGACCTCACTACGTTCTATAGGGCGGCCGCGGCGTTCGGCTTCGAGGCCGAGCATCACGGTGACGTTCGACATGGCTATCGCGTTGGCTTTTTGCGCGACGTCTGCGAAATCGGCATCGATTTTCGTTTCTTCGATGTGGTGGCCGAGGGCTTCGCAGAGCATGGCGGCTTCGCGCGTGGCGGCGGCGACGGGGGCTTCGATCTCATAGGGCATGAGGCCGCGCGGAATATAGCCGATGCGCAATTTGCCGGGATCACGTGTGGCTTCTTTCAGGAACGGTGTTTCGGGTGGGGCTAGCCAATAGGAGTCGCTGGAGACGGGCTGGCATGACAGGTCAAGCAGCAATGCGCTGTCACGCACCGAACGGGTGAGTGCGTGATTGACGGCGAAACCGCCCCACACATCGCCGAGCGGGAATGGGGAAACGCGGCCGCGCGACGGTTTGAAACCGAACAGGCCGCAACAGGCGGCGGGAATGCGGATGGAGCCGCCGCCATCGTTGCCGTGGCTGGCGGGAACAACGCCCGATGCAATCGCTGCCGCTGTGCCGCCGGAGGATCCGCCGGACGTGCGCGAGAGATTCCATGGATTGCGGGTGGGGCCGAAGGCAACGGGTTCGGTGACCGCGGCCATGCCGAATTCTGGCGTGTTGGTTTTGCCGAAGAGATTCAAACCGGCTTTGCGATAGGCGGCGACCAATGCGCTGTCGACGGGCGCGGGTGCAGCGTTGCGAAAGAGCGTGCTGCCGGCGCAGGTGCGCACGCCCTTCATCATCATGCCGATGTCTTTGATGAGGAACGGGACACCGGCCAGAGGGCCGTTCGGCAGGCCCTGCTCTGCCGCACGGCGTGCATCGTCGCGCAGGTCGGTGATGACGGCATTCAATGTGCCGTTGATTTGATCGAGGCGGGCGAGCGCTGTTTCGAGCAGATCGGCCGGTGTTACCTCGCGTTTGGCGACGAGGTTTGCCAAGCCGATGGCATCGTGGGCGCGGTATTCCTCGAATTTCACATCACGAGGCTTTTTTGCGCCAGGGTTCGTCGCCCTTGGCATATGTTTCCGCCACGCCTTTGTGCACGCCGCCGGGATCGACCGGCAGGCCGTGAACTTCCATCGCGTGGCTGTGTGCGAGGTGATGCATGGCGAAGGCGGCCATATTGGCGGCGGGACGGCCTTGCGCATCTTGCACGTTGTTGACGGCTTGCTTGGCGAGCTTGAGCGCGAAGGATGGGCGCAGCGCGATCTGCTTGGCGAGCGCGAGCGTTTCGTCGGCGAGTTGTGCGCGCGGCACGACGCGATTGACCATGCCGAGGGTGCGCGCTTCTTCGGCGCTGATTTGCGCGCCTGCGAACAGCATTTCCTTTGCCTTGCGCGGGCCGAGCTCCCACGGATGGGCGAAGACTTCCACACCGGGGATGCCGAGCATCACGGTAACGTCTTCGAAGGTTGCATCGTCGGACGCGATGATGAGATCGCTTGGCCAGGCGAGCAGCAAACCGCCCGCAACGCACCTGCCCTGTACGGCGGCGATGGTGGGCTTGGGAATGTTGCGCCAGCGTTCGCAGAAGCCGATGTAGAGTTCTTCTTCGCGCGCCATGCGGCCTTCGGCGCCGCTGCGGCGATAGCCGGTGGCATTGGTGACCGGCGCGTAGCGATCTTGCGTTTCGAGATGGTTGCGTTCGCGCAAATCGTGGCCGGATGAAAAGTGCGGACCGTTGGCGGCGGTGATGATCACCTTCACGCCTTCGTCTTGCGTGGCCTTGTCGTAGGCTTCGTTCAGTTCGTAGAGAAGCTGGGTGTCCTGCGCGTTGCGCGTGTCGGCACGGTTGAGCGTGATGCGGGCGATGTGCTCCGCCGGTTCATCGTACAGAATATAATCCCAAGCCATCTCGGTCTCCTTAGCGATCTTTCCTGACACCCAGCGTGGGCCAATTCCGCTACGGACGTCTAGGCAAGAAAGGTGCGGAATTCCGTGTGATCCGGGGGGCCGGAAGCGATGTGAAGTTGGGGGCGAGCCGCGTCGAGTTCGAAAATGCAGCAGGCGAGCGTGAAGCCGATGGGGATGTCGTCGCCGCTTAAGCCGCCGCCGCGCGAGACGGGATAATCGGGATCGTCTTTGGACGAGAGGATGGTTTTGATCTGGTCCATCGATAGCGTGCCGCGCAGGCCGCTCAATCGTTCCTGCAACGTGGCGAGACGCAGGTAGCTGCTGCGCGATGGACGCGCGCGGGAGGTTTGCGCCCATGATTGCAGGCGATCCGGCGTGAGGTTGGTGCTGCGCAACGGATGGTTGGTGTGAAAGATGGGTTTGGATGGATCGTTCGAGGTGTGCGGCACGATGGATCCGGCGGAGGATTCCAGCATGGCCACTTCAGTGGGATCGCCCATCACCCAGTTCAGGCCCGATGCGTGGGGGAGTTCGGAGAACAGGCGGCGGGCTTGTGCGACGGTTCTGCATTCGAGCGCGAGGCGATAGAGCGCGAAGATGGGCACGCCGGCGGGATCGGTGCGGAGCTGGACCAGCGTGTTGTCGCAGATCGCGAAGCCGAAGCTGTTCATGCCGTTGAGGCTAATCATGCCGGGAACGGACAGAACGAGGATGCGGCCGTCGGATTGATCGCAATTGTAGCGGATCAGAATCTGGTAGCCGTCGAGATAGGAATCCAGATCGAGGTTCTGCGCGACCAAGGTTGGCTGCGTGGCGCATTTGCCGAGCGCGATGGTGCTGCAGGCTTCTGCGCCTTGTTTGGGGTCGTACCAGAATTCTTCGTTGACGTGCTGGAAGGCGAGCAACTGGTCAGGGCTGACGTTGGCGGCGCTGGCGATGGCCATGACTTCGGCGAGCACGTTGGGCGCGTAATGTTCCAGGCTTTGACGGAAGCGGGTTTGGGCGAAAAAACGTTGGGCGTAGATTTCCGGCGTCAGGCCGTGGGTGCGCTGAATGCCTTCGCCCCAGCGTTGCAGCAATTCGGCGATGCGCGGGCGCAAGGTTTCGCCGTGCTGATGGCCGCGCACTTCAGGCGTGCCTTTGAATTCGAAAGTCTGAAGTTTGTTCGTGTCCATTCCATCACCGCCTTAAAACGCAAATGGCCCGCCCTGCCATGCAGGACGGGCCATTGCGCCCGGCACGCCCTTACGTATGGCCGCGAAGTTCGACACCGAAAGTACGGCCGATGTTGATACCGCGCGAGATATAGAGCCCGCCGATGACATCCACGCCGCCGCTCAGGACCGTTTTGTCGCCGAGGTTGCGGCCCCAGAGATAGAAGCCCCAATGGCCTTTTTCGTCTTCCACGCCGATGCGGCCGTTGATGATCATATAGGCCTGCACTTCGGTATCGGGATTGTTGGACGGCTCGGTAAAGGCCGGATCGCGATAATCCCAATCGGTTGACAGCACATAGTTGGTGCCCGGAAGGAGCGAGAACGGCGCGGTATAGGTGCCGCCCCAGCTTGCGGAGAATTTCGACGAACCGGCGAGCTGGTTACCCGTGTAAGGGATCCCGACCCCGCCGCCATCCAAGAACAGGCTGTAATAGGCATCGAGATAACCGCCGTTGGCGAACAGTTTCAGGCCATCGATCGGCGCCCAATTCAATTCGAGTTCGACGCCTTTGAGAATGGCGCTGGCGGCATTGCTGACACGGAAGGAGACGCCAGTATTGACCTGTTCCTGCTTGTTGGCGAAATCGTAATAGAACGCGGAGACGTTCGCGCTCACCGTGTCGTCGAACAGAATCGATTTAAAGCCGATTTCATAATCGTTGAGCGTTTCCGGTTTGAAGGAAAGTCCTTTCGACAGGTCGAAGGGCGGCGAGATCACGTCGGCCTGGAAGCCACCCGCTTTGAAACCGTGCGAGAAGCGGAAATAAGCAACCTGATTTGGAGCGATGGTATAGGAAATGTTGGCGTCGCCCGTTATCGCGCTTTCGTCATAGGTGTCCGTTAACGGAGGTATCGGCAGCGCGAAGGCATAGATGACGTGCGCCGGTGCGATGATGGGACTGAGCTGTGTCGGCAATTGCGAATATTCCAGATCCTTGTGCTCGTGCGTGTAACGCACGCCACCGCTGACGTTCAGATTGTCGGTGATATTGAACTTGGCGCTTGCGAAACCCGCCTGGCTCGCGTTGACGATGTTGGAATGGGTGGAGGACGCTTCCGCGAATCCGGTCGGCAGAACCGTGGGGAACGGCGCACCGAACAGGAAAGTTGGGAAGCCGTCGCCGACGGCGATGTGATATTGCCCGTCGTCGGTTTCGTGATCGATATAGGCACCGACGATCCAGGAGAACCTGTCCTGGCCGGGCGAGGTGATGCGCAGTTCCTGGCTGAAGCGATCCATGCCTTCCCGCAGGCCGGTGTCGAAACCGTTCAACGGTCCGCCGTCCTGATCGAAGTCGTAATCGCTGTTGTAATGCCGCCAGGCGGTGATCGAGGTGAAGGCGTAGTCGCCGAGAAGATATTCGGCCTTGCCCGACGTGCCCCAGATGTTGCGCTTGGCGATCGGCATGACGTTCACATCGACGATGCGGTCGGTGCCGTTTTGCGGAGGCACGGTGTTGAACGGCGGGAATGGGGCGACGTTTCCGCCCAAGGTGGCGATGGTTTCGCGCTGGCCGTTGGTATCGGCTTCGCCACTGAGATCGGCGCGCCATTCGAAGGTGAAATTGCTGCTGAGATGCGACACCGCCATGATGCGGCCGCCCCATTGGTTGAGACTGCCGAGTTTCTTGTCGAGCACCGGATCGTAGAGATAGCCATCGCGGCGCTGCTCGAAGCCGGTGACGCGGACCTGCAGCGTGTCGTCGATGATCGGGCCGCTGACAGTGCCGCGAAGCTGGTAGAAGCCGTAATTGCCGGCGCGGATATCGCCCAGCGCCTCATAATCGTTGGTGGGGCGCTCGGTGACGACGTTGATGACGCCGGCCACCGTGTTCTTGCCATAGAGCGTACCTTGCGGCCCGCGCAGCACTTCCACGCTTGAGATGTCGGAGAGAACGGAATCGAACGCGCGGTCGCGGCCCTGGAACACTTCGTCGACGTTGACGCCCACATCCGGCGGGAAACCCGCACCGGAACCCGCGCCCGCCGAGTTCGAGGTGATGCCGCGAATGGTGATCGCTCCGAACAAGGTGCCGCCCGCATTGATGTTGGGCATCTTCTGGCCGAGTTCGCTCAAGTCGCCGATGTTCTTGTTCTTCAAATCCTCGGCGGTGTTGACCGTGATGGAGATCGGCACGTCGACCGCGTTTTCGACGCGTTTCTGCGCCGTCACATAGACGGTTTCGATTCCGCCCTGCATCTGGGATTCCGGCGGTGCCGGAGGCGTGGCTTGCGCCCAAACGGGCCCGGCAGAGAGTGCTGTGCCAAGCAAAAGCACACCCATGCCGACACTCGAGTCAATTTTCCGGTGAAATGGCGACGTCATCCTTCGGACCCCCTTGTTAAGGATCGAGCCCCCGCGATCCCGTTTCACCCGCTAGAGTTCTGGGCAGCTTATCGACACGTCGATTTCGCCAAATCCGCCAGCCCGCAGGGCCCCGCCGATGGTGGAATGGGGGATGGCGCGTGTCTGGTTATTAAGTGTGACGTATTGGCAACGCAGCATCGGGCCGGACCGGCGCCCTGTCAGGCAAAACCGCACACGACATTCGGTCTGCTATCCGCCAGCCGGACGGGTGCGGTACAGGCGTTGAAGAGTTGGGTACAGCCAAGGATCGGCATCATGGGTAGAGCCTGGGGCTCCGAAGTCCAAAGCCGCGAAGAGAAATTCGAGCTGAAACGCCAGGCGGTGCTGCGCACGGCAGCCGCCCTGTTCCGCAGCAAGGGCGTGGAGAACACGGCACTCAGCGATGTGGCCGATGCGCTGAACATCTCCAAACCCACTATCTACTATTATTTCCGCAGCAAGGATGACGTGCTGCTGGCGCTGATCGAGGAAGCGGTGGCGCAGTTCGCCGATGCTGAGGCCCACGCAGAAGATTATCCGCTGGCGCCGGGCGTTTCAAACGTGGCGCGGATGGAGCGGTTTCTGCGCCGTTCGATGCGCATTCTGTTCGACGAGATCGGGACCAGCTTTCCAACCTGGCTGCCGCATCTGCTGGATGGGGACAAGCGGGCGCAACTGGTTGCGATCGGCAAGCCGGTGGACGAAACCGCGGAGAAGATTTTGCGCGACGGTATTGCGGACGGATCGTTCGCGCCGTCCAACGTGACGGCTACCTATCGCTTTGTGATCGGGGCGCTGCGGTACATCCCGGTTTGGCAGAACGAGCATGGGTTCACCCCGGCGGAGATCACCGAGGAATTCGTTGCCTTCGTTATGCGCAGCGTTCGGCCTTAACCGAAGGGACTCTCGGTCGACGGGCGGGTAAGCGCGAGTTTGGCCATCGACGGGCCTTCTTCGCGATAGCCTTGCCATTTGTCGCGCCAGGCGAGTTTGGCGAAGCGTTCGCCATGGGCCTGCATCATTTCCGGCGTGATGTCGCCGAAATCTTCGGCCGGCATGACGAAGCTGCGGCAATAGATGGTGGCGTAGGAAACGCGCGTAGCGTCGTTATCCTTGCCGAGCGCGCCGTGCCAGGTGTTGCCGTGGAAGACGCAGATCGAGCCGGGTTTGGCGATGATCGGATGCACGATCTGGTCGTCGCCGATGCCGCCGATGCATTTGGGCTGATCGGCCAAGGTGGGATGGCGGCAGAGCTTGTGGCTGCCTGGCACCATGAACAGCGGGCCGTTTTCCATGGTGTATTCGCTGAGTACCCAAGTGACGTTGCAGAACACCCCCCAGGGCGGCAGCGGCGGCGGCACCGAAACGGAATCGCAATGCATGAACACCGGATTGATCTTGCCGGATTTCAGGATGCTGCTGCTTTGATAGATGCGAAGGCTCGCGCCCAGAATATAAGACGCGAGCGCATAGGCGACGGGGGAGACGGTCGCTTCGCGGAAGATGGGATCGCGTTTGACGGTGTGGAACAGATGTTCGCCATCGACGGAGCGTTGCGCTTTGTCGATCACGTTCATTTCGGCGGCGTTGTGGCCGCCTTTGGTGTAATGCCAGACGGCGTCATGCAGCTTTTGCGCGAAACCGGCGGGGGCCGCGATTTCCGGGGGCACGACGGTGAAGCCGAACGTATCCAGCTCGGCGATATAGGGCTCCAGACCAAGCTCGCGGATCTGCTTGTAGTTTTCGTTGATCCCGGCAGTCGTCTTCCAGTCCTGTAATTCCATTTTCCGTGCTCCCATACCGGCCAAGACAAAGACACCAAATAGGCTTGCGAGCCGCTACCCCGCTTCGAGCAGCGCGCGAAGTTGGGCTTTGGCGACCTTTTCCAGGGTGCTGCGGGGGAAGGACGGGACCAGCCGCACCTCCCGGGGCACTTTGAAATCGGCCAGTTTTTGCTTGCAGGCGGCAAGGATGGCGGCATCGAGGCCTGCGTGGTTCGGATCGGCCGGGATCACGAAGGCGACGGGCACTTCGTCCAGCATGGGGTGTTTGCGGGCAACGACCGCGGCTTCGCTCACGCCCGCCACTTCCAGGATGACGCGTTCGATTTCCGACGCGGCGACGTTCTCGCCGCCGACCTTCAGCATGTCCTTGGCGCGGTCGACGAAGAAGATGGCGCCGTCTTGCGCGAGGCGGACGCGATCGCCGGTGATCATGAAGCCGTCGTCGTCGAAGACTTCCGCCGTGGCTTTGGGATTGTCGAAATATTCGGCGAACAGCGAAAGGCCGCGGACGCCGCGGATGCGGAGGTCGCCGGTTTCGCCCGGTTTGGCGGCGGTGCCTTCGTCGGTGACGATCTTGAGTTCGTATTCGGGTGCGGTGCGGCCGATAGAGAGCGCGACGTTTGGCTGATGCACCGAACCGACGATGCCGTGACTGATGGTTTCGGTCATGCCCCACCAGCCGATGGTCTTGACGCGGAAGTGGGGATCGGTCGGCGGATCGCAAACAGCATAGCCCCACAAACGGTAGCTGTGTTGCGGCACCGGTTGATCGAGCAAAGCTTTGATGCAGAACGGCGCCATGGAGGCCCATGTGCAGCCGTGGCGTAGCGAGACATCCCAAAATCGCGATGACGAAAATTTGGGTTGCAACACGCAACTTGCGCCGACCCAGGCCGACGACAGAAGCGAATAGGCTTGCGCATTGGTGTGAAAGAGCGGCATCGCGGCCCAATGCACATCGGTTGCGCGCAAATCTTGATGCGAGGCGTTTATGCGTGCACCCCACAACGCGTTGGCGTGCGTCCAGAGCACGGCCTTGGGACGCGCCGTTGTGCCGGAGGTGTATTGGATGCCGAACGGTGCTGCGGGATCATGTGCGCGTGGCGGCAGGTTTGACGGATTTCCTTCGATGGCTTCGAAGGGGATGGCCCATTCCGGTAATTTCTCGGATGGAGTTTCGCCGCTGTCGGTTGCCGTGATGGCGATCCATTTGGCGGCTGGGCAAGCTTCGCGGACGATGCTTGCGTATTTCGGTTGCGTGATTACGGCGACCGAGCGGCTGTGCGCGGCGAAATAGGCGACCTCGTCGGCGCTGGAACGTGTGTTCGTCATCACCGCGACGGCACCGGCCCATGCGGTTCCAAGCCAGGCGATGACGCCTTCCCAGGAATTGTCGGCGTGGATCATCACGTGATCGCCGGGGCGGATGCCGCGTGCGTGAAGACCGGCGGCAAACGCGGCCAACGCATCGCGGAACTGGCGATAGGTCCAGATGCGGTCTTCGCCGTTGAAGGGGCACCAGATCAGATAGGGATGATCGGCCCGCACATTCGCCTGATGATCGAACAGCGTGCGGATATCCTGGCCGCTGAAGGGATGCGCGCTGAGCTCGGAGATATGCGGGGCGGCCATGGACGAACCCTATCTCAAAGGGTGCGGACCGCCAGATCGTTGTGCATGCCGACGAATATCGGCGGGACTTTGGAGCGGTCTTTGCTGGTGGAGATCATCTTGCCTTCGGCCGCGCCTTTGGCGGAATAGGCTTCGATTTCCTTCATATCGTCGGGGGCATAAACTTTTCGCGCCAGCGGCAGGACGAATTCGTAATCGACCTCAGTGCGCACATCGGCTTCGGGGATGGCGGTTTCTTCGAAATGGACTTTGCCGTCCTTGATTGTGCAGTGCCAGGCGATAACGCCGTTGCCATGCTTGTCGAGGTGCTTGGGCACGCCGGTGAAGATTTCGCAGATCGAAAGCTCAAGGCCGGGGCCCGCTTTCGCAGTGTAAACGTTCAGCAAGTCCTTGAGGGCGGCGATCCATTGGGGGCTGGCGAATTCGAACTTTTCCATGGGTTCATTCCGATCTGATTGGCCATTGGGGAACGACACTTAAGGGGCGAAAATCCGCGTCTTCCAACGCGTGCGTGCGCCGGTGCAGGATGGGGCGCAGAAACGGCCCGGAGACCAGCATGACACCCGACGACCGCGCGCGGATAGAGGCGGCGTGCATCCGCCTGCAACAACGTTATGGAACGCTGGCCGACCGGCAGGACCCGAAATTCCGCGAGCTTTTCACCGAAGACGCGGTGATCAAGCTGCCGGAATATCCGCCGTTTGCGGGGTTGGACAAGATCATGGCCGGACAGGCGGAATGGCGCGCAAGCGGCGTGGTGATGCGGCATGTCTGCACGAATTTCACCATCGAGGTGGTGGATGCGCAGCGCGCGACGGGCATTTGTTATCTGATGGTGTTCCGGCACGATCCGCCATCTGCGCCGCTGGCGGAGCTGCCCCCTTCCCTGCCCGTTTCGATTGGCGAATTTCATGACGAGTTCGTCCATCAGAACGGCGAATGGCGGTTCAAGAGCCGGACGTTGAAACGCATCTTCCGCGGCATGGCTGCGCCTTAGACGGCTGCCTGTTTGCGCGCGGCCATGCGCGCGATTTCGCCGGCTTCGGTGCGGTCGAATCTCGGGCCGTTGTTGTCCCATCCCTGCCATTCGTATTTGCCGACGAGTTGCGCGAATTCGGGACCGTATTCTTCGGCCATGGAATCCGGGATGTCGCTGTAGTTCTCGCCGAGCATCACATAAGGGCGGCTGAAGACATAAGAGATGTGGATGCGGTCTTCGTTGCTGGTTTTGGGATAGGCGCCGTGCCAGGTGTTGCCGTTGAAGGCGACAATCGATCCGGCTTTGGCCATCACGGGAATGCAGATGTCGTCGTTGACGCCGCCCAGGCATTTGGGCTGTTCGATCGGCGTGGGCGGGCGGCACCAGCGGTTGCTGCCGGGCACGATGGCGAGCGTGCCGTTGGGCACGTTGTAATCGGTCAGCACGTAGCTGATGTTGATCAGGTGGCCGTAAGGCGGCATCGGCGCGGTGACGTTGGTGGCATCGCAATGCAGTTTGGTCGGTTTGGCAGCGCCATGTTTGATGAAGGCCACCGTGCCGCCGAGAAGTCCCCTCATGCCGGTGGAGAAACGTGCGAGCGTCATCACCACGGGATTCATCATGGCTTCGACGAAGACCGGATCCTTCAGCAGCAGATGGAACATATGACGGCCGTCGACGGCGCCCTTGTCGTAAGTGTTCAGCGGCACAAGGTCGGGAGATTCCGCAGCGATCAACCGCTGGGTTGCCTTGGTCATGCGGCTCACGAGATCGATGCCGACTTTTTCCGGTTCGATGATGGTAAAGCCGTAGACTTCAAGTTCCAGCAGGTTGGATTCCAATCCCAGCGTGCGGGCCTGGCGGTAGATGTCATTCACTTCCGCGGATGCAACCCAATCACCGATTTCCATGGGCATATCTCCCGTGACGAGCGTTCGACGCTATAGACACCTCTCAAGCCGCATTCCGCCGTTCGCGCGCTTCGATGCGGCGGCGGATGATGGCGTGGCGATGCGAATTGATGGGGAAAAACATCAGCAGTGCGGCGCCCGCCAACATGAACGGAACGGCGCCGAAGCAGAAGGTATATTTCAACGCTTGCAGCGCTTCGGGCGTGTTGTGGCCGCCGGGATTGAAGCCCAGCCATTTGAGCGCGGGCATGGTAAGGGCAATCGCGAACGCGGGCGCCACTTTTTGCGCGAACGACCACACGCCCCAGTAAAGCCCGCCGCGCGGCAGACGGTGTTTGAGCGTGTCGTAATCGATCACGTCGCCGATGATACTGAGCGGCAAGGTGACGTAGCCGGAACTGGCCACGCCCAGCACGCACATCAGGGCGACGAAGAGCACCCTTTCGCCGGGCTCTATCCATGGCATCACGACGGCGAAGATCACCATGGCGATGGATAGCGAGACGGAAATGGCGACGTGTTTGCCATAGCGCCTGCTCACCCATAGCCAGAGCGGCACAGCGGCAACCGTTGTCAGCGCGGAAGACAGAAGTGCCACGCCGACGACGGTGGGCATTTTCAGATAGTCGCTGATGAAGAAGATCAATGTGGCGCCGGCGATGCTGCCGCCGATGTTGAACATCACATAAGCACCGCACAGCACGCGGAACGGGCCGTTGCGCAACAGGTCGGCAATCGCGGGAAGCCAGCGGATTTCGCGGTGTTCGCGCGCGGGCGGTTCGGGCACGGTGCTGATGGCGATGAAGACGGTGAGCGGGGTGAGGATGATGATTGCCCAACCCATCAGGCTCATGGTGAAACGATCCACGCCGTGGCCGAAATAGCCGGTGATCGCGGGGATGCAGGCGGCAAGCAGGCTGCCGATCACGCCGGCGGCTTCGCGGAAACCGGCCATGCGCGAACGGCCGTGATAGGTTTCGATGATTTCGGTGCCCCACGCCGAATAGGGCAAGCCGACGGTCGAGCCGCCCGCATAGATGACGAAGGATGCGAGCAGCAGATACCAGCCGCTTGGCGCGATAGGCGGCATGAAGAGAATGTATGCGCCGGTCATAAGCAGCGGCGTGCCCATCAACATCCACAGCTTGCGGCGGCCGATGGAGGAACGCGTGCCATCGGACCATTTGCCGATCATCGGATCTAGCACGACATCGAGACCGCGCGAGACGAGAAGAAAACCGCCGATGGCGGTGAGGCTGACATGCAGGGTGCTGGCGTAATAAGCCGGCATCATCATCGCGACGGGAAGAAAGAGAAACGCAATCGGTATGGAGGGCAACGCGTAGAGCGTCATGCGCCAGTTGGAAACGTGGCCGATTTTCTCGCCCGGCTTGTTTGCGGCCGCGGCAGCAGGTTTTGCGATGTTCGCTTTGTCGCCTGTGTCTGTCGCTGCCATCGGGTGTGCTCCTTGGCGCTATGAAAGCGGTGGGCGTTTGTCGGCCCAGGGTGCGGCTTGTTCGATCTGGCTGGCGAGACGGAAGAGAAGGTCTTCGCGGCCTGGGGCGGCGGCGAATTGCATGCCGATGGGCATTGCATCGTCGGTCCAGGCGAGCGGCATGGACATGGCGGGCGAACCGTTCACGTTGAACGGCTGGGTATTGGACGAGAAGGTGTAGATGCGTTCGCCATAAGGCGCGAGGTCTTCGGCATTGGTGTCCATCCAGCCGAGCGGATAGGGCGGTTTCGAATTGGTGGACGTGAGCAGGATGTCGTATTTGCCGAACATCGCGGTGAGCGAGCGGCCATAGGCGTGGATCGTCTGCATCGCGTTCGCGTAAGTGACGCCGGTTTGTTTGCGGGCTTCCTGATAGACGGCCCAAGTGAGCTTTTCGACTTCGTCTTCGCGAATGGCTGCGCCGCGACGGTCGGCTTCGCGGTCGAGTGCGGCTGCGATGTTCGACGATACGAGCACGTTCACCGCCATCGCCATCATCTGGCAATTGCCGGGGAAAACGACTTCTTCGACCGTGTGACCGAGGCTTTCGCACAACCGTGCCGTTTCGCGCACGCCGCGCAGATTGGGCGTATCGAGCGTACCCCAAGTCAGCGAAGCCGTGGTGAAGCCGATGCGCAGACGGCCAGGATCGCGGCCCACCTCTTCGAGATAGGGACGTTCCGGCGGCGTTGCCCAATAGGGATCGCCGGGAACGGGCTGGCACACCGCATCGAGCAAGGCCGCGCTATCGCGCACCGAACGGGTGACGGCGTGTTGCACGCTGAGGCTGCCCCACCCCTCGCCGCCCGGCGCCATCGACACGCGGCCGCGCGTCGGCTTCAGACCGAACACACCACAGCACGATGCAGGTGTGCGGATCGAGCCGCCGCCATCGCTTGCGTGCGCGGCGGGCACGATGCCCGCGATGACCGCTGCTGCGGCGCCGCCGGATGAGCCGCCGGTGGAACGGCTTGTGTTCCATGGATTGCGCGACGGGCCGAACAGAACGGGTTCGGTGGTTGCGGCCAGACCGAATTCCGGTGTGTTCGTCTTGCCGAAGATAACGAGGCCCGCTTTGCGATAAGCGGTAACGATGGCGCTGTCGGCTTCGGTGCGCGCGTTGACGAACAGACGCGAGCCGGTGGTGGTGACCACGCCTTTCATCTGCGCGCCGATGTCTTTCAGCAGATACGGCACGCCGGACAACGGGCCGGTTGGAAGCGGCTGGGAGAGCGTTTTGTCGGCTTCGTCATCAAGCGAATTGATGATGGCGTTGATGGCGGGGTTGACCGCCGCCGCGCGGACGCGCGCTGCATCGAGAAGTTCGCGCGGGGTTACTTCGCGCTTGGCCACCAGTTGGGCCAGGCCCACGGCATCGTGTTTGCGGTATTCGTCGAAGGTCATTTTGTCCTCACTTCAAGGCGGCAATGACGGCGCGGAGTTCTTTGACGAGCTGGTCAGCGTTGTCTTTCGAGAACACCAGCGGCGGTCTGATTTTCAGCACGTTGGCGCGCGGGCCCGAGGCGCTGATGAGAACGCGGCGCTCCCTCAGGCCATTGACGATTTTCGCGGCGAGTTCGGCGGTTGTGATTTCGACGCCGACAAAGAAGCCCGCGCCGCGCACGTCGGTGATGATGGGTGCGGAGAGCGCACGGATCTGCTGGCGCAGATAGGTGCCGACATCGCGGGCGTTATCCTGCAGATGATTCTTTTCGATGACATCGAGAACCGCCATGCCTGCCGCGCAGGCGACGGGATTGCCGCCGAAGGTGTTGAAGTAGCGCGAGGTGCGGCCGAAATTTTCCACCACCTCCGGCTTCATCACCAACCCTGCAATCGGATAGCCATTGCCCATCGGTTTGCCGAGCGTGACGATATCGGGCGCCAAGCCGTGACGAACGAAGCCCCACATCGCATCGCCGGTGCGCCCGAAACCGGGTTGCACTTCGTCGGCGATGAACAACAGGCCTGCTTCGCGCGCGGCGTTCACCGCTTCCTGCAGGAAACCCGGCGGATCGGCGAAGACGCCGTCGCTGGAGAAGATGGTGTCCACGATGAACGCTGCTGGTTTGATGCCGTGGCGGCATAGATCTGCGATGGCGGCGCGTACGCCATCGGCGAAATATGTTGCCAGCTTGTCGGCGGGGACGCGCGTTGTATCGGGCGCGGGGACGGTGCGGACGTGTTCGCCGAGGCCGACGGCGGGGCCTAAGGACGGCGAAAGACCAGCAACCAGATCGGTGCCGCCGTGATAGGCCATTTCGGTGATGATGAAGCCGGTGCCGCCGGTGAATTTCTTGGCGATGCGAAGGGCCAGATCGTTGGCTTCGCTTCCGGTGCAGGTGAACATCACATGCGAAAGCGACGCGGGGAATTTGGCGAGCAGTCTTTCGGAGTAGTTGACGATGTTCTCGTCCAGATAACGGGTGTGTGTGTTGAGGATCGCCGATTGTTTGGCGATGGCTTCCACCACTTCGGGGCGGCAATGGCCGACAGAGGCGACGTTGTTGTAAGCGTCGAGATAGGCGTTGCCATCCGGATCGTAGAGCCACACGCCCTCGCCGCGCACGAAATGCACCGGGGTTTCGTAGAATAGGCGATATGCCGGGCCGAGCGCCGCTTCGCGGCGGGCGATGAGTTTTTTGTCGTCTTCGGAGACGGCGCTGGATTTGCCGCTATAGGCGTTGATCATTGCCATGTCAGCGCTCCAATCCGCACAAGCGGCGGAAGCGGCCTTGCGCATCGGCGCGTGGGATGTCTGCCAGACGCGCCAGGCCTTGTACCGCGGCGGGATGATTTTTGAGGATGTAGGTTTTGTTTTCGGGGAAGCGGCGGGCGCGCCATTCGGTGATCAACACCGTCATGGCGAGGCGAGTGGCGATGAGATCGTAGAGCAGATCGCATTCTTGCGCCTGAAGCGGCAGCACCTCGTTATACGCACCCGCGATTTCGCAGACCGATTGCAGCGCATCGGCTTCGCCGCCCACCTGATAGGACGAGGCGATGGCCAGATCGTTGATGAGCGGTGCGTGGATCATGTCGCCGAAATCGATCACGCCGAGGATCTTGCGCGGCAGTGTTTCGCTGACGAAGACGTTATACGGATTGAGATCGTTGTGGATGATCTGTTTGCGCAAGGAGGGGAGCGCCGGTTCGACGAAACGGTCATACGCATTCAATGCGGCTTCGGCGCGTTGGCGGTTTTCGGGTTTTTCCACTTCGGGCAACAGATGCCGCAGGCGCGATGCCTGCGTGATATCCCACGACAGTTCATAAGTGGCGGCGGGATGCGAGAAACCTTTCAGCGCCAGATCGAAACGGGCGAGCACGCGGCCGATGCCGGAGCGCACGTCTTTATCCGACGCGACCGTTGCGGCCATCACGCCGGGCAGGAAACTGATCAGGCGCACGACGCGCGCATTGCCATCGTCATCGGTGAGAACCGCTTCGGTGGCACCTTCCACCGTCGGCAGGATGTGCGGCACCGACAAAGTAGGATCGGATTTGATGACGTGAAGAAGCGCCTGGGTGTGAAAATCGGTGACGCTGCGATCTTCCGCCGGGTTGGTGATCTTCAGGACGAAGCGTTCGTGCTCGCCGGTGATGAGGAAGTTCTGGTCGCGCTCGCCTTTCAGCGCGGTGGCCGCGCCATGAACGCCGAACAGATGTGCGGCCAGATACGAGGCCTGCTCGCCGGAAATAACAGATGCGGTGGACATCAGAGACGAACTGATCGTTTGACTGGATGACATGCGGAAAATCCGGGCCGTGGGAGAAGGACCGTGCCCGAACCCTCTCGATTTTTGATCAAAAAGAAATGACACATGAGCAGGCAAAGTCCGTATTCCTTGGGAAGTCAGGGGCGCAGCACGCTTTTGAGGTGGTCTGCGGATTCCACGATGTCGGCGGCGATGCTGTGGCGCGCCTTTTTGGCGTCGCGTTCGCGCAGGGCGCGGAAAATATCGTGATGGTTCGGCATCGAGGCGACCATGACATCGCGATCCGGCATCATCAGCCGCACGTAAGGCCCGATGCGCAGCCACAGCGTTTCGACCAGCGCGAGCAATTGTTCCATGTGGCTGGCCTTGTAGACCGCGGTGTGAAAGGCCCAGTTCTCGCGGATGTAACCTTCCACATCTCCTGCGACCGCTGCGGCCTGCATGAGATGGACGCGTTTTTCGATGGCGATCAGTTCTTCGGCGGTCACGCGGTCTGCCGCGCGTGACGCCGCCAAACCTTCCAGTTCGACGCGGATATCGCGCAATTCTTCGAGTTCGCTGATGCGCAATTCCGGGATCATCAAGGTGCGGCGGTTGGCGGGGCTGCCGATCGCGCCTTCGGCCTCCAGCCGCTGCAACGCGCCGCGCACCGGCATGTGGCTGACGCCCAGCGCATCGGCAACCGAACGCAAGGTGAGCGACTGGCCGGGACGGAATCGGCCCGCCATCAAAGCCTGACGCAATTGGACATAGACCTGATCGGACAACGTTTCGCGTTCGACAGGGGCGAGCATGGGGAGCACGCTTGAACCGGCTTCCTCCAAATTCAGCTCCGGCAATCGGCGCTTGAGCACTTCCGTCATCACGTCTCCTCCGGATCGCCGTCGCGACCTCTTGCCTGTCTCTTCTGTTTGTGATCAAAAGTCAACTCGCTTTGATCAAAGATCATTAAATCGTCGCAGCCGTCCTGGCGGACTGCGGGTCAGAAGGGGAAAAACTATGACCATCGGCACATTTCAGCGGATTCCATCGGCCCGACACTATCTGCTTGGGGCATTGCTGGCATCAACGGCAGCGGCAAACCTATCCACCGCCGCGCATGCCCAGGACGCCAGCGGCGGCATCGAAACCGTGGTCGTGACGGCCGAACGGCGCGAGGAACGGCTGCAGGATATTCCGATAGCCGCCGCGGCCTTCGACCAGAGCCAGCTGCGCGAAATGGGCGCCGACCGCCTGGAAGACATCGTGCGCAGCGTGCCGAACGTGACGTTGTATGACGACCGCGGCGCGGGCCAGCCCACCTGGGTTATTCGCGGTGTCGGGCTTGCCGATTTCAATGCGAACAACACGCCGACGGCGGCGGTTTTCTATGACGAGTTCTATCTGCCTTCGAATGAGATGGCCGGTGTGGGCCTGTACGACATTCAGCGTGTCGAAGTTCTGAAAGGGCCGCAGGGCGGACTTTACGGACGCAACACGTCTGGCGGCGCGGTGCGCGTGCTTTCGAACAAACCCGACTTCGATGGGCTTTCCGGTTTTGTCGATGGGTTCTACGGAAGCTGGAATCGCGGGCAGGTGCAGGGCGCGGTCAACGTTCCGGTCGCAGACAATGTGGCGATCCGCGTGGCCGGCATGGTCGATCGCGGCGGCGGCTGGCAGGACAGTCTGGCGACGCCGCAGAACGATCATTGGGGTGATCACGATTTCACGGCGCTTCGCGGACAGGTGCGCTGGAAGCCGACGGACTCTTCCGACATCCTGTTCAAGGCCGAATGGGGCCATGACGGCTCGGAGACGCAGCTTGGCCGCGCGGTGGGAACGGAAAATCTTGCGGCACCATCCGGCGGCTATCCTCTCACAGATCCTCCCCCACATGGTCCGGATACACACTTCTGTACCGCCGTGCTTGCCGGTTATCTAGATGATAACACTTGCGGCACGTGGGCCGACCGCAACAACATTCACAACGGCAACCCGCCCTCGCCTTCCGCGCGCGATCAATCCGATAATGCGAGCGTGGTGCTTTCCAATCCGATCAACAAGCTCGACAACAGCTGGTACGATTTCAACCTGCAGGCATCGAACGATTTCGGCTTTGCGACCTTCACCTCCATCACCGGATGGATGCATTATCTGAACCGCCAGCCGTTCGATTATGACGGATCGCAGCTCGTGCTCGGTCAGGAAAACAGCCGGGTGAAATTCGACGTCTGGTCGCAGGAATTCCGCCTGGTGTCCAACGACGACGGGCCGTTCACCTGGCTGGCGGGCGTTTCCTACAACGCCGATTTTCTTGACGACAACCGCACCTTCTCCTTTGCCGATAACGCACTGGCGGCGCCATCACCTGTGAACATCGTGCAGCGCGGTTATCATCAATCGACGCGGGCATGGGCCGTTTATGGCGGTGCCACCTACAAGCTGACGGACGATATCCGCCTCCAGGGTTCGCTGCGCTATACCGACGAACACAAGGAAATGAACGACGCCTATGCGTTGATCCCGACGATCGGGCTCTATCTTTTCCAGAATGTCAGCGAGACATTGAACCTGCACACCCATTGGGTGGGCAGTGCGAGCATCGATTATCACCCGCTGGAAAACGCCATGGTCTATGCAAAGGCGACGCGCGGTTACAAATCGGGCGGCTTCTTCGGCGGCATCAGTTCCGATCCGGGGCAATTGGCGCCGTATCAGGAAGAATCGATCTGGTCTTATGAAATCGGCGCCAAGACGACGTGGTGGGATCAACTCGTCGCCAACGTGGCCGCGTTCTACTACGATTACAGCGACCGGCAGGGTTATCTGAACCAGCTCAATCCCATCACGCATATGACGGCGGTGTTGCTGGGCAATGTCGGCGATGTGGCGATGAAGGGCGCGGAACTCGAACTCACCTGGGCGCCGCCGCAGGTGCCGGGGCTGACGCTGGGATTCAATCCGGCCTATCTGACCGGCAAGATCGTGGATTCGGATGCCACGTCGTTTACGATCACGGGCCTTCCCTATTCGCTGGAAGGATTGCCGGTCAACGCGCCGATGTGGACCTATACGACGTCCGGCAAATACGAACATTCGATCACCGATGACCTTCTGGGATCGATTTCATTCGATTATGCGTGGCGCAGATCGCCCAATCCGACGCTTGCCTATGCCGCGAACAATCTTGTGACCTATGCGATCTATCACATCCCCAGCTATGGCACGCTCAACGGGCGGCTGGCGATTGCGAGCGACGCGGGCAAATGGGAGCTGGCGCTGGAGGGCAAGAATCTTACCGACGCCGCGTTCTGGACGGTCGCCACGCGCGACAGTGCGGGAAGCTACATGCATCTCTATAATCAGCCGCGCAACTGGCGGCTGGAATTCAGCTATCGTTGGTGATGGGAGCGCTGGCCATGCAGGTTTCGGAATATCTTAAATATGACGCGGTGGGGCTGGCCGAACTTGTGGCGCGCCGCGATGTTTCGCCTGCGGAATTGCTGGACGCCGCATTGGCCCGGATGAACGAGGTCAATCCGGTCATCAACGCGGTGGTGCGCACGCTTGAACCGCAGGCGCGCGCCGCCATCGAGAAAGGCGTGCCGCCGGGGCCGTTTGCCGGCGTGCCTTATCTTTTGAAAGACGTGACCACGCAGTTGGCGGGCGAGATCACGACCAGCGGATCGCGCCTGTTCGCCAATGCACGGGCGCTGGACGACAGTGCGCTGGTTGCCGCTTACAAGCGCGCGGGTTTCGTGATCTTCGGCAAAACCAATACGCCGGAATTCGGTCTTGTCGGGCTGACCGAGCCGGAGCTTTGGGGGCCGACGCTCAATCCGTGGAATCTGGATCGCACCTGCGGCGGGTCATCCGGTGGCGCGGCTTCTGCGGTGGCGGCGGGCATCGTTCCCGCTGCGCAGGCGAGCGATGGCGGCGGTTCCATTCGCATTCCGGCATCGTGTTGTGGGCTGTTTGGGTTCAAGCCGTCGCGCGGGCGCGTTTCAATGGCGCCGCAAGGCGAAGGCTGGGCCGGGCTGACCGTGCTGCATGCTGTCACGCATTCGGTGCGCGACAGCGCGGCTATTCTGGATGCGAGTTGCCAGCCGGTGGCGGGCGATCCCTATCATCTCGCGCCGCCACAGATTGCGTTTCGCGAGGAAGTGAAGCGCGATCCCGGCAAGCTGCGCATCGGGATGCTGGCGTACAATCTCAACGACACGGTGCAGGATCCGCAATGCACCGCCGCGGTGCGCGAGACGGCGAAGCTGTGTGAAACGCTGGGGCACACGGTCGAAGAAGCGAAGTTCCCCGCCGGGCTGAAAGATTTGCTCGACACCGCGATGACGATCATCGGCGCGACGGTTGCGTTCAACCTTCAGCGCGAGGCGGACCGGCGCGGACGGGCGATTTCGGACGACGAAATCGAACCGTTAAGCCGCATCGTTTGGGAACGCGGAAAAGCGGTGACGGGTGTGCAATACGCGCAAGCCATTCAGGCGATGCACAATGCCGGGCGGATCGCGGCGAAGTGGATGGAGCCTTATGACGTTCTGCTGCTCTCCACCATGGGAACGCTCCCGATTCCGACCGGACTGTTGAAGAACGTTGCTGCCGATATCGAACAGCTTTCCGCAAAGCACGCGAATTACGCGCCCAACACACATGTGTTCAACGTGACGGGTCAACCGGCGATGTCGTTGCCGCTGGCGATGAGCAGCGAAGGCTTTCCCATTGGCGTTCAGTTCGCGGGACGTGCAGGCGAAGAGGCCCTGCTCTTCCGGCTGGCGGGCCAAATTGAAACGGCGCGGCCTTGGGCGGCGCGCAAACCCAAAGCCGTGGCTTTTCCGTAGTCCGCTTTGGTTGCTGTTTGGTTCCGGAAGAGGGGCAATCGTCCGTTTTGACCCGGCAAAGCGGGCCAATAGATAGCCCGGCGATTGGCTCCATGATGCCAGTGGACTTGGTGGGTGATGAAGGACTCGAACCTTCGACCCGCTGATTAAGAGTCAGCTGCTCTACCACCTGAGCTAATCACCCAAGTCCTTGGATCTCCTGATTACAAATCAGGTGCTTAGACATCTGAGCTAAGCGGGAGATTCCTCTGGAGGCGGGGCCTATAGCAGAGGGGGTGTGGGGTGTCCAGAAAGGGGCTGTGGATCAAATTATGCCGCTGGCGCGCTGGGGGATTTCGACCTGGCGGTGGACGTGGACGCTCATCAAAAGGCCGAACCCGAACATCACCGTCAGCATGGCGCTGCCGCCATAGGAAACCAGCGGCATGGGGATGCCCACCACTGGAATCAGTCCCATCACCATCAGGCCGTTGATCATGATGTAGAAGAAGAAGTTGAGCGTGACGCCCATGGCGACGAGGCGGCCGAACTGGCTGCGCGAGGCCATGGCGATGCGGATGCCGAAGAAGATCACTGCGCCGAACAGCACGAGCAAGCCGATGCTGCCGAGGAAGCCGAATTCCTCCGCAAAGGCAGTGACGATGAAATCGGTCTGCTTTTCGGGCAGGAAGTTCAGGCGGCTTTGGGTGCCTTCGAGGAAGCCTTTGCCCGAGAAGCCGCCGGAACCGATGGCGATCTTGGCCTGGGTGATGTTCCAGCCGGCGCCCAGCGCATCGTCCTGCGGGTGCAGGAAGGTCATCACCCGGCGCTTCTGATAATCGTGCAGGAATTGCCAGACGATGGGAACGGCTGCGGCGGCACCGCCGACAGTGGGCAATATCCACCACCATGAAAGACCCGCGAGAAACAGAAGCGAACAGCCGTCGAGAACCAGAATGGTCGCGGTGCCGAGATTGGGCTGATGCAAAACAAGCGCGGCGGGAAGGGCGATCATCGCCAGCGGTACGACGAGCTTGAAGGGCCGGGAGATTTCTTCCACGGCCAGACCGTGCAGATATCTGGCGAGCGCCAGAACCAGCGTGATCTTCATCATCTCGGAGGGCTGGATCTGCAACGGGCCGAGCGCGATCCAGCGTTGTGCGCCGAGGCCTACATGGCCCACCGATTCCACTGCGATCAGCAGCAACAGCGCGACGGCGTAAGACGGATAAGCAAGTCCCATCCACACGCGAATGTCGACCAGCGCCACCACGATGAGAATTCCGAGGCCCACAACGAAGCGCAGGATTTGCGGCGCGGCCCAGGGCGAAAAGCTGCTGCCGGCGATGGAATAGAGCATCGCAAAACCGGCGCAGGCGATGATGGTGATGAGAAGCAGGAAGCCCCAATTAATTTCGAGCAGCTTTTCGCTGTAGGTCAGCGGGCGGCGGGCGGCAACATAGAGGGTGGTGTTCATCGCCCTACCCTCTCACAACGATTTTGTTGTCCGCCGAATTCGACGGATAGGCGGTGGGGCGGCCTGCGATGTTGCGCTGCTGGGCGAACAGAAGAATATCGCGCGCCATCTGCACCTGCGGATGGGCGCCGACCGCGCCGTGTTCGACGATGATCGCGCAGGCATAGCGCGGCTTTAAGACCGGCGCGAAGGCGATATAGAGCGCGTGGTCGCGCAGCTTCCACGGCAGGTTTTCGTTTTTGGCGACGCCACGCGCGCGTTCTTCGCGGGTGATGACGCGCACCTGTGCCGTGCCCGTCTTGCCCGCCATTTCGAAACCCGGCTCATGGATACGCCATGCGTAAGCCGTGCCACCGGGTTCATTGGCCACCGCGTCCATCCCATCGCGCACGCGGGCGAGCGCATCTGGTGAGAAGGGAAGCGCAGGCGCTTCAGCTATCGGTTGGCGTTGCGCACCGATGCTGTGAACGATGCGTGGGTTCACGGCTTTGCCGCTCGCGATGCGCGCTGTCATGGTGCAGAGCTGCAGCGGTGTGGCCAGTACATAGCCCTGGCCGATGGCGGTGACGAGCGTTTCGCCCTGCTGCCATGGCACGCCGAACCGGCGCAACTTCCACTGGCGGCCGGGAATGGAGCCGGAACGTTCGCCCGGAAGCTCGATACCGGTGACTGATCCCAGGCCCAGCGCGTGGGCGGCTTCTTCGATCTTGTCGATGCCGAGGCGGCGAGCGGTTTCATAGAAGAACACGTCGCAGGAATGCTGGATGCCGCCGCGCAGATCGAGCGTTCCGTGTCCGCCGCGTTTCCAGCAATGGAAATCGTGGTTGCCGAGCGTGAGGCTGCCGGAACAGAAAACGGTGTAGCCCGGCACCGCGATGCCCCCATCGACGGCGGCGGCGGCGACGGCAGTTTTAAAAGTGGAACCGGGCGGATAGGCACCGGTGAGCGCCTTGTTCATCAGCGGCGAATGATCGTTGGTCGTCAGGTCGTGCCATTCCGCGCTAGAGATGCCGACGTTGAACAGGTTGGGATCGAAGCCGGGCGAGGATTCCAGCGCGAGCACGTCGCCAGTTTCGCTGTCCATCACCACACAGGCCGCACTTTCTGTGCCCATGCGTTCGCTGACGAAATGCTGAAGCTCGCGGTCGATAGTGAGATAGACATCTTGCCCGGGCGTTGCGGCCTCGCGGCTCAGTTCGCGGATGACGCGGCCATGCGCGTTGACTTCCACACGGCTGATGCCCGGCGCGCCTCTGATCTGTTCGTCGAACGCTTTTTCGATGCCGCGCTTGCCGATGCGGAAACCGGGCGAGGACAGGAGCGGATCGCTGTCGTTCTTCAAGTCGTCGACGCTGACGGCTGCGACGTAGCCCAGAATGTGTGCCAGTTCCTGCCCGTAGGGATAGGCGCGGGTTTCGCCGACATCGGGGATGATGCCGGAAAGATAGGGAAGCTGCAGATTGATGCGGGAAAAATCCTGCCAGCTCAGATTTTCGGCCACCACGACGGGCGCGAAGGGTTTGTTCTCGGCAACATCGCGCAGAATCTTCTCGCGCTGGTGTTCGCCGATGGGGACCACGCGGGCAACGGCATCGATGGAGGCTTTGGCGCCGCCTGCCGCCTGTTCCGGCACCAGAAGGACGCGGTAGTTGCGCCGGTCGTTGGCGAGTTCGACACCGAAACGATCAATGATGCGGCCGCGTGCGGGCGTGATGAGGCGCTCGTTGATGCGATTGTCCTCGGCCTGCGTCATGAACTCGTCGAAATCGAGTATCTGAAGCTGGTAGAGGCGGCCCGCGAGCAGTGTGAAAATGCCGGTCATTCCGCCTGCGGCCAGCAAGGTGCGGCGGGAGAAGGTCGCGTAACGGCTTTTGTCCTTGCGGTCGAACAGGGGCATCAGAGATGTGTCCTGGCCGAGCCGACGAGACGGCGGTGGATGAAGGCGAGAATCACCGCGACAGGGGCGTAGAGCACCACCGTCACCACCAGAAGACTGAAGGCGGGTGTGAACGGCGGGATCGCACGGAAATAGAAGGAAACCAAAAGGAAGGCGCAAAGATTGGCGACGACGGCCACGATGCCGAAGCCCAGCACCGCTGCCCAACCGGAAAGGCCCGCGAAGGAATCCCGCTGGCGGTCGATCAGCGCATACGCCGCGATGAAGGATGCGGCCCAGACGCCGGGCGGCATGCCGGAGAGCAGATCCTGCAAAAGGCCCAATGCGAACGCTGCCCATGGCGGCATCAAGTCTGGGCGCACCAGGCTCCAGAAATAGACCGGCATCAGTGCGAGAAGCGGCGGCGGCAACAGGCCCGAGGTGAACGAGACGGGAAGATTTGCCAGCACCACGCCAATGACGCCGCAAGCGAAAGGAAGAATGCCTGCAAAGAGTCCGCCGACCATGACGCTGGCGCGCTCCATATCCCCGTCAATCACTCATTGCCGTCGACGACGGCGGGAACGGAGGATGCGGGTGCTGTTTGTGTGACGGGCGGGGGCGGCGGCGCCGGGATATCGGTGGCTTGCGGCGTGGGTTGGGTTTCGGGAATGCCCTTGAAATCCAGCACTTCGACATCGGCGCCGGAATTGGCATCGGCGAACAGGGCAACGCGGTAACGATTGGCTTGCACGATCACCGTGCCGATGGGCAGGCCGGGCGGCAGCAATCCGCCGTCACCTGACGTGAAGACGACATCGCCGGCTTTGATCTGCACGCGCGGATCGAGCGTCTCGATACCGGGATAGGCGGTGTTGTTGCCTGCGAGGATCGCTTGCGCGTTGCCGGGCGCGATGGCGATAGGAACGCGGCTGTTCAGATCCTTCAGCGGTATCACCCACGAGGTGTGATCGCCGGAAACGAGAATGCGGCCAATCAGGCCGCGCGCATCGAGCACCGCTTCGCCGGGACGCACGCCTTCGGCCTTGCCTGCGTCGAGGATCATCGTTTGCAGATACGGACGGCCACTGCGGCCGATGACGTGGGCGAGAACCGATGACGTGTCGCGGCGCGGCACGGCGTGGAGCAGGCGTTCGTAATTCGTCACGCGTGCCTGCATGAGAATGGCAGCGCCCTGCCATTGGCGCAGGCGGGCGTTCTCGTCTTTCAGGCGCAGGTTTTCGCTGTAGACGCTGAAGATGCCGGTGAGATTGCCCACCCAGCGATTGAATCCGTCGAACGGGGCTTCGATCTTGGAAAGCCAGGGTGCCGCGGCATCGCTGATCTGGGCGCGGGCGCGGTCGAAGACGTTGACCTGTGCGCGGCTCAGCATCAGCAGCAGGATGGCGAGCAAGGCGAACGCGGCTAGAGAGAGACGGTTGTCTCCCCTTCCCCTGGCGTTCCTCCAAAACCCGTTCGCCATTCGGCGTATTCCTTAGAAAGCGGTCGACAGGATGTGACGCATGCCCTTCGAATTCTCGAGCACCTTGCCCGTGCCGAGCGCCACGCAAGACAGCGGATCGTCGGCGATGGAAACGGGAAGGCCCGTGGCATCGCGCAACACGCGGTCGAGATTGGCGAGCAGCGAGCCACCGCCGGTGAGCACGATGCCCTTGTCCACGATGTCGGCGGCAAGTTCGGGCGGCGTTGCTTCGAGCGCCACTTTCACCGCCTCGACGATCTGCCCCACGGGCTCGGCAAGCGCTTCGGCAATCTGGCGTTCGGTGATGGTGATTTCCTTCGGCACGCCGTTCAGAAGATCGCGGCCTTTGATCTCCAGCGATTTGCCGGCACCCATGTCGGGCGCGCAGGCCGAACCGATGTCTTTCTTGATGCGTTCGGCACTGGATTCACCGATCAAGAGGTTAAGGTTACGACGGATATAGGCGATGATCGCTTCGTCCATCTTGTCGCCGCCGACGCGCACCGAACGCGAATAGACGATGCCGCCGAGCGAGAGCACGGCAACTTCCGTGGTGCCGCCGCCGATATCGACGATCATGGAGCCTGTGGGTTCGGAAACCGGCAGACCTGCGCCGATCGCAGCAGCCATCGGTTCTTCGATCAGATAGACGCGACGCGCACCGGCGGAGAGCGCGGATTCCTGAATAGCGCGGCGTTCGACGGCGGTGGAGCCGGACGGCACGCAAACGATGATCATCGGGTTCGCGAAGGAACGACGATTGTGCACTTTGCGGATGAAGTGCTTGATCATTTCTTCGGCGATTTCGAAGTCGGCGATCACGCCGTCGCGCATGGGGCGAATGGCTTCGATATTGCCAGGCGTGCGGCCCAGCATCATCTTGGCGTCATTGCCGACCGCGCGAACCTGTTTCTTGCCACCTTTGCTCATCATGGCGACGACAGACGGTTCGTTCAGCACGATGCCGCGACCACGCACATAGACAAGCGTGTTCGCCGTACCGAGGTCGATCGCCATGTCGCTCGACAGAACGCCGAGAAGACTGTTGAACATACGCTTTAATGCCCCTTTGAAGGGCCCCCGGCGTCGCCGTCGGGGGCTTTGGTTCATCTTGCTACGGTGAGCGCTTCCGGCGCCTGCTTTTCACGCTTCACCAGAAGTTTGTTGAGTGCGTTGACATAGGCATAGGCCGCGGCCACCAACGTATCGGTGTCGGAGCCTTTGCCGGTGACGGTGCGGCCATTCTCTTCCAGACGCACGCTGACGGTGGCTTGCGCATCCGTGCCCGCCGTCACTGCGCCGACCTGGAACAGTTCCAAGGTCGCTGTGTGCGGATAGAGCGCACGGATCGCATTGAAGATCGCATCCACCGCGCCGTCGCCGCTCGCCTTGGTGCTTTGATCCTTGCCCGCGATGGAAAGTGTGAGCTCCGCGCTCGGTTCGATGCCTACGCCTGCCTCGACACGAAGGGCCTTCACTGAAATGGAGTCGTGGCCGCGCATCACCTCGTCATCGACAAGCGCAATGATGTCTTCGTCGAAGACGTGCTTCTTCTTGTCGGCCAGTTCCTTGAAGCGCTTGAACGCTTCCTGAAACGCGGGCGGCTCCAGCTCGTAACCCATGGCTTCCAGCTTGTCGCGGAAGGCATGGCGGCCGGAGAGCTTGCCCAACACCAGCGAGGTCTCTTTCACGCCCACATCTTCGGGACGCATGATCTCGTAGGTCTCGACGTTCTTCAGCATGCCGTCCTGATGGATACCGGACTCATGGCTGAAGGCGTTCTTGCCGACGATGGCCTTGTTGTATTGGACCGGGAAGCCCGTGACGTTGGACACGAGCTTGGAGGCGCGGGCCAGCATCTTGGTGTTGATGCCGGTGGTGAACGCCATTGCATCCTTTCGGACCCTCAGCGCCATCACGATCTCTTCGAGAGCCGCGTTGCCCGCGCGTTCGCCGATGCCGTTGATCGTGCATTCCACCTGACGCGCCCCGCCAATGACGCCTGCGAGCGAATTGGCGACGGCCAAGCCCAGATCGTTGTGGCAATGGGTGGAGAAGATCACCTTGTCCGCATCCGGCACGCGGTTGCGCAGCATCTGGATCAGCGCCACATATTCCTGGGGCGTCGTGTAACCGACGGTATCGGGAATATTGATGGTCGTCGCACCCGAACGGATGGCGAGATCGACACATTGGCACAGGAAATCAGGCTCCGTGCGCGTTGCGTCTTCGGCGCTCCATTGCACGTCGTCGGTGAGATTGCGTGCACGCGCCACCGACGCGCCCACCGCATCGAGCACGGCGTTCGGGCCCATCTGAAGCTTGTGCTTCATGTGGACCGGGCTTGTGGAGATGAAGGTGTGAATGCGGAAACGTTTGGCGGGCTTCAGTGCTTCACCGGCTGTGTCGATATCCTTGAAGCCCGCGCGCGCCAACCCGCAGATCGCGGCGTTCTTGGTGCGTGTGGCGATTTCCGTGACGGCTTCGAAATCTCCCTTGGAAGAAATCGGAAACCCGGCTTCGATGATATCGACGCCCATCGCATCGAGAAATTCCGCGACTTCGATTTTTTCTTCGAGCGTCATCGCGGCTCCGGGCGATTGTTCGCCGTCGCGCAATGTGGTGTCGAAAATTCTAACTCTGTTTGTGTCGGTCATAGCTTCGCATTCCTTCCGTACGCCGCTCGGGCGGCTTCAATCGCTCCTTTTATGCGTCCCCCAATCACCGGCCCGCGCATCCGCGGCACACGAGTGTCAGGGGCAACTAAGGAGGAGAAGCTTGCGAAGCGAGGAACCGGAGGAACGCATCGAAACGCGCGCGCGGACGCTGGCGGAAGTTCCACCTTTCACGTCTTGCCTGTGCGGTCCAAAACTCATCGTTCTTCCGGAAAGCTACGGTTCGTTCAACATAAAGAAACGGTGTTAAGGCCCCGTAAAAGCAGCCGTTTTCCGTTTCCTGAATGCGTTTTTACGCCGATTTTCGGGGACCACGCAATAGCGTTACCGCCGATAGACCGTCTCTATACGGAGCGAACCGGGCGGATCGACGCGGCAGATTGGCGGGCGCGGTTCCGTGCCTCCTCTATGGTGGGGGCACGGGCGGCGACCACGCCCATGCGGCGCTTCACAAAGGACTCCGGTTTGCCGAACAGGCGAAGCTCCGTACCCGGAACAGCGGCGGCCGCTTCCACACCCTCGAACGCGATGCCGGTTGCATCCATCCCGCCATAGACGACGGCGGAGGCGCCGGGGGATCTGAGCTCGGTCGAAACTGGCAGGCCCAAGATGGCACGGGCGTGCAGCGCGAACTCGCTTTGGTACTGGGTGGCGAGCGTGACGAGGCCGGTGTCGTGCGGGCGGGGGCTGACCTCGGAGAACCAGACTTCGTCACCCTTCACGAACAGTTCCACCCCGAAAATGCCCCAGCCGCCAAGGGCTTGGGTGACCTGGGCCGCCATCTCCCGCGACCGGGCCAGGGCCGCGGCGGACATGGGTTGGGGCTGCCAGCTTTCGATGTAATCGCCATCCTTCTGGAGGTGGCCGATGGGTTCGCAGAAATGGGTGCCATCGGCGGCGCGGACGGTGAGCTGGGTGATCTCGAAGTCGAAGGCGATCTCGCCTTCCACGATCACGCGGGCCTCGCGGACCCGGCCCGCCGAAAGGGCCTTGTCCCACGCCTTGGCCACGTCATCGGGACCTTTGAGGCGGGACTGGCCCTTGCCGGAGGACGACATTACCGGCTTCACGAAGCAGGGATAGCCGATGCCGCTGTCGATGGCGGCCTGCAGTTCGGCTTGCGAGGAGGCAAACGCATAAGGCGAGACCGGCAGCTTCAGATCTTCGGCTGCGAGGACGCGGATGCGTTCGCGGTTCATGGTGGTGTGGGCGGCGAAGGCGGTGGGGATGACCTTGGCGAGACCGGCTTGTTCGATGCGGACGAGTTCGTCGGTCGCGATGGCTTCGATCTCCGGCACGATCAGGTGCGGGCGTTCTTTTTCCACCACGGCACGAAGGGCTTTGGCATCGGTCATGTCGATGACGTGGGCGCGGTGGGCGACCTGTTGGGCGGGCGCATTGGCGTAGCGGTCGACCGCGATGGTCTCGACACCCAGGCGCTGCAGTTCGATCACCACTTCCTTGCCGAGTTCGCCCGCGCCCAGGAGCATGACCCGGGTGGCTTGAGGGGTGAGCGGCGTGCCGAAGCGCAAAAAATTCAACTCCTTGATTCTAAACGGAAAACACCCGGAGGTTGTTTTCGCGTTTTTTGAGGTAGGGGGAGGGGGTGGGGTATCCCCTGCCCGGCCCCAACGGTCTGTCCAACACCTATTATAACCGCGGTTTGGAGGTGTTCGATAACTCACCTTCACCATGGCCGGGCTTGAACCCGGCCATGGTGGGTTTGGGATGATGTTGGGCGATGTTGGTTGGCGTTGGTTGTTACGCCACTGCACGAGCCGCAAGCGTTCGCGCTGGCGGGAAGTGAATGCGCACCGTCGTGCCCTGCTCGAGCGCGCTTTCGATGGAGAGCGTGGCGTCGTGGAGTTCGGCCAGCGATTTGACCAGCGACAGGCCCAATCCCGAACCTTCGATCTTGCGCGACAGCGGGGAGTCGATCTGGCGGAATGGTTCGAGCGCCACCGAAATCATTTCGGGCGCCATGCCGATGCCGGTGTCGACAACCGACAAAATGATGCCGCCTTGCGCATCTTGTACGAGGCGGACTTCGACACGGCCGCCTTCGGGCGTGAACTTGATGGCGTTGGAAAGCAGGTTCAGCAGGATCTGTTTGACGCGCAATTCATCGGCGAAAAGCGGCGGCAGCCAATCGGGCATCTGTGCCGACAAGGCGATGCCCTGCCCTTTGGCGCGATCCGAAACCAGTTTCACGCATTCGGCGGCCAGCGCAGGAAGCGAGACTTCTTCCGGGCGGAGATCCAGCTTGCCGGCTTCGGCTTTCGACAGATCGAGGATTTCGTTGATGAGCCGCAAGAGGTGATTGCCCGCCGAATGAATGTCGCCTGCATATTCGCGGTAACGGTCGCTGCCGAGGGCCCCGAAGATTTCGCCGGACAGCACTTCGGAAAAACCGATGATGGCGTTGAGCGGCGTGCGCAATTCGTGGCTCATCAGCGCGAGGAAATGGCCCTTGGCGCGGTCGGCGGCGCGGGCGTGTTCGAGGGCGCGGCTCAAGGTGCGTTCCTGCGATTGCAGCACGTCGACCTTGCAGCGCATCAGCGCTTCGCCCGTGCCGATGCCGAGATAACGGCCTTGGCTTGTCACCACGAAGCATTCGATCAGCGCGTCGGGGCGTTCGACGATCATGCGGGCGCTGATCTGGGTGACGGTGAGATGTTCGTCGACGATCAGCGGATGCAGGTTCGCCATCTTGGCGATGGGACGGCGACTATAAAGTTCGTGGATGTAACGCTGCGAATAGCGCGCGAGGAATTGCAGGCGGTTGACCAGCGCCACCACGATATTGTCGGCATTGACGATGGCGACGGCCGGTTGCGCGGGCGATTTGGCAAGCCAATCGAACAACTCGCCGCAAGTGATGGTTTCGGGAAGCGAAGGCCACGCCTGGGCGAGGCGGCCTGCCGTCCACTCCGTATACTCGGTTGCCAGCCATTGCTGCGCGAGATCAGGAACGACCACGCGATACCCCCAACAGGAATTTGCGAGGACGTTATCGGGGGCAAGTTGTGCGGGCGTTAACGCGCGCGGTGTTGATGGCGGGTTTTGTATGACGGTTTTGTGACGGGCAAATATTTGTCATCCCCGGCCGAGCGACAGCGAGGGGAAGGGGACCCAGGTGTTCGACACCGATCAGTATCGAACACCTGGGTCCCCTTCCCTCACGCCGCGCGCAAAGCGCGCGACGTTCGCCGGGGATGACAGATGAGTTTAATTCTTCGCCTGATCGACCAGCTTGTTCTTGGCGATCCACGGCATCATGGCACGCAGTTTGGCGCCGACTTCTTCAATCGGATGTGCTGCCGCTTTCGCGCGCGTCGCCTTGAAGCTTGCCTGGCCTGCCTTGTTTTCCAGCACCCAGTCGCGGGCGAATTTGCCGGTTTGGATGTCGTCGAGCACGCGTTTCATTTCGGCTTTCGTTTCCGGCGTGATGATGCGCGGGCCGGTGACGTATTCGCCGTATTCGGCGGTGTTGGAGATCGAGTAGTTCATGTTGGCGATGCCGCCTTCGTAGATCAGGTCCACGATCAGCTTCACTTCGTGCAGGCATTCGAAATAGGCCATTTCGGGGGCGTAACCCGCTTCGACCAGCGTTTCGAAACCGGCGCGGATGAGTTCGACCACGCCGCCGCAGAGAACCGATTGCTCGCCGAACAGATCGGTTTCGCATTCTTCGCGGAAGTTCGTTTCGATGATGCCCGCACGGCCACCACCGATGGCGCTGGCATAAGCAAGGCCGAGATCATGGGCGTTGCCGCTCGCATCCTTGTGAATGGCGATCAGGCAGGGCACGCCGCCGCCCTTCTGATATTCGCCGCGCACGGTGTGGCCGGGGCCTTTGGGGGCGACCATCAGCACGTCGAGATCGGCGCGCGGTTCGATCAGGCGGAAGTGCACGTTGAAGCCGTGCGCGAACAGAAGCGCCGCACCTTGCTTCATGTTGTTATGCAGATCGTCCCTGTAGATGTCGGCCTGCAATTCGTCGGGCGTGACCATCATCATCACGTCGGCCCATTTGGCGGCCTCCGCGTTGGACATCACCTTGAAGCCTGCGGCTTCCGCCTTCTTCGCGGACGCGCCGGGACGGGCGGCAATCGCCACATCCTTCACGCCGCTGTCGCGCATGTTGAGCGCGTGGGCATGGCCCTGAGAGCCGAAGCCGATGATGGCGACTTTCTTGTTCTTGATGAAGTTCAGATCGGCATCCCGATCGTAGTAGACACGCATTTCAAGTCCTCTTCTTCATGTTGGATTCAAATTCGGCGCACCGACGTGCGCCGGATGGGTGGCCCGGTCAAGCCGGGCCATGACGGTTGGGGTTTTCGCTCACATCGCCTCCGGGCCGCGAGAGATGGCGGCGACGCCGGTTCGGCTGACGTCTACGAGGCCGAGCGGCCGCATCAGGTCGATGAAATTGTCGATCTTCGACGGGGCGCCGGTGATTTCGAAGACGAAGCTTGTGAGCGTGGTGTCGATGATGCGGGCGCGGAAGATTTCGGCGATGCGGGTGGCTTCGCTGCGCTTGTCGCCGGTGGCGACGACTTTCAGCAACGCCATTTCGCGTTCGATGCCGGGTTTGGAAATCGTCCAGTTCACCACGCGGTGCACGGGAACCAGGCGCTGAAGCTGGGCTTCGATCTGTTCGATCACTTCGGGCGTGCCGGAGGTGACGATGGTGATGCGGCTGGTGTGTGCTGCGTGATCGACTTCGGCGACCGTCAGGCTTTCGATGTTGTAGCCGCGGCCGGAGAACAGGCCGATGACACGCGCAAGCACGCCCGCCTCGTTGTCGACGAGGATGGCGATGGTATGCGGCTGGGGCGGGGTTTTGATTTGCATATTCATTGGCGGTGACTGCCCCCCTCCGCACGCGCTTCGCGCGTGGCACCTCCCCCGCTTCGCGGGGGAGGACTGATGGCGTCAAAATTCCGCCCCCGCTTGCGGGGGAGGAGGCGAATGAAATGAGCCGGAGGGGGGAAGTGTTCGATCATTAGACGAGCATCTTGCCTTCTTCGCTGACCTCGGCGGCTTCTTCTTCGGCGTCGGA